>OLIW01001173.1_pt1 | contig 24666 bp, 28 predicted proteins | sample 1601321 | NCBI WGS metagenome assembly OLIW01 (sample SAMEA2452114, study PRJEB22498) | human gut metagenome
AACACACACACACACACACACACACACACAAGTAAAATATAATAAAAAAGAATAAGGTAGGTAAAACGTCTATCGTTTTTGTAGCATACAAAAACATAGGCATTTTTTGTTGGTTTAATAAAAAAACATGTATAAAAAATAAATATTTACAAAAAACAATAATATAAGTATAATAAAAGAAAAGTACAAAAGGTACATAAACAAAGGAGGAGAATAAAAATGCTTAAAACAAAAAGTAAAAAAGGAATAACATTAGTATCATTAGTAATAACAAAAACAGTAGCAACATTTAAAAAGCAATTAAATAAAGATTATATAGAAATGGCAAAAAGTGTAGCAAAATATGGCGGATTCTATATAGCACGTTATGAAGCCGGAGAAAATGGAACAAGTAAAAAGAACCAACCTGTGTTAACAGCTGCTGAAATATCAACAGGTAATAACTATATAGCAGGGAATATGTGGTATGGATTGTATAATACATTACGAAACAAAACAGGTGTAAATACAAATATTGTAAAAACTCAAATGATATGGCGGAAGCCAATATGACCAAGCAATAAAGTTTATAGGCAAAAAAGCAGAAGTAGCACATGAATACCAAACTAATACTAGCCAAAAGACAGGATTTACCGGGGATCAAGACATTTTAAAAAATATATATGACTTGGAAGGAAATTTTTATGAATGGACTGCTCAGACTTCTAATACTAGTGAAAGGGTTGTAAGAGGACGGCACTTACTATCATACAGCACGTTTTAGCTTTTATCCAGCTTCTTTTAGAATAGGCTATGGAGTATTTAATGCATATAGTTCATATAGTAGCCGTAATACACTATATATATCAACATAATAAAGTAAAACAAGTACATTAATATAATATTATTTATAGAAAGTATTAAAATAACAAAAGCTAACACATGAGGTTGTATAATATGATGTTTACACCATATTATACAACCTCAAAACTTACTTTACACTCGAATTATGATTACTAAAATACATTTCTAGTTCCTTTTTTAATACTTCTTTTCCAGTCTGACTCATTTCTATTAAAGGTAATCTAGGAATACCAACATCATACCCAATAAGACTTAATGCATATTTAATTGGAATAGGATTAGTTTCAGAAAATAGGGCTTTTATTAAGGGAATTGCTTGTAACTGTAATTTCTTGGCAACATTAATATTTCCATCAAAAAATTCTCTTATAATTTTATTAACATCTTTTGGAATAATGTTAGACAATACAGAAATAACTCCTAATCCACCTAAAGAAAGTATTGGCAATATTTGATCATCATTTCCAGAATAAATTGCTAAATTTTCATTACACAAAGAAGCAATTTCTGCAATTTGAGAAATATTACCGAGAAGCTTCTTTTATAGCAACAATATTCTTAGTTTTAGATAATTCAAAAGCAATATTAGGAGAAATGTTCATACCTGTTCTACTTGGCACATTATATAAAATAATAGGCAAATCAACAGTGCTGGCAATTGTATTATAATGAGTAATTAACCCTTTACCGCGTTGTTTTATTATAGTAAGGAGTAACAATTAATAAACCATCTGCATTTATTTTCTGAGCATATTGAGACAATTCAATTACATTTTTTGTACAACTTCCACCAGTTCCGGCAATAACTGGGATCCTTTTATTTACTACATCTATAGCAAATTGCAAAACAGCCTTTTTCTCTTCTAAAGTCATTGTAGAAGACTCACCAGTAGTACCACAAACAATTAAAGAACTAATACCCTGACTAATTTGAAATTCAATTAAACGTTCGAATTCCTTAAAATTAATACCATTTTCATCAAATGGAGTAACAATAGCTGTTCCACAACCTCTAAAAATAACTTCTTTCACAAAATCACACTCCTTAATTTATTACACTATTAAATTATATAATAAAATATTACAATTTAGAATAATAAAATAAATATAATTTAAAAAAGACTTGTAATTATTGTAATCACAAGCAAAACATGCTAAAATAAATATATATTCTAATAGAATAACTAAAGGAGTGGCTAAAAGTGGATAGGAAAACAAAGCGGTTGGTACTTATAGAAAAAATTTGTGAAGAAGGTATTGCAAATAGTTTTGTAATTATGCTTGGTGAAAAATGCATAGGTCAAATAACTATTTGCAGAAACAAAGAGATTTCGTACGAAGTTTTCAAAGAATACCGAAACCACGGATATGCTACTGAAGCATTAGAAGAAGTAATGAAAATTGCATTTTCTAATGGTAGAAATCCTATACTTGTTATCGACTACGATAATATTGCATCAACAAAAGTGGCAAAAAAAGCGGGCTTTTCTGTAAGATTTAATCAAGGAGAATGGTCAGAATGGGAAGCCACTTCGAAAAAAACCTGAATTAATTTCAGGTTTTTTTTTGAAAGTATTGCATTATATAAATAAATGTAATATAATCGCAATAAACTTGTAATAATAATGTAACAAAATAAATGGAAAGGGCAGATGTTCATGTTTGGTTTTGGGCAAGATATAGGAATTGATTTAGGAACAGCAACTGTAATAGCATATGTAAAAGGAAAAGGAATTGTACTAAGAGAACCTTCTGTTGTTGCAGTAAACAACAACACAGGCGAAGTTTTGGCTATTGGTCAAGAAGCAAGAAGAATGCTTCGGAAGAACACCAGGTAATATTGTAGCAACAAGACCATTAAGAGAAGGCGTTATCTCTGATTACACAGTTACAGAAAAAATGCTAAAACATTTTATAAATAAGGTTTGCGGAAAATTTATATTTGCACCTAGAATTATGATTTGCATTCCATCACAAGTAACTGAAGTAGAAAAAAAAGCAGTAATAGATGCAGCTTCTCAAGCTGGAGCAAGAAAAGTATTTTTAATTGAAGAACCAATTGCAGCAGCAATTGGTGCAGGAATTGATATTTCAAAACCATGTGGAAACATGATAGTAGACATTGGAGGAGGAACAACAGATATTGCTGTTATTTCCCTGGGTGGCTCTGTAGTTAGTACATCTTTAAAAGTAGCTGGAGATAAATTTGATGAATACATTGTAAAATATATTAAGAAAAAACATAATATAATGATAGGAGAAAGAACAGCAGAGGAATTAAAAGTAAGTATTGGATGTGTTTATCCAAAAATACAAGATATAGAAATGGATATTCGAGGAAGGGACTTAATCACGGGTTTACCAAAAACAATTACTATATATTCGAGCGAAATGATGGAAGCATTACAAGAACCAGCAATGATGATTATAGATGCAGTACATTCTGTTTTAGAAAAAACACCACCAGAATTAGCAGCAGATATTAGCGATAAGGGAATATATATGACAGGTGGAGGATGCTTAGTAGACGGACTAGACAAACTGCTGGCAGAAAAAACTGGAATTAACGTTATGATTGCAGAAGATGCTATTTCTTGTGTAGCAATTGGAACAGGAAAAGCTTTAGACAACTTAGATACACTAGAAGGAAAAACTAAAAAATAACGTTTTTTAATATGCAAAAAAAGTGGCAAAGCCACTTTTTATTATAAAGAGGGAGAAAAAAATGAAAGTTGCTCTAATTACATTACGGTTGTAAAGTAAATCAGTATGAAACAAATGCTATGATTCAGCAACTAGTTAATGCCGGTTATGAAATAACAGATTACCATCAGATGGCAGATATTTATATTATAAATACTTGTACTGTTACTAATATGTCAGACAAAAAATCAAGACAAATGCTAAGAAGAGTACACCAAATTAATCCTAAAGCAATTGTAATAGCAGTTGGCTGCTATGTACAAGTAGCAAAACCAGAGCTAGAAAAAATTAAAGAAATTGACTTAGTATTGGGGACTAATGAAAAAAATAATATTACAGAATATATTAAACAGTATCTAAAAGAAAAAAGAGCTATTGAAAAAACAACAGATGTAATGCAACAAAAAGAATTTTTAGAGTTTGGATCAATAACTTATACAGAAAAAACAAGAGCTGTAATTAAAATTCAAGATGGTTGTAATCAATTTTGTTCTTATTGTATTATACCATATGCGAGAGGAAGAATTAGAAGTAGAAAAATAGATAATATTGTATTAGAAACTAAAGAAATAGTAAAAAAAGGAATTAAAGAAATTGTAATTACTGGAATTCATATTGCATCTTATGGAAAAGACCTTAAAGAAAATGTTGAACTAATAAATGTATTAGAGGAACTAAATAAAATACAAGGACTGAAAAGAATTCGCTTAGGTTCTTTAGAACCTACAATAATTACACAAGAATTTGTACAAAGACTATCAAAATTAGAAAAAGTATGTGACCATTTTCATTTGTCATTACAAAGTGGTTGCAATGAAACATTAAAAAGAATGAACAGAAAGTATACAGTAGAACAATTCCAAGATGCAGTAGTACTCTTAAGAACATATTATCCTAATGCAGCATTAACAACAGACATTATTGTTGGATTCCCAGGAGAAACAGATAATGAATTTTACACTACTTATCAATACTTAAAAAAAATATGCTTTTATAAAATGCACATTTTTCCATATTCTCCACGAAATGGAACAAAAGCTGCAAAAATGCCTAATCAAATAGAAAATATAGTTAAAGAAAAAAGAAGTCACAAGCTAATTGAATTATCTAACTTAAATGAAAAAAATTTTTTAAACAATTATATAGGCAAAGAAGTAGAAGTATTATTTGAAAAACAAAATGTAAACTATACTAAAGGGCATACGAGTAATTACTTAGAAGTCATAGTAAATAAAGATAATATAGAAAACACAATAAAAAATGTAGAAATAACAGGAATTTCAGACTTAATGTTAGTTGGAAAAATAAAAAATGTAACAGAAACGTAATATTTGTGTAACAAACATTTAATAATAAAGATTAGTAAATTACTTGAAAAAAAAAAATTTTTGTAGTATAAATACATTATTATAAGGAAAGAAATAACAAAGGAGGAAAATAAGTATATGGAAGAACAAAAAATAAATAATCCTGGAATTGCTGAAAATCCAATAGGAGAAGTAAATGTTGGAGCAGGAGTTGGACAAGCTAGTGTAGCAAATAATTTGCCAAAAGAAGTTAGTATTTGGGGAAAAATAAAGGCTTTTCTATTACAAGATGTTAGCAGAGATGTAGTAATTACAATGACTCCTCATCAGGAAAAAGTTTTAAAAGAAGTTCATGATTTTTGGTTTCAAGAAATTAATTTTGGAAAAGTAAAAGACTTCTTATTCCAAGAAATAACATTTGGATCTAAAAAAAATAAATAAAAAAAAACACATAGATTCGCGTAGGATTTATGTGTTTTTATAATAAAAAATATTATGCTAAAAATTATTAGAGTCTTGCTAGAAAGATTAATCAATAATGTTTTAATATTAATTATTATTTCCTTTATATGTAATATCTAAATCAGAACTATCAGAAGTATTCAAACTATTTTCTTCGCAATTATATTTAGTAATATCCAAATCAGAGTTATCATTTGTATAATTGCTTAAATTATTGCTTGTAATGTCTACAAAATTATTATTTTCTTTTAATGTTTGATTTGTACCAGTAATAGGCTTAGAATCTTTTGGCGCATCTCCACCAGACACAAAAAATTGATATAAAAAAATAGAAATGCAAACTACAGCAATAATAGATAATACAATTATAGCAATGGTTTCAACTTTTTTCAAAATATATTCCCCCTATGCAATAAAAACACTATAAAAATATTTTAACATAAACAAAATAAAAAATAAATAAAAAAATGAATTTATTTTATATACCTTATAAAAAATAGACAATACCTCTTGAAAAGTGGATTTTTTTATTATAAAATAAAAAAGTCTTAGAATGGACAAAATTTTTATAGATACTATTTTTAAGTATCAGAATTGGAGGATTTTTTTATGTCAGTTAAAATCGGAATTAATGGTTTTGGAAGAATTGGAAACTTAACATTTCAGGCAGCATTAGAAAAAGAAGAAGTGGAAGTTGTTGCAATCAATGACCCATTTATTGATGCAGATTATATGGCATATATGGTAAAATATGACACAGTTCATGGAAGATTTAAAGGAGATGTAAAAGCAGAAGCTGGAAAACTAATTGTAAATGGAAAAGAAATAAAAGTATATAATGAAATGGATCCCAAAAATATACCTTGGGGAATAGATGGAGTAGAATATGTACTAGAGTGCTCTGGCGTTTTTACAACCATTGAAAAAGCTAGTGCACATTTAGAAGGAGGAGCAAAAAAAGTTATAATTAGTGCACCTTCTAAAGATGCTCCTATGTTTGTAATGGGAGTAAATAATACAAAATACGATCCAAGTATGAATATTATTTCAAATGCATCTTGCACAACAAACTGTTTAGCTCCACTTGCAAAAGTTATTAACGATAATTTTGGAATAAAAGATGGACTAATGACAACAGTCCATAGCACAACAGCAACACAAAAAACAGTAGATGGAGCTTCTAAAAAAGACTGGAGAGGTGGACGTGCTGCAGCAGCAAATATTATTCCTTCTTCAACAGGGGCGGCAAAAGCTGTAGGAAAAGTTATACCAGAACTAAATGGAAAACTAACAGGTATGGCATTTAGAGTGCCTACAGTAGATGTATCTGTTGTAGACTTAACTTGTAATCTAGAGAAACCAGCAACATATGAACAAATATGTGAAGCAATTAAAAAAGCATCTGAAAATGAATTAAAAGGAATACTAGAATATGTAGATGAAGACGTTGTTTCTTCAGACTTTATTCACGATGCTCACACATCTATTTTCGACAGTAAAGCAGGAATTGCTCTAACAGACACATTTGTTAAACTAGTAGCTTGGTATGATAATGAATGGGGATACTCAAATAAATTAGTAGACTTAGCATGTTATATTTCAAGTGTTGATAAAAAATAATGGTTTTATTAAATAAAGAGGTAATTAGTAATACCAAAAATAAAATAAAGCGAATTATCTCTTTATTTAATTTTTAAAAAATCAAATTTAAATAATGGAGATGGTAATATGGCAAAAAAAACAATTAGAGACATTAATGTTTCTAATAAAAAAGTTTTAGTAAGATGTGACTTTAATGTACCACAAGATGAAAATGGTACAATTACAGATAATAGAAGAATTGTTGCAGCACTTCCAACTATACAGTATTTACTAGAGCATAACGCGAAAATAATACTATGTTCTCATTTAGGAAGACCTAAGGGAGAAATAAATCCAAAGTACTCTCTAAAACCAGTTGCAGAAGAACTAACAAAACTATTGGGAAGAGAAGTAAAACTATCTAAAGATGTAGTTGAACAAAATGCAAGAGAATTAACAAATAATATGAAAGATGGAGAAATTGTTCTATTAGAAAATGTTAGATTTGAACAAGGGGAAGAAAAAAATGACCCAGAACTTTCTAAAGCATTTGCATCTTTAGCAGAAATTTATGTAAACGATGCTTTTGGAACAGCACATAGAGCACATAGTTCAACAACAGGAGTAGCAGATTATTTACCAGCTGTTTCAGGATTTCTAATCGAAAAAGAACTAAAGTTTTTAGGATCTAAACTAGAAAACCCAGAAAGACCTTTTGTTTCTATTTTAGGAGGAGCAAAGGTTTCAGATAAAATAGGCGTAATTGAAAACTTATTAGAGAAAGTAGACAAACTAATTATTGGTGGAGGGATGGCATTTACATTTTTAAAAGCTCGGAGGTCACAGAATTGGAAAATCAATTTGCGAATATGATAAACTAGATCTAGCCAATAAATTAATAGAAAAAGCAAAAGAAAAAGGAGTAGAGGTGCTATTGCCAATAGACACACACATTTCTACAGAGTATTCAAATGATGCAGAAGACAAATTTGTACACTCACAAGAAATACCAGATGATTGGGAAGGCCTAGACATTGGACCAGACACAATTAAAAAATTTACTAAAGCTTTACAAGGAGCAAAAACAATAGTATGGAATGGACCTTTAGGAGTATGTGAATTTGCAAAATTTAAGAAAGGAACAGAAGAAATTGCAAAAGTATTGGCTAATTTGGATGCTGTTAAAATTATAGGAGGAGGAGACTCAGCAGCAGCTATAGAAAAAATGGGACTATCAGACAAAATGACGCATATTTCAACAGGTGGAGGAGCATCATTGGAATTTTTAGAAGGCAAAAAGTTACCAGGAATTGAATGTTTACAAGATAAATAGAAGGGAAATTAAATGAACGATTTTAGAGATAAAATAAAATTTATGCCTAATGGAAGATATAAAACTAATTCTCAAAAAGCAAAAGATTTTCCATACTACAATATGTACGAACAAGACAACTCTTTTGTAGGAAGAATAAATCCTAAATATGAGACAAGGCAAAATAAATGGCTAAAGGGTGTTTCCTGTTTTGTTGTTAATAAAAAAGGAGAAATACTATTAGAAAGAAGAGTTAGTAAAGGATTAACTCCTGGAAAAATTGATTTAGTATCTGGACACTTAGACAAAGAAGAAAACTCAATACAGGCAATGGAAAGAGAATTACAAGAAGAAATTGGGATAAAAGTAAAAAAAGAAAATCAATTAAGAACAATAGGAACGCTACCGCTTATATTTGACAACCCAAAAGGTAAAAGAAAATTTAAAATAGAATTTTTTCTATGTAATTATAATAACGAAACAATAAACATACAAAAAGACGAAGTTGATAATATATTTTGGATACCTATGGATGAGGTTTTTGAACTAATAAGACAAGGAAAAACCAAATTTCCATATAATGAACAAATGGAAGAAATATTTCAAAAAGTAAATAGAAGCCAAAACATTGGTAAAGAGAGAGAATAATAATGATAGTAACATTATCTGGAATAACTGGAGTAGGAAAGTCATATTTTAAAAACTGTATAATACAAGATTTAAAATTCAAGAATATGGCAATTGTAACCACTAGAGAAAAAAGAGAACAAGAAATTAATGGAATAGATAAATATTTTGTAACACTAGAACAATTTGAAAATTTAAAAAAAGATAAAAACATATTAGTAGATTTTACGTTTTTAGGTAATGAATATGCTTATAAAAAAGAAGATTTACTTTCAAAAGAAAATTCTGTTACAGAACTACATTATAATACAATATATGAATTCAAAAAAATAAGTAATAATATATTATCTTTTTACATTATCCCAAAAGACATTACATTGGCAAAAAACGAGTTATATAAAAGAAAACTAAGTAAGGAAATAGAACAATCAAGAATAAAGGAAATAGAACAACAACTAGATGAGTTTAAAAATAATAAAAAATTACAAAAACAGTTTGACTATATTATATACAATGACTATACAGATAAAACTAAAAAAGAAATAATGTATATTATAAAAAAAATGATGGAGGGGAATTGCTATGCGCAAAAAAGTAATTGCAGGAAATTGGAAAATGAATAAACTTCCCAATGAAGCAATTGATTTTATTCAAAAGCTAGAACCGTTAATAAAAGATACAAATAATGAAGTAGTACTTTGTGTTCCATACATAGATTTATTCTATTGTTTATTAAATACGCAAAATACAAATATAAAAATAGGTGCACAAAATATGCATTTTGAAGAAAAAGGAGCATATACTGGAGAAATCTCTGGAAGTATGTTAAAATCAATTGGAGTAGAATATGTTATTATAGGACATTCTGAAAGAAGGCAATATTATGGAGAAACAGATGAGAGTGTTAATAAAAAAGTAAAATCAGCATTTATAAACGAACTAAAACCAATAGTATGTGTTGGAGAAACATTAGAGCAAAGAGAAAAAGGAATTACAAATAATATTATTACTAATCAAACAATGCTAGCATTAAAAGATTTAACCGAACAACAAGTAAAAAATACTATTATTGCATATGAACCAATTTGGGCTATTGGAACTGGAAAAACTGCAACAGCAGAAGACGCAAATACAGCAATTAAAGCAATAAGAGAAGAAATTGCTAAAAAATATGGAAAAAACATTGCAGATGAAGTAATTATACAATATGGTGGAAGTGTAAAGTCTTCTAATGCAAAAGAACTATTTGAAATGTCAGATATAGACGGTGGACTTGTTGGAGGAGCCAGCCTAGATGCAGAAGAGTTTAGCAAAATTGTAAATTACATATAAGGCAAAAATAATAAACATTAACTAAAAAATAGACAAAAAACAATAAAGTTCAAATGGAGGCAAAAATGAATAAAAGATTAACAATGTTAATAATTCTTGATGGATTTGGAATAAACGAAAATGAAAATGGAAATGCAATAAAGATTGCCAAAACTCATAATATTGACAAATTATTAAAACAAAATCCTAATACAATAATACATACTAGTGGGCTAGATGTTGGCTTGCCAGAAGGGCAAATGGGAAATTCAGAAGTAGGCCATACCAATATTGGAGCTGGAAGAATTATATATCAAGACCTAACTAAAATAACGAAATCTATTGAAGAAGGAGATTTCTTTAGCAACCAAGAACTAGTAAATGCTATTGAAAACTGTAAGAAAAATGGCTCTAAATTACATATTTTTGGATTATTATCTGACGGAGGGGTACATAGTCATGTTCGCCATTTGTATGCAATACTAGAACTTGCCAAAAGAAAAGATTTTGAAGATGTATATGTACATTGCTTCTTAGATGGAAGAGACACTCCTCCAGCATCTGCAGAAAATTATATTGTAGAATTAGAAAAGAAAATGGAAGAAAAAGGTGTTGGAAAGATTGCAAGCATTATGGGAAGATTTTACGCAATGGATAGAGACAAACGTTGGGAAAGAGTACAACTAGCTTACAATGCTTTAGTAAATGGAGAAGGAGAAAAGGCAACTAGTGCAATTACTGCAATAGAAAGCTCTTATCAACAAGAAATATTTGATGAATTTGTAAAACCAACTGTAATTGTAAATGCAGAAGGTAACCCAACGGCAACAATTACACAAAATGACTCTATTATTTTCTTTAACTTTAGACCAGATAGAGCAAGAGAAATAACTAGAAGCATAGTTGACAACGAATTTAAAGAATTTGAGAAAAAACTACTAGATGTATATTATGTTTGCTTTACAAATTATGACGAAACAATGCCAAATGTACACATTGCATTTAAAAAAGATGAAATAAAAAATACATTTGGAGAATATATAAGCAACAATGGATTAACTCAACTAAGAATTGCAGAAACCGAAAAATATGCACATGTAACTTTCTTCTTTAATGGAGGAGAAGAAAAACAGTATTTAGGAGAAGACAGAATACTAGTTCCATCTCCTAAAGTACAAACGTATGACCTAAAACCAGAAATGAGTGCAATTGAAGTTACAGATAAAGTTATTGAAGCAATTAATTCTAACAAATATGATAGCATAATACTAAACTATGCTAATTGCGATATGGTTGGACATACTGGTAACTTAGAAGCGGCAATAAAAGCAGTTGAAACTATTGATACTTGCATTGGAAAAGTTATTAAAGCAGTTAGCAATAAAAAAGGAGTAGCATTAATTACAGCTGACCACGGAAATGCAGAGCAGATGATAGACTATAAAACAGGAGAGCCACATACTGCACATACAACAAATCCTGTTCCATTAATTATATTTGGACTAGATTCTATAAAACTTTCAGAAGGAAGACTAGCAGACTTAGCACCAACAATGCTAGATATTATGGGATTAGAAAAACCAGCAGAAATGACAGGAAATAGTTTGATAAAAAAGGAGTGACACCTTTGAAAGAAACACTAGCTATAAGAAGACTATATTCACAAATACAGAATCAGTTATTTCAAATGATACCAGAGAACTTTGAAAGCATATACTTATATTGTTCTATAATAGAATCTATAAAAGAAAGTCCAATTGGAGAAATGTATTTTTACTATACTCCAAAAGGACTGCTTAAAAGAAACCCAGTTAATGTATATGAAATCCCAGACAAATTTAATATATCAGATGAGGTTTATTCAAAGCTGATAAATGAGTTATATGTATTATTTAAACAGCTAAGAGAAGAGTTTATTAAAAATAACGAAAAAGTTTGGACAAATTTAACAATAACAATAAAAAATTTATGTTTTACAATTGAATACTTCTATGATGACATAACCTTATCTGAATATTCTAACTTGGAAAGACATATTATATGGAAGTACCAATATGTACAAAAGGACTTAAGCACATATACAAAAAAAGAAAGAGAACTAATACAAAAATATATAGAAAAAAAAGAAAGAACATTTTATCAGGAAGGCTCATATAAAGAAAAAAATAAAAAAGCTTTTAACTATTTCACATAAAATTAACATAAGAAAATAAAAATTTTAATTAATCAAGTAAAGGAAGGAGTAAAATTTATGATTTATTCAAAAGAAGTAGAAGAAATGTGTAAAGTAGCAAAGGGAGTTGACCATGGACCGGCACCAATTCCAGAAGAAGGAAAATGGGTAAAAGCAAAAGAAATTAAAGATATTTCTGGATTAACTCATGGTATTGGATGGTGTGCTCCACAACAAGGTGCATGTAAATTAACATTAAATGTAAAAGAAGGAATTATTCAAGAAGCATTAGTAGAAACAATAGGATGCTCTGGAATGACACACTCAGCAGCAATGGCTGGAGAAATATTAGTAGGAAAAACAATTTTAGAGGCATTAAATACTGACTTAGTATGTGATGCTATTAATACAGCAATGAGAGAACTATTTTTACAAATTGTATATGGAAGAACACAGTCAGCTTTTTCAGAAGGTGGACTTACAATAGGAGCTGGAATGGAAGACTTAGGAAAAGGACACAGGAGTCAAGTAGGAACTATTTATTCTACTTTAGCCAAAGGACCAAGATATTTGGAGTTAGCAGAAGGGTATATAGTAGAAATTGGATTAGACAAAGATGATCAAATAATTGGATACAAATATGTAAACTTAGGAAAAATGATGGAAAATATAAAAAAAGGAATAGAACCTATGGAAGCAATAGAAAAAGCTTCTGGCAAATATGGAAGATTTGATGAAGCTCTAAAGAAAATTGATCCAAGAAAAGAATAAAACTATTTAATTTAACTGATTTTAATTTTTTGAAAATTATAAATAGGAGGAATAAAAATGGCACTATTTGAAAGTTATGAAAGAAGAATAGGACAAATAAAACCAATAATGGAAAAATACGGAATTAAAGATTTTGATGATGCATTATCTATTTGCACAGAAAAAGGTTTTAATCCATACAATATTGTAAAAGGAGTTCAACCAATTTGTTTTGAAAATGCGTGTTGGGCATATACTTTAGGAGCAGCAATTGCTATAAAAAAAGGATGCAAAAAAGCAGCAGATGCTGCAAAAGCAATTGGAGAAGGATTACAAGCTTTCTGCATACCAGGTTCTGTTGCAGATGATAGAAAAGTTGGACTAGGACATGGAAACTTAGCCTCTATGCTACTATCAGATGAAACAAAATGTTTTGCATTTTTAGCAGGACATGAATCTTTTGCAGCAGCAGAAGGTGCAATTGGAATTGCAAAATCAGCAAATAAAGTAAGAAAAGAACCATTAAGAGTAATTTTAAATGGACTTGGAAAAGATGCAGCACAAGTAATATCAAGAATAAATGGATTTACATATGTAAAAACAGATTTTGACTTTTTTACTGGTAAAGTTAATATAATAGAAGAGATTGCATACTCAAATGGAGAAAGAGCCAAGGTACGCTGCTATGGAGCAAATGATGTTAGAGAAGGTGTAGCTATTATGTGGCTAGAAGATGTTGATGTTTCGATTACAGGAAATTCAACAAATCCAACAAGATTCCAACACCCAGTAGCAGGAACATATAAAAAAGAAAGAATAGAAGCAGGTAAGAAGTATTTTTCTGTAGCATCAGGAGGAGGAACAGGAAGAACACTACATCCAGACAATATGGCAGCAGGACCAGCTTCATATGGAATGACAGACACAATGGGAAGAATGCACTCAGATGCACAATTTGCAGGTTCTTCATCAGTACCAGCCCATGTAGAAATGATGGGATTAATTGGAATGGGAAATAATCCAATGGTTGGAGCTACAGTATCTGTTGCAGTTGCAGTAGAAGAAGCCAGGGAATAGCATATAATATCTTCATAAAAATTAAAAGAGCATTACGCTCTTTTAATTTTTTAAAAAACAAACAAAAATTCGCAAAAAGTACTTGACAAATAAAAATAAAAATATTAAAATAAAACAAACAAAAGTTCATAGAACATTTTTTCTATTTGGAGGTATTTTTATGAATAGCATAAGAAAAAATATAATTGCATATACAATAGATAGAGCAAAAGATTCCGGAATATACATATGTGTAGAAAATGGGCAAGTTATTGTAAGGGCACCATGGTATTTGCCTACACAAAAAATACAAAAATATGTTGAAGAAAAAGAAAAATGGATTGCAGAAAAATTAAGAGAATTTGAAGACAAAAAAATTGCGAGCAGAAACTATATTAAAAATAAAACAGTAAAAATATTTGGTGAAGATTTTTTGCTTAAAATTTTATATAAAAATATAAATTTACCTAGACTAGAACTAGTAAATGATGTTGTAAAAGTTGAAATGCCTGTTAAATATAAAAAAATCGACTGCACAGACATTATACAAATTTTATTAGAAAAAATGTATGATAGACTTGCAACTCAACAAATAGAAAATACAATGGAAAAGGTAAGAATAACAACAGGAATAGCTCCAGAAGATTACGAAATAAAAAGAATGAAAAATATAGTTGCAAAATTCTTGCCAGAAAGCAAAATTATAATAAACCCAGATATTGTAAGACTTAATAAAAAACTAATTGAATATATTATTACACACGAATTTTGCCACATAAAATATAGAACACATTCTAAGAAATTCTACGAGTTATTAGAAAAAAATATACCTAATTATCTAGAATTTGAAAAAATTTTAAATAAAAATTTAATAAACTACTAGCACATTTAACAAAAATGTGCTAGTATATGTATTATACATAAATTACTCAGTATAAATTTTCTGCAATAACAAGATTAATTGTCTTATAAAAAATATAATGGGGTATCGCCAAGTGGTAAGGCATCGGACTCTGACTCCGACATTTCCTAGGTTCGAATCCTAGTACCCCAGCCAATAATAGCTTTCGCCGAACTTTTTGAAAGCCTTAATATAACTTAACTTTAATATTACAAAAAACTGACGAACACAAAGTATTTATTTTTTACATACCTTCTAATTAATATGGTTATAATAATACCATATTAATTAGGAGGTTTTTATGAGGGATTTTTTAAAAATAGAACAGATCAATGCTTTAGAAGTACTAGATTCTAGAGGAAAGCCAACAGTACAAGTAGAAGTAATTACAGAAGGAGGATTTTGTGGTGTGGCGCTTGTACCTTCAGGAGCTTCAACTGGCACTTTTGAAGCAGTTGAACTACGAGATAATGATTTAACAAGATATCAAGGTAATGGTGTAAAAAAGGCTATTGAGAATATTGACAGAAGGATCAGCAAAAAACTAGAAGGGAAAAATGTATATGAACAAATAAAAATTGATAACTATTTAATAGAACTAGATGGAACAAAAAATAAATCCAAACTAGGCGCTAATGCAACATTAGGTGTTTCTATTGCAGTTGCAAAAGCTGCTGCAAATTCACTAGGAATGAGCTTATATAATTATATTGGAGGAACAAATGCAAAACAATTGCCAACCCCCATGATGAACATACTAAATGGAGGAAAACATTCAGATAATAATATTAACATACAAGAATTTATGATTGTACCAATAAGCGGACAAAGTTTTAGCGACAAACTAAAAATGGGAGTAGAAACTTACCATCATCTTAAAAATGTACTAAAACAAAATGGATATTCCACATCTGTTGGAGACGAAGGAGGATTTGCACCTAATCTACAAAATGAAGAAGAAGCTTTAGACTCTATAGTAAAAGCAATAATAAAAGCAGGGTACGTTCCAGGAGTAGATATAGCCTTAGCATTGGATGTAGCAAGTACAGAAATGTTTAAAGAGTCCCAAAAAATCAATCAAGAAGGATATTATTTTTGGAAAACAAGCCAATATAAAACAACAGAAGAAATGATAGGCTACTTAGAAAACTTAGTAAATAAATATCCAATTATTTCTATTGAGGATGGACTAGCAGAAGAAGACTGGACAGGATGGCAAGAACTAACTAAAAGATTAAACAATAAAATACAGTTAGTAGGAGATGACTTATTTGTAACAAATTTAGAAAGAGTACACAAGGGAATTAACAAAAATGTTGCAAATAGTGTTTTAATTAAACCAAACCAGGTAGGTACATTAACAGAAACACTAGATACAATAGAACTAGCAAAAAGAAATGGATATAAGATTATTATTTCTCATCGCTCAGGAGAAACAGAAGATACAACAATTTCAGATATTGCAGTACGGAACTAATGCAGACCAAATAAAAACAGGAGCTCCTTGCAGAACAGAAAGAGTAGCAAAATATAACCGATTGTTAAATATTGAAAATGAAATTAAGTTCTAGTATAAAAGAAAAGGTATATCTATTAATAAGATATATCTTTTTTTATAATACATAAAAATATACTGAACACTAAAAATACAATCATTATAAATTGCCAAAGCAAATAATATATAAAATTAAATAAAATTGACGAATTAATACAAAAAATGGAAAAGTAAATTAACATAAAATATATAAATAATTTAACTTTTTTACAAAAAAGCCTTTACAAATTTGCAATTACATAATATAATAAATCCGTCTAAAAAAGGCAGAACTTTACAACATAAAACCATAATATGGTAAAAAATAAATTTTGTATAAGGGGGAAAAAGAATGAAACATTCTAAATTAAAATTGATGTTAGCAATTATTATATTTTCTATATTGGTAGTTAGTGTAACATCAATTTTTGCAACAAATGAAAAAATACAAATTTTACAAAAAGCAAACGAAGAGTACATGATTTATATACAGAACCACTTAGAAGAATCTTTTGAGTTTGCTTTTTCAAATGATAAAAATGCCAACAAAGAAGAACTAAGCTATAGAAATGCTGCAACAGATACAGCAGAAGAAGGAGCAAATTATATAGCATATGTGGATGAAAATCTATATAAAATGTACTTTGCACAATCTACATATTTATGGGCAAGAAGCTTAGACGGCACTTACTTTGTAGAAGGCATAGAAGTACAATTAAATGATTCAATAACAGATGAAGAAGCTGAACTTGCAAACAACATTACTAAAATAATTCAAGTAGATACAACACAAATACTAAACAAGCCTACAGAAATAATTAATGGTGTTGAAACTACTAAAACAGTAGGAAAAGTTGCAGTACAAGAAGAAGGAACAACTTATTATCAGCTACTTAAAGTACCAAATGATGGCAAATATAGTGAATTTATTAAATTAGCTGAAAAAATTTCTAATAATCAAATACAAAACAATATTTATTCAAAATTAGAAGTAGCAAAAGAATTTTCAAAACTATACCAAGAATTAGTACCAGCAACAACTGATGCAAACTGGACTCTTGTTGAAAATAATGAAATTTTACAACCAGAAGAAGCAAAAGATGATGAACAATACATTTTATGGCTAAAAAACGAAAATGGTAATAACATAAAACTAGATGTACAATTTTTAAACTGTTTTGAAGATTACAAAAAAGAAGTTATTTCAGAAAAAGTAACAACTAAATTACCTGTAACAGCAGATGACCCTACTTTATTTATTATATTAGCTGCTTTAGTAGTAGCACTTATTGTTGTTTTGATTATTAGAAAAGTGGCAATAAAAAAAGACAACACATCTAAAAACTAGAGGTGAAACATGAAAAAAATTTGCAACATACTATTAGTAATGATTATTATTGCCATTATTATAGTAGTAGCGTTAATTGCTATAAAATATACAAAAAATCAAATTAATGAACAAGAACTAAGCAAAGTTATAGAAACAATTAATAAAGAAATTACACAAGAAGAAGTTACCCAAGAAAAACAAATGTATTATAAAGAATACAGAGTTGTAGGTATAATAAAAATTCCTAGTATTGAACTAGAATATCCAATATTAGAAATAACAAATAATACTACAATGAGATTATCTATTACAAAATTTTGGGGGAATGGTGTTAATGAAATAGGCAACTTAAGCCTAGCAGGACATAATAACTATGATGGAACAATGTTTGGAAAGACAAAACAATTAGAAACCGGAGATAAAATTGAACTAACAGATATGAAAGGAATAACTAAAAATTATATTATCTATGAAAAATTTATTACGGATCCAAATAATATTTCTGTTATAGAAACTGACGAATATGGAACAAGAGAAGTAACTCTAATTACATGTAGTAATGGAAACAAGGAAAGACTTATTCTAAAAGCAAGAGAAGAAGTTATTTAAAAAATAGTTAAAATGGGGGGAAAAAAATGAAAGGAAAACTACAATCTTCTAAAAATAAGAGAATGATTGCATTAGTTGCAATTCTTGTAGTTCTTTTGGCAGGAACTGTTACTGGCGTTACCTTATTTTTAAAAGACGATGGCTCAACAAGTGCTACAGCATATAATGAAATAAGCAACAACACAATTCAAGAGCCAACAAACAGCACAACAGGACAAGAGGAACAAACAATACCAACAGATGAAGATGAACAACAAACAATACCAACAGATGAAAACCAACAACAAGAAACAACGTCAGAACAAACAACTCCAGAAGGCCAAGGCAACCAAGAAACAACAACTTCTAACAACCAAGAAAATACTGAAAATAATAATGCAGATTCACAAACAACACCAGAAGAATCAATAACATATGCAGACAGGTTAGTATCAGAAGATTTTTTAGTTGGATGGACACCAATTGGCTTAGCAACTATAGCAGATACAACTGGCAGGTATTTAAATAATACAAAATTAGAAATTGAAAAAATAAGTTATACAGAAACAGACTTTACAAATAACACAGAGATATCTTTGCCAGAACAATCAAAATACAATTCTGTTCAATCTGGAGAAAGAATTGTTTATGAAATTCGTGTAAAAAATACAAGTAATGTTGTGGCTAAAAACATTAAAATAATAGACAAAATTCCAGAAGGAATAATAGTAGAAGAAATAGACTCTAACGGAACATTAAAAAACGAAAATGTTCAATGGGTTTCTGACATCCCAGCAGGAGAACAAGTAAGCTTTAAATTTGTAGCTGTTGTTGAAGAAAATGTAGAAGGAACAATACAAAACATAGCAGTTGTTAATGGAGATGCTACAAATACAGTACATAATCCTGTTTTAAAAACAGAAAAAATTGCAGAAGTTACAAGAAATGAAAATATTGTATATGATGCAGCAAAACCAGGAGATACAATTAATTATACAATTCAAATAACTAATACTGGAAATGTTGATGCAGTTACAAAAGTAACAGACCAAATACCAGCCAATACTACTCTTGTAGAAAATTCTATTACAGATAATGGAATCAAAACAAATGGAAATATTGATTGGGATGAAGTTATTGTAAAACCAGGAGAAACTAAAAATATTGAATTTAAAGTAACTGTTAATAAAGATGTTACAGGAAGCATTAAAAATATTGCAGTAGTTGGAGAAACTCCTACAAACGAAACCGAAAACTTAAGTGCAAACATAACAGGAAGCAAAACAGCAGATAAAACAGAAGCAAAAGTAGGAGAAACAATAAAATATACAATAACCCTAACCAATAGTGGAAATGCAGCAGGAAAAGTAACAGTAACAGATAAGATTCCAGAAGGAACAACAATAAAAGACGAAACAATAGAAGGATACAACAAAGAAACAAACGAAATGGTATGGGAAGAAGTAGAAGTAGCAGCAGGGGGTAGAGTAGAACTAACACTAGAAGTAGTAGTAAATAAAGATACAACAACATCAGTAATAAATACAGCAACAATAGACGAAGAAGAAATACCAGACAAACCAGAAACAAAAATAGCAAACATAACAGGAAGCAAAACAGCAGACAAAACAGAAGCAAAAGTAGGAGAAACAATAAAATATACAATAACCCTAACCAATAGTGGAAATGCAGCAGGAAAAGTAACGGTAACAGATAAAATCCCAGAAGGAACAACTTATGTTGAAAAATCTGTTGATGAAAAAGGTACTTACAATAAAACTACAAATACTATTGAATGGAAAGATATAGAAGTAAAACCACAAAATCCTGTAGAATTAACTTTTAATGTAAAAGTTAAACCTTTTGAAAATGGTGAAACAGAAAAAGAAATTGCAAATCAAGCGTCTATAGGAAATAAAGTAGTAGACAAAGCAGATAAAAAGTATATTGAAAAAGAAATTAGTAAAGTTTGGGAAAATGATAATGAGACCCTAAGAAATGATATTATTGTTGAGATATATGCAAATAATGTTAAAACAAATAAAACATTAACATTACAAGCAGAAGAACAATGGAAAGGTACATTTAAAAATTTACCAAAATATGATTCAGCTGGAAAAGAAATTGTCTATACAATTAAAGAAGTAAATGTACCAGAAGGATACACAAGCACAGTAAATGGAATGACAATTACTAATACTTATGCAGAACCTACAGTAACTAAAACAGTAAAAAAAGAATGGATTGGGGATAGCGAAAATATAATCTTAAGACAAGGAATTACAGTTGAAATTTTAGCAGATGGAAAAGAAGAAAGAACAATAGTATTAAATACAACAAATAACTGGACAGCAACAATTACAGGTTTACAAAAATATAAAACAGGAACTAGAACGCCAATAAAATATACTCTAAATGAAATTACAAAATTAGAGGGATATCAAACAACTTATGATATAACTCAAGAAGGAGAACTAATTGTAAAAAATATTTATGTAGAACCTACAGTAACTAAAACAGCGAGAAAAACATGGGAAGGAGATAATGTAAACCTAAGACCAGAAAGTATAACAGTACAGTTGTTAGCAAATGGAAATGAAGTATCAGGAAAAACAGCAATACTAACAGCAGGAAATAATTGGACAGCAGAATTTACAGGATTACAAAAATATGAAACAGGAACAATTAAAGAAGTTAAATATAGTATTGCAGAAGTAGATGTACCAGATGGATATACTTGTAGAGTAGATACTAAAGATTCAATGCATTTAATTAATACTTACATAGAGCCAACTATAAGTAAAACTGTAACAAAAGAATGGGTTGATAATAATGATTTATTACAAGAAAGACCTACATCGATTAAGATACAATTAAAAGATAATACTGGATATGTATGGGCAGAGCAGGTTATAACGTCAGCTAATAAAGGGAAAGATACAAATACTTGGAGTTGGACATTTACAGACTTACCAAAATATGATTCCAATAATGCAGATAGAAAGCAGATTATATACATAGTTGATGAAGCAGAAGTACAAACAGGAGACTTAAAATATTATACCAAAGCAATTAATAATAATAAGATAGTTAATACAATAAAAGTACCAAATATAGTATCAACAAAAACAGCAACAACATCAGCAGACGAAAAAACAAAGTTGATTAATGAAAATGCTGTACAGGTTGGAGATACAATTACGTATACAATTAAAATAGAAAATAAAGGTGAAATCTATAAAACTGTAACTGTGAGGGATACGATACCAGAGAAAACTACCTTACAAGGAAGTATAAAACTAGATGGTGTTGATTTAACAGAAGAACAAGTAAATCAACTATATGAGGGAACATTAGCATTAACTATTTCAGAAGGAACTTACAAGACAATTACTTTTACAGTAAAAGTAGTATCAGGAAATGCAGGAGATAGTGTAATTAACACAGCTTATGTTGACAATGAAGCTGTTGGACCAGTAGAAAATCCAATTGAAAAATTTGTAAATGTAACAAAATACAAAAACAATGTAGGTTCAACAAACATTTTACTAGTGTTAGATACATCAAGTTCGATGGTAAATAATAAAGTTAATGGACAAACAAGATTAAAAATAGCTAAAGATGCAATTATAGACTTTATTACAAAGACTTATGAAAAAGAAGCAAATAAGGATGTAACATTTACACTTGTAACATTCAATAAAAGGGAAAATACAAAGGTATTTACTTTTGGAAATAACAATAGTTATATAGCAACTAAAGATACGGCAACAGCTTTTAAAACAGCGATTAGTAAAATTACAAATGGAAATGGAACTAATATGAGAGCTGGATTGGAAGTAGCGTACACTACATTATTTGGTTCAGATGGTAATGGTGGAATTGCAGGAATGCCGCAATATAAGGATTATGAACAAATCATGATATTTTTTGGAGATGGAGAACCTTCTGGAGAAACAAATTTATTAAATAATGCAGCAGGTATTAAAGCAAAGGCAGATGAAATTAGAGCAAAAGCCAAAGTATATGCAATAGGATTTGGAGCAGATGCAGCAACTCCAGGAAAAGTAGGTTATGAAAGACTAAAAGACATTGGGGGAGGAGTAGTATATACATCAAATAATTACACACAATTAGTCACTAATTTTAGTGAAATTATTAGTGCGGATCCAGAATATAAACAAGTAACGGTTAATGGTAATGCTATTGTAGAAATTACAAATTCACAAAATATAGTAGTGGATGGAGATAAAAATAAGATAATATTAACAGTAGGAGATAAAAACATAGAAATAACAAACTCTACTGAAGCAGCAGCAAACTATTTAACATATACAGACAAAAAAATTACTTGGGATGTAAGTAGTTATTCATCAGAATCCATTTTGAAAATATCATATCATGTTCAATAAAGCATATAGCCAGAACAAAAAAAGTTACTAAGTAAAAACTTAGTAACTTTTTTTAAATAACTATATTTAATAAATTTAGCAACAAGATAGACATTAAAACTTTGGTAGAAATTTTAATCATTTTTAAACTAACATTACGAACAATGGTTAATCTATATTCCTTTCTTACAGTTAAAGCTAAACAATTTGTTTTATCCATAACAATCATCTCCTTTAAGCAAGAATAAAAAATAAAGTTAAAAATCACCAAGATATATTATAATTATAACACAGTCAACATAAAAAAGTCAAATGTAATCAAAATGTAATATAAAAATAAAACAATTTATTATATAATAAAACAAAAAGGAAATAGAAAAATGAATACAAAAAAATTATTAAATAAAATGGGAATTGTACCAATAAAAGAGTTAAATTTTCAAGAAAAAAATAATTTAATAAAAGAATTTTTAGAATTAATGTTATATTCATTTTACAATTTACAATTAAGTTATGAACAAATATATAACAAGATGTTTCAATGCAAAATGTATATAGCTAAATTTGATACAAGACTTGGAAATGCAAATTATATATATAAAAATAATACAATATATTTTAGAAATGGCATAGAAATTAATTGTAAAGATTATTACATATTACATGAACTAATACATTATTTTCAAGATATAAGAGATGAAAATGGAAATTTAAAAAAGATAGGAATTTGCGATTTTGAAGAGTTTAAAGTAAGAGGATTGGCTTTGAATGAAGCTGCTGTTCAACATATTGTGGCTAAAATGTTGCAAATGCCAGAAGAACGAATCAATTTTTACGGAATAAATCTACAAACTAATACAAAAGGTTACTATCCATTAACTTGTGATTTAATTAATAAAATAATTTATTTTTTTGGCGAGGATTCTTTAATAAATAGTGTATTATTTAGTACAGATAAATTCAAGTTAGAAATTATAGACTGTTGTGGAGAAGATGCATTTAAAGATATACAAAGTTGTTTTGATGCAATTGATGAACTACAACAAAAATTGCGGTACAAAGTATAATGAAAAAACAATAGAAAAATTATGCAAAATATATGAAGATACACAAGAACTAATTTATACATCTTATTTTAATAATGTATTGTATTTAATTGAGACTATACCAGAAACAGAAGAGTATAAGGAAAAATTAGTTGATTTTGAAAAAGAAATTAATGTAGATACACTAAGGGAAAGATATATTTTATATAAGGAAAAACAATTAAATAAATTAGATAAAAAAATAATAACAATTAGTAGGAAAAACTCAAGCAATACACTAGCAGTAATTAGCAATAATAAATTATTTGCCATATTTAGAGCAATTAGAAAAATTTTTATAAGGGAATAAATTATAAAAATGTGTTTAAAAAGTTCATGGTAATTATACTTAGAGTAATTTTCCAAGTTATTTTAAAGCTTTTTTTAAAAACATTTTTAAATATTGTTAGTTTATAGTCTTTTACAACAGTTAGAGCAAGACAGTTTGTAGTTTGAGTAATGGTATTATTTAAAGGAGTGATATTGCCTTTTTCACCATTATATATACTAATAGTTTCTCCTGTTTCTTCTTGTAATTCCTGTAATTCTTCCAAAAAATCACCTTCGTTTTTCTTATGTTTTTACAAATTATATCATATTATATTAAAATATGTAAATAATTATAAAAAATAAATAGAAGTTTGTAGTTTCTCTTCTTCTTATGAATAAGGTAGTGCCAGGCGAGAGGAAGTATTAAAAAAATTGCAATGTT
>OLIW01001185.1_pt1 | contig 24588 bp, 28 predicted proteins | sample 1601321 | NCBI WGS metagenome assembly OLIW01 (sample SAMEA2452114, study PRJEB22498) | human gut metagenome
TCTTGGAAACATTCTTTAAGCTGTACCCTACCGCTACGGAAAAGGAGCTTGCCTACTATGTATCTGGCAATGTGCTTGAACCTGTAAACTGTGACTATCTGTTTTCGGAACTGGTAAATCCTATCTTCATTAAAGATGGGGAACAGGTCAAAGTGTTGGTATCGGTGAAGTATCTCGACCAGAGAACAAAGGCAACGCAGATTTCACAGTTTGATTTGACACTGCAAAAAGATAGTAACTGGAAGATTGTAAAATAATTATTGATGTAGTGTGTCTATTATCTTTTACTGATAGGCACACTATTTTTTATTGCATATCATAATAAGTTGACCTATAATTAAAACCCCTGCACTATAACACCGACTATTCTTTTTACGCTACCATATGCATTATGCGGGGTTGTTCTTATTAAATACTTACAAAGTAACTAAAATAGTAAAAATAATAGGAATACACCCTAATACCGTGAGATTCTATGAAGAATAAGAACGGATACCTAAAATAGCGAGAAAAGAAAACGGTTATTGTATATTTTCGGATATTCATATAAAGCTCAAAATCCGCAAGAAATATTAAAACTGTTATTGATTTATAAATTATAATATAGGCTGAAAGGAGGTTGCTGCATTGATTAACAAATTAGAAAGTATTATGGCTGTCATTGACTATATAGAAAATAATTTAAACAAAAAACTAGACTTATCTTCTATTGCCAATGCTGTCGGTTATTCAAAATATCATTTGCACCGTATGTTTACAAATATGGTAGGATTGTCTATACATAATTATGTTCAACGCAGACAATTAACTGAGGCTGCTAAACTGCTTGTTTTTTCAAATAAATCAATATTAGAAATTGCATTTATTGCTGGATATGAAAGTCAACAAGCATTTACAACAGTTTTTAAACAAATGTATAAGAAATCGCCAAATGAATACCGTACCAACGAAGAATTTTATCCTTTGCAGCTTAGATTTGTTTTGAAAAAAGAATTATACAATACACAATCATCAAATGATATGCAAGCCAAAATTGAGTTGGCGAAAATGTCTGATATTCCTTTATGGTTAGATTTAGTAACCTTAATCATTGATGGATTTCCAAACTTAAAGGAAGAAAATTATTTGGAAGTGTTAAAGAAAACAATTTCAGAAAAACGTGCCTTGATTCTAAAGGACAAAAATATTGCTATTGCTGTTATGGCAATTAACTATGACACTGGTAGTATTGATTTCTTTGGTGTTCACCCTTTATATAGAAAATATGGAATCGCAAAATTATTTCTCGATAAAGTAATGGATGAATTGCTAAAAGATAAAGAAATAAGCATAACAACATTCCGTGAAGGTGATAAGGCTGATACTGGTTATAGAAAGACCTATAAAGAATTAGGATTTGCAGAAGCGGAACTTCTTATCGAATTTGGGTATCCTACTCAAAAATTTGTATTAGCCCCACAAGTCGGAGGAAATGTATAATGCATATGAGTAAATCTGAAAATAATCGTAATCCCTTAGCATATGATTTTTCGTTATGTTCTTTATTACAATTTGCATTTCCTACCGTTACCATGATGATATTTATGGGGTTATATACGATAGTTGATACTATTTTTGTATCCAAATTTGTAAACACAAATGCTTTATCAGCAATCAACATTGTTTGTCCTGTCATTAACATGATTGTAGGTTTAGGTACAATGATTTCCACTGGTGGAAGTGCTATTGTAGCAAGACAAATGGGAGCAGGTAATACGAAAAGAGCCAATCAAGATTTTACACTCATTGTTATATTTGGTGTTACGATAGGTGTTCTTATTATGATTTTAGGAAGTTTATTCTTAGATAAGATTATCTGGGGACTAGGTGCAAGTAAAGTTTTGTATCCCTACTGTAAAGATTACCTTTTTATCATTTTATTATTTACTCCTGCCAGTATATTACAAGTGTTATTCCAAAATTTAATTGTAACTGCTGGGAAACCTACATTTGGAATGGTTCTTTCGTTAGGGGCAGGTATTATCAATGTTATATTAGATTACATTTTTATAGTTCCTTTAAACATGGGAATTATGGGTTCAGCATTTGGTACAGGAATAGGATATGTCATTCCATCAGTGATAGGAATTATATTTTTTGCAAGTAAAAAAGGTTCTTTATCCTTTGAAAATCCCGTGATAGATTATTCTGTAATCATAGAAAGCTGCATAAATGGTTCATCAGAAATGGTAAGTCAAATCTCTACAGCAGTTACAACTTTCTTTTTTAATCTTACTATGATGAAATTATTAGGTGAAAATGGAGTGGCTGCTATTACAATTATTATTTATACACAATTTCTATTAACAGCTTTATATATAGGTTTTTCAATGGGGATAGCTCCTATTATTAGTTTTAACTATGGAGCTAATGATTATTGCCATTTGAAGAAAATATACAAAATATGCTTATACTGTATTGTGTCTAGTTCCATTTGTGTTTTTATATTTACTATAATATTTGGAAATTCATTGGTTGGTCTTTTTGCAACAAAAGAAACAAAAGTTTTCTTATTAACAACAACTGGTTTGAGAATTTATAAATATAGTTTTTTATTTTCTGGAATAAATATTTTTACATCTTCTATATTTACAGCTTTATCAAATGGAAAAGTATCGGCAACTATTTCATTTTTAAGGACATTTGGATTTATTATGATAGGATTGTTTGTTCTACCAGTATTTCTTGGTGTAACAGGTGTTTGGTTAGCAGTTCCAATAGCAGAGGTATTAACCTTTTTTGTAGCTATCTTCTTTATTATTAAATACAGAAAAAAATACAGGTACATATAAATTGAAAGTAGGTGGATAATATTGTATGGATAATCTAATATGGGTACTATGTCCTATTTGCAAAAACAAAACTCGAACCAAAATTAGAAAAGATACCGAATTGATAAACTTTCCCTTGTTCTGTCCGAAGTGTAAGCAAGAAAGCATAATCAATGTTAAAAAACAACAAATAACTATTATAGAGCCAGACGCAAAGACGCAGAGCCGATAATACCGAGAATGAGTAAGTATTTCTTGGGTTATCGGCTTGTTTTATTGAAAACAAACAGGAACACAGGAATACAACCATACTCCGTGTGATCTGTAATCCTGTGTTCCTATTGATTGTAACATTATAATTTGAAACGTTTTTTCATAGACGCAATCCATGTTTCGATTGCCTGTGTGAGAATATATTGCTGTTCCAAAACTGCTATACCTGTTTCGGGAATTTCGGGAACATTTTTTTTGAGGTTCATGTTTTCCTCAAGATATGATTTTAGTGTTTGGACATTGCTTTCAATATTAGCAAGACATAGCTTTTGGGTATCTTTGGACAAACTGTCAATATTGACAATCACAGCATTAAAATCCAGAAATATGTTAATCGGCTTACAGGAAATTTCCATCATCAATTTTTCAAATTGGTGCTTTCCAGAATCAGTCAATGTATAAACTGCCTTTTCTGGCATTTTTCCCTCTTTGATTGTTGTACTGGTAATATAACCTTTTTCCTCTAGCTGTATTACTTTTTTATATATTGACGGTGTACTGATTTTTACCCATTTAGAGATATTACGATATTCAACCAGTTTTTGAATATCATACGCACTTAATGATTCCTTTTTGAGAATACCTAAAACAATCAAATCAATAGTTGCCATGAAATAGTCCTCCTTTTTCTTCTTGACAACTACTATAAATTATAGTAGTATGAATATCGCAGCTGCGGTACTATAAATTATAGTATTATATTTTACACTTCGTGTCAAGAGAAAGGAGATTTTACATGAGTAAAACAAACAACAAAATGGAGCTTTTAGGAAATGCACCAATATCAAAAGCTCTTATGGCAATGGGAATACCTACCATGCTAGGTATGATGGTAAATGCCATCTACAATTTGGTGGACGCATATTTCGTTGGGGGATTGGGTACAAGTCAAATGGGAGCAATCTCTGTCGTATATCCACTCGGTCAAGTCGTTGTAGGTTTAGGGCTATTATTTGGAAATGGCGCTGCTTCTTATCTTTCCAGATTATTGGGAAAGGGTGATAAAGAAAAAGCAAATCAAGTCGCCAGTACAGCTCTGTATAGCAGCATTACAGTGGGTGCGATTATGATTATCTTTTCAATGATTTTTCTTCGCACTATCTTAAAATTATTGGGAGCGACAGACAGTATCATGCCTTATGCTGTAACTTACGCCAGCATTTACATTGTTTCATGTATATTCAATGTATTTAATGTGACAATGAATAATATTGTGACAAGTGAGGGTGCAGCAAAGACAACTATGCTTGCTTTGATGGCTGGTGCAATATTGAATATTGGTTTAGACCCAGTTTTCATTTATGTATTAGATATGGGAGTTGCAGGTGCAGCAATCGCAACCGCAATTTCACAGATTGTTTCGACTTTAGTGTATTTAACATTTGTTCTTAGAAAAAAGAGTATTTACCATTTTAGAATCAAGAACTGTACATTTACAAAAGAAATCATGTCGGAGATATTTAAAATTGGTATTCCAACATTAGTATTCCAGATATTGACAAGTCTTTCTATTTCACTTGTCAATACACAGGCAAGACCTTATGGAGATTCCGTTATTGCTGGTATGGGTGCTGTGACAAGAGTTGTTTCTATGGGAAGTTTGATGGTATTTGGATTCATTAAAGGATTCCAACCGATTGCTGGATATAGCTATGGTGCAAAAAAGTTCGACCGATTACATGAAGCAATTAAAACTTCAATTATATGGTCTACTGTATTTTGTATAATTTACGGATTGGTATTGACAATATTTTCAAATGGAATCATATCACAATTTACAAAGGGTGATTTAGAAATGATTCGTGTAGGAACACAGTCATTACGAATAAACGGTATTTCATTCATATTGTTTGGATTTTACACTGTGTATTCCTCATTATTCCTTGCACTTGGAAAAGGACTGGCAGGATTTATTCTGGGAGCTTGCCGACAAGGTATCTGTTTTGTACCAGCTATTTTGATACTTCCTGCATTTTGGGGTATCAACGGTATTCTCTATGTACAACCGATTGCAGACGTACTTTCTGCAATTATTACAATATTTATGGCATTACATTTACACAGAGAATTAGCATTAACAAAGCAAAAATTTCTATCTGAAAAGGCAGAATAAAATGTGGAGGTAATTATGATAAGCCAACAATGGGTAATGTGTCCTACTTATGGAAACGAAACCTATAAGAGGATTAGCGTAGATACTATTTTAAAAAAGTTGTTGAAAATCATTTTAATTGCCCTTACTATTTACGTGTTGAGGTCGACATCAATAATTTCAAACTGGAGGTCATAATTTGAAAATAGAAGAATTTAAAGATATTACAATCGCCTATATGCGTAATATTGGTGAATATGGGAACAAAAATAAAAAGTTAATGGTAGATTTTAAGGATTTTTTGAAAGAAAATAATTTGTTTACAGATACAACAATTATTTTAGGTATAGCATTAGACAACCCTAATCTTATACCTGCTGATAAATTGAGATATGATGTAGGTGTTATTCTAAATGAAAATAAAAAAGTAAATTTACCGACTCGAAAAATTGATGATGGAAAATATGCGATATTTGAAGTCATTCATACAAAGCAAGATGTATTGTCTTTTTGGAGAAATATACATAAACTAACTGCTGATTTATTGGTAGATGATAGGCGACCAATTATTGAACGCTATGCCAGCAACAAAATCGCTAATCATTTATGTGAATTTTGTATTCCAATATTATAAGGTAGGTGAATTTATAGTATGGATAATCAAACATGGGTAATGTGTCCTATTTGTGGAAATAAAACACGAACAAAAATTAGAAAAGACACAGAATTGATAAACTTTCCCCTGTTCTGTCCGAAGTGTAAACAGGAAAGCATAATCAGTGTTAAACAACAACAAATCACTATTATAGAGCCAGACGCTAAGACGCAGAGCCGATAATACCGAGAATGAATGAGATTTCTTGGGTTATCGGCTTATTTATTTGAGAGCCAAAAAGTGGAGGATTATTCGTCCTCCACTTCCTTAGACTTGATGATTCCGTCAGCAACACTTTCCATGATAACTAAGTCCTTATCGGACAGGTTATCAAGTTGTTTTTCCAACTGTCGTCTTCTGGTGCTTTTCGCCAGATCAGACGCAGGCAGGAAAATTTCATCAACGGAAATATTAAGTAATGATACAAGGTCATAGAATACCTGTAAACTTGGGTGCTGCCCTTTGTTTTCAATATTCGTTAGATAACGTGGGTCAATCTCAATCATAGCTCCCACCTGTTCACGGGTAAGACCTTGTTTCATACGAGCTTCTTTGATTGCAAGACCAAAAGCTCTAAAATCGTACTTATCTTCTTTTTTACGCATATGTAATCACCTCACTACATTTTACTGTTCCTGTTGATTTTCTAACAGGTATAGAAAAACGTGTAGTATGGTTTACCAGTTCCTATTATGCGTGAAAATAATAAAAAGAGTGCTGCATAGCGGTAAATAAAAAAAACCGTTATCGACAGTACCGTTTTTGTATGTCAAAAATTATCTTTGTTTAGATGGCGGTTGGAAAAGCCGCCTTTTTCTTTTTCCATCAGCGAAAAACAGTATATTGGTTTTGGTTTAGCGGCTCTGGGAGGCAGCCGCATTGAAAGACCTGTGTAACCGACAATTTTTGATATATCCGTTATTGTCAAAAAAATCTTAGCTTTCACAGCGGTACAATATACCATTGAATGTGGTTTTTCACATTACATAACAGGAATAATTTTTAAAGCACAAGAACAGCATTTCTTTCATGCCCTTGTGCTTTTTTGCTGTTTAAAATATTTTTCAAATTCTTTTCTGAAAACGCAACAAATAGCTGCTGCGTGGGTAGCTACTGTGCGGAAAGGGGGAGAGAGGGAAAACAACCCTCATTCACTCTCACGCAGAAAGGAGGTGAAAAATATGAAGTCATCTTCTTTCGAGCAGGCTATACAAGCACAGTTTGATTGTCTTACGAAAAAAGTCATTAAGAGAGTAGCAATGAAGTATAACCGTGATATTTCAAGACGCTTGCAGCATGAAGTTCCATTCTCTGAAATATCAGATTTGGAATTGAATAAGGCTGGCGTTTATGACAAGTATTCCAGCGATTATACAGCGTTCAATGTTCTTGGCATGGAAGTACAGGTATCTGACGACCAGTTAAGCAAAGCACTCAAATGTTTACCCGAGAGAAAACGCAATATCATTTTGTTGTCATACTTTATGGATATGTCTGACGCAGAAATCGGAGAGCTTATGAACGTGGTTCGTTCCACTGTTTACCGCCACAGGACAAGCACTCTGGAAGAAATAAGAAAAATGATGGAGGAGGAATAATTGTGGATAATAACGCAAAACACATACCGTTTGCTGTGATTGTGGCGGCTACCAATGGTGATGAAGCTGCAATACAGGAAATCTTGAATTTCTATGACGGTTACATATCAAAGTTGAGCTTACGCAAATTGTACGACGAATACGGAAATGTCTACATGGTAGTGGATTCTGAATTAAAAGGCAGAATACAGGCGGCGGTCATGGATATGATTGCAAACTTTGAGATTATCGTAATTTAACTATTCCGACGAGCGGAGCTTTTCTCCCTTTCCCTCTGCTCCGCTTGTCAATCTATGAAAGTCTATTATTTCGGATAATGGATTTTCACAGACTGACAAATACAGTCGAGCGTTCTTTGACAACTGAATAAAGCAATCAGATACGTTTGATATGCAGCAAGCCAGCGGATATTGTACGCCATGACCTTTCAAAACAAAGTGAGCGATTCATGCAATGATCTGTGAGCGACTTTTGGAATGGTCGCTTAGCCATGACCTGTATATCTGAATAATGATACACTCGCATGGTGCGATTCTGCCCATAGGAATGGGAATGGTGAAAGTCCAGTGGAGCTTGCCAAAGCCATCTGATTGCTTATACAACACCTTAAAACAACATTTTGCAAGAAACATCATCTTAATAGAGTTTTTTTGCCTGTAATTTGATATAATGATAGACAGATATTGAGGTTTCCTTATCTAGTCTATGGAAAGGAGGACTATGATTACTGTAACAAAAAAAGATTTAATAGCACTAGGTTATGGAACTTCTTTTGCAGCAGACATCATAAGAGAATCAAAAAAACTTATGATTGCTAAAGGGCATACTTATTATCAATCACGAAAATTAGATAGAGTACCCAGAGAAGCTGTTGAAGAATTATTAGGAATAACTTTATCAGAAAAACAAGATTGATTGTACTTCTTGCATATCTATGTAAGGAGTGAAATCATGGCAAAAGACCCTATTAAGAAAGCAAATAACGGAACTTATTATTTTAGAGCAAATTTAGGCTACAATCCTATCACTGGAAAACAGATACAGAAATACCGTAGTGGATTTAAAACAAAAAAAGAAGCAAGAGAAGAATACTCAAAACTGGTTTTAGCTTCTACCGAAGAATTGACCGAAAAAAAAGAAAAAATTTCTTTTCAAAAGTTTATTGAGGAAACGTATCTTCCGTGGTATAAAACACAGGTAAAAGAAAGCACTTATATCAATCGCTGCTCTACCATCAAGAAACATTTTTCATATTTTTACAAGATGGCAACTGATGAAATAGAGCCTATCAACGTTCAGAACTGGCAGCTAAAACTTGCAAAAGAATTTAGTCCAAATTATATCCGTATCGTACAGGGTATGCTTTCTATCGCATTTGACAGGGCGATTGTTCTTGGAATTGCGAAGAAGAATCCCTCACGAATGATTGGAAATATCAAAAGCAAGAAAACAAAAGTTGACTTCTGGACACTGGAAGAATTTCAGAAAGTAATTTCCCTACTTTACAAAGGTGATTACTACGAGCATTACCTGTTCATGTCGTTCTGGCTATTATTTATGACAGGTATGCGTATCGGAGAAGCGGCTGCATTGCATTGGTCGGACATTGATTTTGAAACTGGTCTGTTAAGTATAACGAAAACCTTATATTACAAGACCATGACAGACTATAAATTTGTTGAACCAAAAACGCAAGCCAGTATTCGCACAATTTATATTGACGCTGACACACTCAATGAATTAAAGACTTGGAAAAAGATTCAGCAGCAGGTTCTTCCAAAATGTGAATTGGTATTAAGCTACAACGGTACACCTACCAGCAAGACCACACTTCCCAGAGCGTTAGAAAAACTGGCTGGACTGGCTGACGTACACCGTATCAAGATTCATGCGTTACGACATTCTCATGCTTCATTGCTTATCAGCATGGGCGAAAATCCTTTGCTTATCAAAGAACGTCTAGGACATGAAAAAATCCAGACGACACTAGGCACATACGGACATTTGTATCCAAACACGAATCTTGAAGTTGCCAACAAATTGACTGGAATTTTGCAATATACACCTGCTTCACAAAGCATTGCAAATTATACGAGCAATCAACATACAGCTATCTATCATAGAGAAGTTGATGAAAAATAATGCAATCGTAATGCAATTCTATAAAGGAAAAGCTGTAAAACCCTTGTAGATAAAGGCTTTACAGCTTAGCTCCAACTATTCAAACTCAATTCCCACATCTATATGTTGTGGTTTGTCACTTCGTTAAAGCGGGTATTTTGTATGTTCAGCCTACTTATTCTAGTGATTTTTTGAGTTCGCGGGATTTTTTGCTTACGTTTTGCTGACAGATTTACTCTTCCATCCCACCCCATTTCTTAAATTTTAACTTAGCATTTATCTCGGCGTGAACGAATATTTCATCGAATACCTTACCTTGTTCACAACAAAAGCATTCTATAAAAAATCTCAATGCGTCACTCACTCTATAGATATCGCCTGTAATCCATAATTAAAGATAGGCACATTCTTTTTATAAACTGCATTAAATAGTACATTTACTGTAATCAGTATACTATCTAAGGCCTTTTCTGTCTGAACATAGGTAAGATTTATCATTTGTTTTGGATGAACCAAATTATTTCTCATATCAATAGTTTGTTTTATATTAACATTCCATTTATCATCCTCTGTAATATCTTTATGTGAATATTTACAATATATAAACTCTATTCTATCCATCAATCTAAACATTTTCAAATTCTTATCTACAACAATCTTTCCTTTTTTTATTTTAATCTCCTTTTCTGAAAGCACGGATTTTTCATATTCATCCAAAACAAATGACGTACATAATTCCTCGGCAATAGAATTCACATACGCTTCCAATGAACTCATTCCCAGTAACAAACATGAATGCAAAAAAGCCGTCTGTTTATCGCTTTGCTCTTCTTCCTGTTTTGCCTTTTCCAAAAAATATTTAGCTTCTTCAAATAATTGTTCACCAAAAAAATCAAATCGATTATCCATCATTTTATCTTTTTCTCCGCTTTTATAACTTCTAAATTAGCTTGTTTAGCAAAATACTTACTTAATGCCAAATTTATCAAGTTCTTATCTATGCCTTTCCCCTTTTCAGCCTGCAAATAAAACAACTCTATCAAACGTCCTCTTTCCTTTGCGTCCGTTCGTGTTCCTAATCCTCGATAATTTGGCGGATCACTTTTATGCCTTGCTTTTCCTAAGGCTTCCGCATTTAATGGATCTTTTTTAGAGTTCTCTGGCAAATGAAAATGTCTTTCTAATCTAACCCTATTATTTTCAAGCAACCCCGCAACAAACGCCCATGCGGCGAGTACTGCATAATTAAATGCCTTATCTGCATATTCCCTTGAAACATTTCTCCCATCTTCCAAATAATATTCTTTTTGTCTTAAAGCCAATCTTGCAAATTCCTTCCCTGCTTTTTGTAAATTGCTATTAATCCACAAATCTGGCTTTTCAATTTTTAATTTTTCCCACTCTTCGTCAATTCCACCTGTTTTAGCTATTATTCCATCTGTTTTTTCATTTAAAAAATCAGTTACCATTGCACCTTGACAATAGTTGATTATAAATGTTCTTGCTTCTCTTACAGTTATACTATTTCCTCTTTGTTTTTTATCCGCAAAGTCGCTATTCACATCAAGCAGCCCAACTTTATGGCACCAATCTCTGAGTTGCGGGCCTTTTACGGTCTCCATCATTCTGTCTAATAAATCCGATGAAACCGCAATATTAGTATTTGATATCAGTTGCACATCCAACCTCTGCTCCATATTTAAATTAAAATATATTTTCACACCATGATATTCTGAAATTTCCAATGATAATGCTTCATCTATCGCATTTATTCTATGTTGCCCACCAACTATTTTTAATGGATGTTCTTCATCAAAATCAACATTATACTCTGCAACAATATTGCTAAATACTCTTCCTCTTGTTGCATCTTTTTTCATTTGTAAAAAAGCACTACTATCCTCTACCAATTCTCTATTAGCTCTGTAATCCGACTGCTCATCTGGATCCAAAGGAACATCAACTGTACATAGTTTAAGTAAAATCTTTGCATTTATATGACATTCGCAAAAAATTGCTTGAGTGCATTTGTCCAACATAACATACAGTGTATCTTCTATTGGCTTAAACTTATCCGCAAACTCTTCTATTTCACCGCTTACACAGTTCTGTTCTTCTTCCTTAATTGATTCATCAAACTTTATCTTCATCTTAACCTCCAAAATATGTTTTAAATGAGTATTCCTCTATTTTTAAACATTAGTCATTACATCAAACACCGTTTCCTCCACCACTCTCACGCATTCATCGGTATTTTTCTTAATATCATTTCCCCAAAACCGAATTACCGTCCATCCTTCAAAGAACAATTTCTTGTTAATCTCGTCATCCCGTTCCCGGTTTCGTGATATTTTACTAATCCAATACTCTCCGTTATTGCTTTTCTCTAATCGCGGCTTTAAGACTTCCCAGTCTTTCCCATGAAAAAACTCTCCATCGCAGAATATCGCAATTTTGTACTTGGTCAACGCAATATCTGGTTTGCCTGGAATATCTTTGTAGTTTTTGCGATAGCGATACCCTTTCTGCCACAACGCTTTCCGCAGAACAACCTCTATCTTAGTATCTTTTGAGTGAATATGTTGCATATTTTTCCGCCGTTGCTCTTTTGTAAGGTTATCCATCACATCACCTCTGTACCTTTAAATCAAATCCTGCATCAATACCTGCCGATTCACACTAAAAATTTCAGACAGTCTTTTATGGCTATATGGCACTTTATTATGCTGTTCAACCATTTTAATCATATTTGTAACACTGATTGCTGAACCATTTACTCCAGTTGCATCAACTACCGACTGTATCTGTTTATCGATATTTTTCCCAAAACCGCCTGCTATATAGGAAAAAAATGCCAGCCTTTTTGAAGAGTCACTATAATTGGACAAATTCTCGATATAATTGTGAACCATCCGGTTATAATGATCATTACTGATTGTATACTTATGATATGCTTTATTATCAAGAATCGCCTGATAACCATCACTGTCTGATAACAAAAGCACATCCGGTGTAAGACCAATCGGGCCTACATGCTTTGCTTCATATCCAAACACGTCCTGAAACAATTCTACCGTAGCCTTTTCAAATTCCGTGGCTTCATCACGTCCTTTAAATGCCATTTCAAAGTATTTTGTCATAAACGCACCAACAGAACCATTTGGATATGTTTCCACCAACACATTTTCTACAGTTTTCCCATCAATTCCTGTGACCTGTACGATATAATCAACAATCATTGGTGTAATTCTTGTAATCGGTCTTTGCAGAGATTCCGTAATATACGCCTGCATTATCTTCTGCCTTGCAATCATTGCTGCTGTTACGGTTTTGGTTAATGCAAGATTCCGATTATCTTTTTTATGTTTTGGATCTAATCCATATTTTCTTTGAAAATACTCATGCTGCTCAGGACGGTCAATAAACTTAGGAATGTCTTCCAATATCTGTTTAACCTCTGAAATTTTCTCTTGCAGCACAGCAACTTTTCCACCATCGCGTTTTACCAACTGCGTATATTCCAGCCAATTTATCAGTGTATTAGCAAGATCTGTAAGATGACTGTACGGATGCTCTGGATTAACACTCCCCTTTGATGACTTATACTTTTCAAAAAAGTCTTCTTCAAGGCAGCTGTCTCCATAACTACGAAATTGTTCAATCCTATCCACAATATAATTGAAACATTTTGTACTTTCGTTTTCTGCTTCCGTCACAACAATTTTAGCAATTTCTTCCTCTGTCAGATAAGCAACTCTCGCATCCATCAATAGTTTTAACAAAAATCGGAAGGGACGGATTTTAAATCTTGGAGCAACCTGCACTCCGCGTCCAATGGAAAACGCAGAAGGAAACTGATATTTCAGTATCTGTCCTTTCAAAACTTCAACTGGAGAATCTCCACTCATAATTGCTTCTCCTGCCAGTGTCAATTTAATCCTGCCAGTTGACTCCTGCGTAAATATCAAACCAAGGCTGACAAGCCATGCCTTATATGTTCTTGCACCTCCACCAGTCTGGTCACGCCGTTCACCTTTTCTTTTCAGCCCTGCCTGCTCCAATGCATCCTCGTATGCTAAATGAGAAGTTCTCTGACCATCCCATTCTTCATTCAACGACAAGTCCGCAAATGCAGCAAGCACCTCAGGAATTGAATTTAATTTTCGTTTAGGGCGTGTAACCCACCAATAGTTTAACATGCAACCACTCCTTTAGTACTCCAACGTATAAATACCATCTTCAAATTTCTTAAATACTACTGTTGTGCCATCGGCTGTTTCGAGCATCTGCTTTGTAATATAAGTTCCATCTGGCACGCCTATCTTATGACGTATCCATTCACCGATAATAGCGTTGCTCTCTGGTGTTTCTAAGGCCTTACCATTTGCCTGTGCCTGCCGCATATAAAATGCGTCATAATCTTGTGTAACTACCTTAAACACTGGATATGTTCCATCTTCATTTTTCTTAGGAAAAAATCCTGTTTTTTGGTCACCAGTATTATACGGAATATATGCCTGGTTACGATTTCGTTTATAACCATTTTTACGAATGCCCCAATTTACCCCAGAACCGTATCCAGTATCACTTCCATCCGCTTTTAACAATGAAACCTCAATACTGTCCACCGGCTCCAACTCTTGATAATGCTCCCACGTTAAGTTCTCCAAGTTTGTATCTGCAATATCCTCTTCCGCACTTCTTTTCACTGAAAATGACACTTTTTCTTTTATTAATTCATCAAAGCAATCAATTGTGTCTTTCAATAAACTTTTATAATATCGATTTGCCTCTTGCGGATTGCAGGAATCCATACATTCGCGGCGAGCAAAAAATGCATTCATCGTATAATTTGCAGAACCATTATATGCTTCTACGGCTTTATTTCCTTTGCACCAAATATATACTTTAGAATGCACCTGCTTTCCTTCGACTATATAACGGCAGGTAACTTTAGGCATTCCTGAAACGCTATTCAGCCTTTTAAGCAGTAAACAGATCTTCTTATGCTTTTTCAATGTAAGTCCTGCACCTCTTATCATTCCTAAAATAATATCCACTTTAATATTGGCTACATATTCCTTGTTTTTCCCATCAAACAACTTAATTAAATGACTGGAAATACGTTCTACATCAGTAAATGCTGTAACAATTTTGAGATGATTACATGCCTTTCCATCTTTTTTTGCAGGTGCAAATAAAATTTGCTCTTCAAAATTCTCTGTGTACATTCCTTACTCCTTTATACTTGGTTCTATACTTTCGTATTCAATTCCAGCAAAGGTTTTTAATATTGCCTCAAAAATAATTTTGGCACCTTTTGCCGGAACAGCCATGCCAATCTGCTTTCTCACTGATTCTTTTGAACCTTCAAAAATGTAATCATCTGGGAAAGTCTGAAGTCTTGCCCGTTCACGATTTGTCAATGCTCTTGGTTCTGAATAATGATACATATGCGTACCACCGCCTCCAGAACCAGTCACCGTATATGCCGGCTTGCTTGGATCAAGGCGTTTGTAAATCTGACTTATTTTTGCTCCCTTTACTTTCAACTGCAATTCTTCCGGCAAATCTGCCGTAAATGCATTCTGTCCTGGTTTAATATATGACAGCCGTTTAATAACCTGTGGAGACTGTTTCGTCAATTCATTGTTTGCTGCATCCTTTGTAATAGGCGGATTTTCTATAGCGTTTTTACAGGTTACATCTACATCTTTATACAATGCTGGACTTGGAATTTTAAACTCAAAAGGTAAATCCTTGCGAATCCCAACAATTATCACTCTATGACGTGCCTGGGGAACTCCATACTCCTCAAATTTATACAAATTGGGATAGATTCTATACCCAGCTGTTTTTAAATCTTCTTGTATCTTTTTAAATGCTTTTCCCTCATTTGCACTCTTCAATCCCCCCACATTCTCCGCCAGAAACCATAATGGCTGATATCTCTTAAGCACCTTGACCCCATATGTATATAAGGGACCAAATGTTCCATCAAAACCTTTCTGTTCTCCAACTACCGAAAAGTCATTACATGGAAATCCAAAGGCGAGTGCATCAATATCTCCCAGCTTATCAATATCAAGTTGTCTTACATCACCACATATAACGCTCTCTTTATCTTCCGGGCATATATTTCTTGTATAAGTATTGCATGTATCCTGATCATAATCATTTGCCCATTTATGTATAATCTTATATTCTGGATCTTCAATTTCTGCTGTTGTCGCACCTAGTGCTAAACCACCTGGTCCGCAAAACAACTCTCCCATTCTAAACTCTTTCACTATATCTACCATCAAATTTTTTCTCCATTTGCCAAAATAAATTCTCTGCTAAATTGAGCGCCAAGCACCTCTGCAATTTTGTCCAAATCATCCACCGTAAAACTTTCACGCTTCATTTTGGAATTAAAACTTTGAGGCGATTTACCAAGTCGTCTAGCAAGCTCTGCTTCGCTCACGCTGCACCTTACGCATAACACTTTAATCTGTTCTGCTATTGTCATTTGCTATTCCTCCTGATAACTGTCATAACAACTCTTTATATCAAAATTATAAACGTATTCATTGATAATGTCAAAATATTTTTTTAGCACACCTCTATATTTGCATATTTGTACAAAGTCCCTTTTTCAGCATTTCTGAAAAGTCTGTTTACCGCTTGCTTTCACCGCTTTACTCATTATCGACAAGAAAACATCAATCGTACTTTCTTCCCACCCTGCCAACCATATCAACGTCTGGATTTCTTCCTGCGACAAATCTATGCCACGCAGAAATTTCAGCATCTTTTCCATCTGCCGGTTCTGATAGTCTGTCAATCCATTCACTTTTATTCCCCCGTTTCTTTTGGCTGTACTCGTGTAAAATGTCAAATTATCTGTTACCGTTTGGACATCATGTCCAAACACAAATTATTTTCTTTGCTCTCACGTTTGGACAATTTGTCCAAACGCAAAAATACCGTTGTTTTTCCCTGTCATGTCTGGACATCATGTCCAAACATACCATTTTTGTCCCATTTTTCATCAATTTTAATGTATATTTATAGCACATAAAATGCACATTTTTCTTGTTCTTTTATGCCTTGCAAGATACGCATCCTGTGTCCACACGGATGCACATCAAAGGATTATCCTTGGATGTCCTTGCAAGGGAAAACTCCCTTGAACCCTTTTTTACTCCGCCGTACATACAATCTCGTGCCACGAGATTGTAATCACAGATAGGCCAAAATCACCATCTGAAGTTCTCCGGTATACCGACTTTCTCTAAATACTCCTGTCTTGCCTTCTCTCTTTCCTCTGGCGTTCCAGCCGTCTTATATCGGGTATACAATTCCCGTTTCACCATTGCTTCCAGTTTCTCCTGCAATCGTGATCGTATCCTATCCTCATCCCATCGAATATCTGCCAGAAAATATTTCACTAAATCTATAAATAATTCTTCCGGGATTGTAACATTTTTCTTTTTCTCCATATTTTTTTCCTTTCTCCGGTTATTTTTCTGCCAGCAAAACACAACAACGCAACAATGCAGGACAATGGCTTTTGCGGTGTTGATTTTTCAAAATCTTTGATTGCAACACCGTATTTTCCTATGGCTTGTATTGTTGCGTTGTTGCCTTGCGACTAAAAATATTTACTATCTAAAATCCAATACCAGGCATTATTTACCTTTTTGGATTTTATTTGCAGTTCCTTTTTAACCATTTCCATCGTACGCCAGGAAATGCCTCTGTCTCTTGCTTTTTCCTGTATCTGAGACACTGCTGCTTCTTTTGTAGTGCAGCTTAAAGAAACCAACAAATCTTTTGCCTCTTCCTGCTTACTGGTTTTTGGTGCAAATCCGCCAGCCAGTTCATCCTCGGTTATGTCGTAATCACCTTTCCATGTAAATACTCCATCAGTCAGAACAAAGGACTTGGCATGCCCTCGTTCTGCCAGATTGTTTTTTATCTGTATCATGGCACGCCGGTTTTCCTGTCCCTTTACTCTGCCAACCAGCAACACGCTTCTCGCGACAGCAAAGAAATCAATGGAACCCATTCCTCGATAGGCAACTTTCCCGCCGGCATTTTTATTCATATGACCTATTAAAACAATAGCACAGCCGGTCCGTTCTGCCACCTGCCCCAGATGTTTTGTCATATCTCTTGCTTCATTTGCACGATTCATATCCATTTTGGCGCCAAGATATGCTTGTATCGGATCCAGAATCATAAGCTTTGCTTTTTCCTTCAAAATTGCCTGCTCAATTCGTTCATCCAGCATACTAAGAGATACATCCGTTTCGTCAATCACAAAAATGTTATTGCAGTCAGCCTGTGCCTTTTCAAGTCTCGGCTTTACAGTATCAGCCAAGCCATCTTCTGCCGTCTGGTAAATAATATGCAGCGGCTGTTCCGGATTCATATGTTCGTCCAGCCCCTGTCCCTTGGAAAGAACTGCCGCAATATTCAATACGAGTGTAGTTTTTCCCTCTCCGGGATCACCCTGAATGATTGTTAGTTTGCCATATGGGATAAATGGATACCAGAGCCACGATATTTCCTTCGACTCAACATCCGACATATTGATTATTTTCAAGTTTGTCTCATCCATATCAACCTTCACCTCCCTTCTTTTGAGCAGTTTTCGTAAGCATTTCAAGTATTGTTTTCAAAGCAATTACATCCTCTCCAGATAACACGCCGGAAAAATCCTCTTCCTCGGATTCTTTCAAAGCATCTGCAATCCTTGCCAGTTGTTCCTTCATCTTATCCGAAGTACGAATGTTACCCTTTACTAGAATTTTCTGATACAGACAGCTTTCAATAAAGTAATCTGATTTCTTTAGACCGGACAATTCTATCCTTTTTTCAATCAAATTCTTTTCCTGTTCTGTTACACGAAAATTCAAAATAACATTTCGTTTTCTTGCCTTTTTCCCATCGTTACTTTTCAATGTATGGGACGACTGTGTTGTTCTCCTGTATATTTTATCTGCCATGATTTTCACTTCCTTTTCGCATCACACTCAGTTTATCTGCCATATCTTTTTGTACCGATGGATACAAATGTGCATACCGCATCGTAACTGTTTCTGATTCATGCCCCAGCCTCTCTGCTATCTGAACCGGCGAAAATCCAAGTTCAATCAACGCTGCACAGGCACTATGTCTCAAATCATGAATTCGAATTCGCTTTACGCCACTTGCCTTCGCTCCACGATCCATTTCATGATGAAGATAACTTTTGGTGATATTGAAAATTCGCATGTCCTTATCCGGTTTATAAAGCATTCCCAGCAAATCTTCAATTTCATCACACAAAAAATCCGGCAGATCTATGATTCGGTTTCCTTTTTCTGTCTTCGGCGGCATTATTTTCTTTTCTCCATGAACCACCTGAAGCTGCTTATTGATCACCATCTTCCGATTTTCAAAATCAAAGTCCGCCGGAGTAAGTGCCAGCAATTCTGCTTTTGTCAATATAAGTCTAAAAAAAATTTGCTTTTAATTCGCAAAAAGCACCACTGTTTTCATCCAGTGATGCTCCTGCGAACAATCTTATTCCGTTTATGCTTTTTCTTCTTTGTAGAAAATGTCATCCATCTTCCAGCTTATCTCCATACGACCTGGTTCATAAATAAAGACTTTCTCAATAATCTTTGACAGCTGTATTTTGTCAAAATCCTGCAATGCTGCAATCTCATTTACTTCCATTTCTTTTTCTGTTGCTTCATCACATTTTTTCTTCGCTACTGCAATCTCATTCTCCAATTCTGCTATCTGCAAAGTGATTTCTAAAATACGGGAAGTCGTTTTTTCCAGTTCTTCCATATACCCTTCCTTGTCCAACACTTCTGAACGATAATCAGAATATAGTTTCATCTTTCTTGACGAGAGTCGCTTTTTTTCACTTTTCAGTGTTGCGATATTTTCTTCTTTCAAAATTGTTTTATGCCATTCTCTTTTCTTTTTCTCAAGATTTTCCGAAATGAATTGTGCCATATTTCTGGCTGCATCCAGTACTGTTTCTTCTGCTTCTTTCCTGTCCATTTTACTTTCCGCACACCCACTAAGACCACTGATATGTGCCTGCATACAGCGATACCCAGTCTCTCTGCTGGTAAAACCAAGTCTTCTTCCACAGGTCGGGCAAAAGAAAATAGGGCAGGCTACTCCTCTTTTTGCAAGAACTTTTTTCTGGTTAGTAAACGCTTTCTCATTTGCTTTCCGGAATAATTCATCGGATATAATTGGTTCATGTGCATTTTCTACAACAATCCACTCCTCTTTATCATTGGAAACCAATTTATTGCTTCCTGTTCTTGCCACTCTCTTTTTATTCCAAATAATTTTTCCAAGATACACTTCATTTTTGAGCATATCTGAGATTGTTGTGACTGACCAGAGTTTCTTTTCTTTTTCGTTTTCTCTGTGCATTTTTATACCTTTTCTGCACATATACTCCCTGCATGTAAGCACATGGGTTTCGTTCAGATATTTTGCTATCTGTCCTTTGGTTTTCCCATCTGCCGCCATTGTGAATATCAGTTTCACTGTTTCAGCCGCTTCTGGATCTATAACCAGATGATGCTTATCTTCTGGATCTTTAATATATCCATATTTTGGAAAAGCCGGCATATATTCACCGTTTTTAGCATGTGTTTTCATCGCAGAACGAACTTTTCTGGACAAATCTCTGCTGTACATTGCGTTCAGCATATTTTTTAACGCTACACTCATTCCTCCAGTAAAACCAGAGGAATTGATACTGTCAAAACCATCGTTAATTGAGATAATTCGAATACCAAGGACTGGCAGGATTTTTTCCAGATAATTCCCCACTTCCAGATAATCTCTTCCAAATCTTGAAAAGTCCTTTATAACAATACTTTTTATACGTCCTGCTTTTGCATCTTCCATCATCCTCTGAAATCCTGGACGGTTAAAGTTTGTACCACTGTACCCATCATCTACATATTCAACTACTGAACAGTTAATAAATTCGTCCTGTTTTTTGATGAATTCGTTTATCAGCATTCTCTGTGCACTGACACTGTTGCTTTCGGCTTTTATACTGCCATCTACATCATTATCCTCCGACGAAAGTCTGATATAAACAGCGATACATTCTGTTACTGGCATGACTCAGCCTCCCGTTCTTTTGCATATTTTCTTAATTCTTCCAACATATCATCATACACCAAACGTACCGTAATAGAACCGCTTTCATGTATTTCGATTTTTTCTACAAAAGCATTGACCATTTCCTTTGTCAGCGTTCTCGTATTGCGGTATTTATTGATCAATGTTTCCCATTCTTCCTCTGTGTGAAAATTTTTTTCATATCCAACCTGATGCTTTAATAAAATCTCCATGTTATTCTGGATCTCTTTTTCTGTTTCCGCATCCTGCTTTGAAAATGTTTCATACTGCTCTGCATCAATAATACGGCACACATAATCCTCAAACAATCTTTCCCGGTGTACTGCCACTTTTTCCAGTTCTTTCCGGCATTTCTTGATTTCCCTGTTAAACACATCATATTTTTTAATGCTTTCCTGTCTTTGATTCAACCGCCGAATCAAATCTACATTTTCAACATATACATTGATATGTACACGTATCACACGCAGTACATAATCATTCACTTCCAAATCAGTGATAGAATGTGGCGTACACTTCCCGTGGAGCTTATTATTTCCACAGTAAAACCTACGATGATTGCCTTTTGTTTTCCCATATAAATACATGGTTTTTCCACAGTCTGCACATACAATTTTCTGCTTGAAAAAGTTGAAGTCTCTTACATTATTGCCATTTGATTTACGAGCTTCATTAACCCGTTTTACGATATGACCAATCTTTTCCTGTACCTCATCAAAATCCTTTCTGCTCACAAGTGCCTCATGGGTATTTTTGATAATGATCCATTCTTCTTTCTGATTCATTTTCTGTCTCTGTGCTGCCCAGGAATCATTGGTAAACTGATTATGCACACTATCACCGGCATAATATTGGTTCTCAAGGATTTTGTGGACTGTTCCTCCACTCCATGTCCATGTCGCTGACTTTTCATTTGCTTTTCCTGCTTTATCCAGCTTGTAGGCTTTCGGGCAGAGATACTCATCCGCATTTAATTTCCGGGCAATCTCTGCATAAGTCATTCCATCAATAAAATACTGAAATATCTTTTTCACCACTGGTGCTGCTACCGGATCTGGAATCAGCTGATGAGGATTATCCTTGTCTTTTTCATAACCATAAGCCATCTGACCGGAAGGAAATTCGCCATTTGCCCAGCTCGTCCGGTATGAACTTCTTATTTTCTTTGCCAAATCTCTGGAATAAAACTCATTATACACGTTTGACATGCTGATCAGCAGGCTTATGTCATCTCTGAACGAATCATAATGATCATTCACCGAAATAAAACGCACATTAAAGAATGGGAACACTCTTTCAATATAGCTTCCTGCCTCTACATAATTTCTTCCAAGTCTAGAAAGATCTTTAACAATAACACAGTCAATATTTCCCTCTTTGATCTCCTGCATCATCTCATTAAAACCATCTCTCTCAAAATTAGTTCCGGTTTTAGATATATCATAATATTCCTTTGCAACCACGATATCTTTCTGTTCTTTTACGAAATTATGAAGCAGAACCATCTGCGTTTCTATCGTATTTCTTTCTCTGTTCTTTTCACTCTCATAGGAAAGCCTTGCATAAAGGGCTGCATGTGAAACTTTTTCACACTGGTTTTCAGCTTCTGTAACCAAATTTTCTTTATTTCCAACATTCACATAATCTACTTTTCTTGATTTTCGAGCCATTTATACGACCTCCCTCTTTTGAATTTCTATTCTTCCGTCCATACCTGTGTTGACATCACATCCCACTGACTGTATCTGCCGTAACAGGGATTGATAACAGTCATCAAAATTAAATCTGACTTCAATATGTTTTTTGTCATATACTAATATCTGGTCAATCAGTTCAACAGCAACAGTTCTTGTAAGTTCCTGTATATTCTGATGCTCGGCAAAATAATCCAGCCAATGATATTTATCACTTTTTGATTCCAGGACTTCACTGATCTGTTGATCAATGCTTCGGACTGCTTCCTCGGCTTTTTTCCGTTTTTCTGTGTACCCGTCATGAAGCTCTTTATAATCTTCTTTTGAAATGATTCCTTCACGGAAATCCTCATATAGATAATCTCTTAACTCCCGGCATCGCACGGCTTCTTTTTCTTTTGCTTCTTTTCTAATTTCCAGTTCTTTTATATCCAATTCTTGAAATGGTACTTCATGGATAAAATCCATGATTTTTTTCATATCAAGGATATTTTCAATATGGATTTTTACCAGTTCCAATACTGTTTCTTCTAGTTTACCCATTGGTATTCTGTGTGCTGCACACGCTTTCGTAGCCGCATGTCTGGAACAGATATAGTAAGCATATACCTTTCCTCCTGCCGGAACATCCCGTTTGATCATCATTGCCCCACAGTCTCCACAAACCACAAGTCCAGATAATGGATATACCTTTTCCTCGTTCGGAGAAGTCCTTGTATCTATCCCTAATAATCTCTGCACCAGTGCAAATTCTCGTTCTGATACGATAGCCTCATGGTTTTTTTCAATTCTAACCCAATCTGTCTCCGGCTTTTTCATCAATTTTTTTACTTTATGGTTTGGTGTTGTTCTTTTTCCCTGCACCAGAGTTCCAGTGTATACTTCATTTTCAAGGATTCTTTTTACCGACATGGCGCTCCATTCTGCCTGTTCGTGTGTTTTAAAATTATCCTGAATCCTTATTCCAAGACTGTGCTTGTATTCCATTGGTGAAAGAACACCCTGTTTGTTCAATGCATTGGCAATTGCTGTCTGGCTCATACCTGATAATTTCATGCGGTAAATTTCTTTGACGATATCTGCCGCATATACATCTATCACCAGTTTGTTTTTATTATCTGAATCTTTCTGGTATCCATACGGTGTAAACGCTCCAATATATTCCCCATTTTTTCTCTTTACTTCCAGGTGGCTTCTTATTTTGATAGAAATGTCACGGCAATATGCATCGTTAATGAGATTCTTGAAGGGAATTACGATTTCGTCTGCCTGACTTTTCCCTTCCAGGCTGTCATAATGATCATTGACCGCAATAAACCGCACGCCAAGTGCCGGAAATAATCTTTCGATATATTTTCCGGCATCAATATACTCACGTCCAAAACGGGAAAGATCTTTTACAACGACACAATCCACAATTCCTTTTTTGATATCTTCCAGCATCATCTGAAATGCAGGACGTTCAAAATTAGAACCGCTGTAACCGTCATCCACCCGTTCTGATACAACAACTATATCCTTTTTATCTTTTAGGAAATTTTTTATCAGATTTTTCTGATTTGAGATACTGTTGCTTTCACGCTTTCCAGCAGTAGCAACATCGCCATCTTCTTTCGATAAACGAACATAAATGGCTGCATGATAGATTTTCTTTGAATTGTTAATTTGATTCATCTTCATCCTCCTTAGTTTTACCTTTCCATCAACATTGGTAAAACCCAGAGGGTGAGTCGATTTTGTCCTGATATGAATGAGGAGTCCTGAATTCCTCGTCTCCATATTAACATAACTCTTCAGATTTTACCATCACTTTTTATACAGAAAGCAAAAGTTCCTCAAATGCATCTTCAAAAGATACTCCATTGTTTGCAAACCTTATTTTCACTTTTACATTTCCTATACAGACAAGATAGGGATTTCCCACCTGTCTGAGATATTGAGCTATTCTTTTTTCCTTCGTATGATTCCGGTCAATCCTTATTTTTCGGATATCCTTCAATTCCTTCAGATCCACATCATCAAAATCCGTTTCCAGATAGTTTCTATATTCTTCCGCAGTCATGCCCTTCTCCTTCCATTCCCATCTGAATCCGTACTGCTTTCAGTACCCGATCCAGGCTCCACTTATTTACTCTTCCGCATTTCTCAATAATACATTTCGTAGAAATGCTCATAACCTGTTCAG
>OLIW01001187.1_pt1 | contig 24576 bp, 28 predicted proteins | sample 1601321 | NCBI WGS metagenome assembly OLIW01 (sample SAMEA2452114, study PRJEB22498) | human gut metagenome
GGGCCGGGCTGCGCCCGGCCATCGGCCGCAGGCCGCAAACGCCGCGCAGCATTAACTGGCAAAATGAATATAAAAATGCCAAACAAAGACAAAGGTATCTGCGTACAAGCCATGAATATTAGGTTAGACGCTTTGCAGAGGTAATTTCTGGTACCGGCGGTACCTGCAGGCTTAAATACATAAATTTCGCCGGGGGAAAGGGGTTTAAGATATATGAGCGCTCACATATTGGCACAGGAGAAGGGCTCTGACGAGCTCTGCGTTATGCTTACGGGAGAATTGGATCATCATGCCTCGGAGCAGCTTAGGGATAAGCTGGACGATATGATAACGTGTAAAAAATACAGGCGCGTGGTCTTTGATATGGGAGGGGTCAGCTTTATGGACAGCTCAGGCATAGGCATTCTTCTTGGGCGATATAAGAAGCTGTCCCAGCTGGGATGTGCTATGGAAATAAAAGGGGCCAGGGACGGAATTGATAAAATAATTAAAATGGCCGGGCTTTATCAGATTACAAGGAAGAGATAGGAGGATAACTTATATGCCTGACAATAAAATGCGCCTCGTGTTTGACGGGGTAAGCGAGAATGAAAGCTTTGCGCGCATGGCGGTGGCGGCCTTTGCCGTTCAGCTTAATCCCACCATGAATGAGCTGGCCGATATAAAGACGGCGGTGAGCGAAGGCGTAACAAACGCTATTGTACACGGATATGAGGGTAAAGGGGGAGACGTGGAAATAAGAGCGGATATCACGGGCAATTTACTGCATATTGAAATTATAGACGAAGGAGTTGGCATAGAGAATATAGCTCTGGCAAGAGAGCCATTTTACACGACAAAGGCGGAAGAGGAGAGGTCGGGCATGGGCTTTTCGGTTATGGAAAGCTTTATGGATGAATTAGACGTTGCCTCGGCGCCGGGTGAAGGTACGAGGCTTACCATGCTTAAGCGGATTAAGGGTTCCGAGAGGAGAAAATAAGGTGTCTGAAGCCGTGCTTTTGACTCATACCGATACGCTGGAGCTGATTAAAAAAGCCCAGGCGGGAGATATGCAGGCGCGTGAAAAGCTGGTGGAGTCCAATATTGCGCTGGTTAAATCCTTAGTCCGGCGCTATATGAACCGGGGAGTAGAATATGACGATTTGCTTCAGATTGGTTCCCTGGGCCTGATAAAAGCGGTGCTGGGCTTCAATGCTGATTATGGCTCGCGTTTTTCCACTTATGCCGTACCTTTAATTTTGGGGGAATTAAAGAGGTATATGCGGGACGACGGCATGATAAAGGTTTCGCGTTCGGTAAAGGAGACATATATAAAAATAAAGAATGAGCGGGAAAGGCTGTGCCGCGAACTGGGGCGGGAACCGGGCGTAAAGGATATAGCTGCGTCTTTGAATATAAGCGAGGATGACGTTTTAACTGCGCTGGAGAGCGCGAGAAGTCCCATTTCTCTTGAGCAGCCCCTTTCGGACAATTCAGACAGCGATACCATTTTAGAGCATATACCCGGCAAAGAGACGGGAGTAGAGATTATAGATTTAATGATGCTTAAGCAGTACCTGGGCGAATTGGAGGGGAACGAGCGCAAGGTGATACTTCTGCGCTATTTTAAAAATATGACTCAAAGCCGTATCGCCGAGATGCTGGGCATATCCCAGGTGCAGGTTTCCCGGATTGAAAGCAGAGTGCTTAAAAAACTGCGGGTTAAGATGAATGGAACGGCCTGATGGGTGATTAAGGCATTTAGGTTTGATACGGCTCTGGAAAAACGCCCGAAGGCGCAAAGGGCCCAGGCCAAGCCCCGCGGCGCCGGCGGCCTGCGGCCGCCGGGCCGAGCTGAAGCTCGGCCCAGGGCAAGCGGGAGCTTGCCCCAAGAGCCGCCCCCCCTTGCCCCGGTTCCCTGCCTCGCCCTTCACCCCTTATACCGCCTCATTGCACTCTCCTTCCTTATTGCCTGTTCCCCTTCTTTGCTTCCTCCTCTTCCTTCTTCTTAAGCTCCGCTTTTATAGCTTCCCAATTCAGCCCCTTATGTTCCTCTCTCTGTTTCGCCGCCGCTCTCCTGCTGCTTTCCTCTCCACGCCATTCCGCTCCGTCCGAATATGTAGGATCCATTGCAAAGCTGTACGCATCATTCGCCGCTATTATCATATGATCCTCCAGCGGTACGCCCAGCCCTGTCAGCGCCTCCATTATCCTGTCCGTCATGGCATAGTCCTCCAGGCTCGGCTCCGCATCCCCGCTCGGATGATTATGCGTCACTATTACTCTCGCCGCTTTGTATTTCAGCGCCTGCTTTACTACCTCCCTGGGATATACCGATACCTGGTCTATCGTTCCCATTGATACTTTCCCTATCCCGTTTAAATACCAGTTCTTATCCAGGCAGAACACATATACCGTTTCTACCGTTATTCCATAGTATTTTATCCTGGCGTACTGCTCCATCCTTTCGTAGCTGTTTAACCGCGGCCTCTTCCCGAAGCTCTCCGCTTCCATCCGTGCCGCCAGGCTGGGCATCATGCTAAGCAGCACCGCTCCCTGCTTATTCATGCCTTTTATCTGCATCAGTTCCTCCGTGCTCATATCCAGCCCTTTTTCCAGTCTGCCGTACCGGCTCTCCATAAGCTTTATTACCTCTTCGGCCTGGCTCCCTTCCAATGCATATTCCGCCAGAAGCAGCTCCAGCAGTTCCCCGTATTCCAGCCCCTCTGCTCCTTCCCTGCGGTATCGTCTTATCAGTTCCTCCTGCCTCGCTGTATACATCCTACTCTTCACCTCCCTAGGCATTATTCTTTTAGTGTGTTTATTATAGGCGCACAGATGGGAAAAGTAAAGCATACATGCTGAAAAAGCGGTTTTCATGGCGATTTTGCTCTGTAATATGGCAGCGCCGGCATGTTAAACTTAATAGGATTGAAAATTTATTCAGCCTATGATATAATAATTTAAAAGAGGATAGACAATACAATCAAAGTACAATGCGTTTTTACTTTCAATGCCCGCCGCGTCCGCTTTGTTGCGCGGTCTTTAAAATACGCCCGGTATGTCTTCGCCCACGCGCCGCGCGGCCATCAACGGGCATTGAAAGCAAAAATCTCCGACCGCAGAGAAAAAGGAATTTTCCGGTTTTGCAAGGCGGCAGGACGCAGAAATACCGGGCGTATTTTAAGGACGACAACGCAGCAAAACCGAACAATTCACACATTCTAGGCGCATTGTACTTTGATTGTATTGTCTAAGGAAAACATACTGCTTGATGGCTATATTGGCAATGTTTTTGAATTTAAATTAAGTATTCCGGGTCATTATGCTATTTTGTCCGACCGCGGCGTAAAAGTAAATATATATTCATATGCAGAACCGGATGGCGGCCCTAAATATGTAATAAGCCAGCCATATGCTCTTGATTCCTATCAGGGAGAGCCGGATGGGAAGGCGCATGTTGGCTTTGATAATAGATATGAATTGGTTCAGACTGCTGATTCGGAATATATACTGCGTATGATAATAGATAAAGAGTTTTTAACGAGTGAAGATACTGTTTATCCAGTATTAATTGACCCTACTGTGGCCTATGCTTCGAGCGGCAGCATTGAAGATACATATGTCTGCGAGGCAAACGGCATAAAATATAATAATGACAGCCTTTTGCGCTTGGGAGCTGATTCAAATCCTCTGTATGGCCGCATGTCCATATATGCAAAGAACACTTTTATGTGGTATTTCAGGTATATTCGGCCGGAGAATATAGTTTCGGCCAAATATAAAACTCGGAGAGTTGGTACTGCTACGGCTTCAGGAATGAACGTATCTGTTTATGATTGTACGATAGCACATGCTGTTAATCAGGTTACCTAAAGTCAGCTTGAGAATAGTACGGGCGCGTTCCAAAGCAGCGCCGTATTGGATATGGCGCATACGCTCTGTGAGTTTAACGTAACTTCCCTTACTAAACAGTGGCTTAAAAATTTGCTGAACGAGGGAGGAAAATCTTACAGCTATGGCTTTATAATAAAAGCTGCTTCGGGTACAAACGGCTATATGTGCCTGCGCGCGGCGGATGATCCTGCCGGAAACTATCCTTGTTTTGAAATAACCTATAATGAAGATACCTCTGTCAACGACGGAACATATTATATAAGGAACAAGCAAAGCGGGCAGTATTTGGATGTATATAATCTGGGTACTGCACCGGGCACCAGTATAATACAATTTCCCTTTAACGGCGGGGACAATCAAATGTGGCAGATTACTCATCAAAATAATGGCCTTTATACAATTCGTCCCAAACATGCTCCCAGTATGTATCTTCAGGTAAGCGGCGGAACCAATGTGGATAACAGCCAGGTTATTCAAGGCGCCTATAATCCCCAATATCCTTATTATAACTGGTGGTGCCTTATAAAAAACGCTAACGGAACTTACCGCTTAATCCCATATATCTCCACCATTCTTGCACTGGACAATAACGGCTCCGGCGCCAACAGCGCAAATATCCTTATAGGGGATTATTATGGCTATGCTTATCAGCAGTGGGAACTGCTGCCTGCTGTTTTTGTTTCAGATGGAGAAAAGTCAATTTGCTATACTACGGCTGTAACAGAGCCTACAATACCTATAGGTATTTATGATGCTTTAGATACTATAGAAATGGAATATAATGTTTGGCCTGCAGAAAACCAATCAGTATATTATGGATGGTCTGAGCAGGACAGATACGATGCTGTACAAACTTTGGTAGAAAATGCTTATGGAGTTGTTATAGGCGGTGCTGTTATTTATGGGGAAGATGGTGCATCAGATTGCTTAGAGCACTTTTTGCAAAATACAGGGGCACCCTATAATATAGATTTTAAGGGGATGAATAATGAAGATCCGAGTGCTATAATTAGCAGAAAAGTGGATATAAACAAGGCGCTGGAAGCGGCAGAATTATTAGCTGTTTCTAATCAGTCGGTAACTTTTTGCAGCATGCAGGAAAGTTCTCATAGTGCTACGGATGGCAATTGGTATTATGCTATTCATTCTTATTCTACTAAGGTGAAATGTACTGTTTTCAAAGGAAGTACTAATAATTATACGGCAACAATTCAATATTATTTGTATGACGTTTATGATTGGGATAAAAGTAATTTTAATAAAATAGCGGGGCTGGTATCTCCTAGGGATCTCTGGGAAATACAATATGCAGGCCGGGGGAAAGGTTACTATGTTTATGGGATCAATACTCTTAATGTAACTTGGTCGCAGGGGCAGCGATGGGATACAGGGGCTGTTATAAGTGATGTCAGTTAGGAGAGAAAAATGGAAAAGGAAGATATTTTAAGGTATTTGCTTTATGTGGCGATAATTTTTATAATATGTTTTGCGTTAGTGTTTGCTATAGTCCGATGGTATACTAAAGAAGCATTAGATAATCTATTTGGAACTAAATACTATGAGCAGACAATTTTTGTTGATGAAGAGGTAGGTATAGTTTCAAACGTATTGGGCGTGCAGGATGATATAATAATCCCCAGGAGTTTGTTAACAGTTTTTGATGAAGATTATCATCCGGTAAAATTGCTTTTTTCGGTTGAAGAGGGGAAAGAGGAAGAATTTGAAGCGTATACTGCTGAGTATTACGAGCGGATAGAGGTCAGCGAATATGCAGAGGGGATATACTATCAGGGGCAGGAATACAGAAAAAAATATATATATAATTTAGTGAGATATTGGGGAGAAAAGCGTGGAGAGCCGTCCATAGGGATGGAAGCATATGAATCCAGTCAGGGGGAAACGCTTTATTTATGGTGGGATACAGATTGCGATGACGAGCCTCTTTTAACCATGCCAAAGGGAGGGGGAGGCTTGGCGAAGATTACGCAGGAGCAGTCCCAGGGCCGCAAATATCCGCTTCAGGAATACAATGATTGAATAATGGTTAGGGGAATATTATGAGCGAGCATATTGAAACAGCTGATACAAAAGAAAGTGCGGCTAAGCGCAAACGAAAACCTAGCGTTAAAAAGATAATATCTATCATAGCCGCGGCAGTGTTGCTGGGAGGAGTACTGATATGGGTATTTCTGCTGCGGTATGATTTTTATCCGCGCAATTTGAATTGGAGCATGAGCATGCAGGAGGTTCTGAAGCGGGAGAATGTGGAGTTTAACAGGCTGGAAAGTGATTGGGGAATACTGCTCGAATCCAAAGAGGATGTGGAATTTTACGGATATGACGCCAAGCTTATTTATGCGTTTGTGGATGATAAACTAATGAGCGGATATTTTTATATTTATAATGACAGTCCTGAAGAGAAGGAGCAAGCAGAAGATTATATAGAAAAACGGCTGCGACTGCATCATCACAATAAAATAGACGCCCTTTTTGGTCCTTATCCCGTTTATGTAAATGACGGCAGAGAAACGCAGATGGGTGTCAGCAAGGGTTATCTGGGACGTGTCGAAAATCCAGATCCTTTCTGGAAAGAAAATGTTTCCGTGGTCTTTTTTGAATCGGATGCTTGGCAATCATGGGTCATAAGCAATTATGAATTTATAAATTGAGCAGGGATAAATTAAATCTGCGGGCAGGAAAATGATTAAGCGGGCGTAAGCCGGGTGTTAATTATGAAAGACGAGAAAACCAGATATAATTTTTGGAAATGGATAATAACAGCGGGATTAGCGGTGATAGTTTTTTTCGCGGGCTGGTTTGCGGGCGATTTGTTTGATTTAATTGAGGGTAATGTCGGCGCTGATTTTGCGTATATAAGCGGTTGGGACAATGGCCTGCGAGATAAATTAAAAGATTATGATATCAATTTACCTGAAACAGCGGAAGTGGTTATGGGCTACAGAAGCGTGAATACAATGGACACTTATTTCTGCATGATGTTTACCGTAAGCGAGGAGGATTTTACCGGTGTGTTGGGAGATATGTGGGAGAAAGTTCAAGAAGAGCATTTAGAGAATACGGATGTATTAGCCGATTGGTTCGGGCGCTGTGCATATAATGATATCATGTCTAATAGTCAATGGGAGTTTGTCGGAGCAATGGCCAATTATTCTTTAAATAGCAGAATATTTTATTCTGAAGCGATTGATGGCCGACGAGCGCTGGCGCTTGTAAAAATTAGCTGAATTGAAGGGAAGTATTATGTCCATAAGTACAGACAGAGTGATAAAGTGGGTAGGAATAGTTGCTTTCGTAGTATTTATAATATACATTTCTCTTCTTGTTTTCGCCTATATTCAATGGGAAATATTGTTTAGTTTTAGTTATTATGAGCAGATAGATTTTACTGCCGAAGAGGTAGGCATAGTTTCAGACGTATTGGGTGTGCAGGATGATATAATAATCCCCAGGAGTTTATTAACAGGTTATGAGGAAGATTATCATCCGGTAAAATTGCTTTTTTCGGTTGAAGAGGGGAAAGGGAAAGAATTTGAAGCGTATACTGCTGAGTATTACGAGCGGATAGAGGTCAGCGACTATGTAGAGGGAATATACTATCAGGGGCAGGAATACAGGAAAAAATATATATATAATTTAGTAAGCTATTGGGGAGAAAAGCGTGGGGAGCCGTCCATAGGGATGGAAGCATATGAATCCAGTCAGGGGGAGATGCTTTATTTATGGTGGGATACAGATTGCGATGACGAGCCTCTTTTAACCATGCCAAAGGGAGGGGGAGGCTTGGCGAAGATTACGCAGGAGCAGTCACAGGGCCGCCAATATCCGCTCCAGGAATATAAATAATTGTACTGAAGAGAATTTTATAGTATGTTCCAATAATTTTATTTATAGAGAGGGGATAACGGTTTCATTGGGTAAATAATTAGGCCGGGGCAGTCTGGGGAAATAGATATCTGCTATAATTAACTTTAAGAGGCCGGGCATGAATGCGCGCAGGGCGCATATGTTCACGCTGGGCCTTATTTATTTTTCTATCGGCAAATACTCATTGTTAAGCCGGGAGTTTTCTGTTATAATAAAGCAAAACATGGACGCAATGCGTTCGTTGAATCAGTTTGAACGGAGGAAGGAATATGTCTGGCGTGAAAAATTATCTTGCGTTTGATTTTGGTGCGTCCAGCGGGCGTGCTATTTTAGGGAAACTGCATGAGGGCAAGCTGGAATTGGAGGAGATACACCGTTTCAGCAATGACCCGGTGGAAATAAACGGTCATTACTATTGGGATACTTTTCGGCTGTTTTATGAGATTAAGCAGGGGCTTATTAAATACGCGCAGGGGAATTACGGGCCGCTTGAGGGCATAGGAATAGACGCCTGGGGAGTGGATTTCGGGCTTATAGGGCCTTCTGGCGAATTGCTGGGCGTGCCCTATCATTACAGGGATTCGCGTACTGACGGCATGATGGAGGAAGCGGACAAGCTTATGGGCCGCCGCCGCATATTTGACGAGAGCGGAATTTCGCACGAATTCTTTAATACCGTCAATCAGCTGCTGGCCATGGTCAAGCAGGATTCCCCGGCTCTTAAATATGCTAAACACCTGCTTTTTATTCCTGACCTTTTTGATTATTTCCTTACCGGGGAAGTGGGGACGGAGTTCTGCGAGGCCACTACCAGTCAGCTGGTCAATCCGGTAACGCGCACCTGGTCGGATGAAATATTGAAAAATCTGGGGATTCCCCGCGGCATATTTACCGATATTCAATATCCCGGCACCCTCAGGGGCAGGCTGCTTCCCTCTATACAGCAGGAGACGGGGCTGGGAGCTGTGCCGGTTTACGCCGTTGCTTCGCATGATACAAATTCCGCTTCGGCCGCTGTGCCGGCTAAAGGAGATTCCTGGGCCTTTCTTTCCAGCGGTACCTGGTCGCTTTTGGGTATAGAAGTGGACAAGCCGGTTGTGAACGATACTACCTATAACTATAATTATACCAACGAGGGCGCCGTAGGAGGTAGATATAATCTGCTGAAAAATATCATGGGTATGTGGATTATCCAGCAGCTGCGTGCCGATTGGGAGCGCCGAGGAGAAAAGTATTCCTTTGGCGAGCTGGTTAAGCTTGCGGAGGGCGCGCAGCCCTTTAAGGCCTTTATCAATCCGGACGACCCGCTGTTTGTGCCGCCTGTGGATATGGATAAGAGAATTATGCAGTACTGCGAACGCACCAATCAGCAGGTGCCCAAGACTAAGGGAGAGATACTGCGCTGCGCCTATGAGTCCTTAGCCCTTAAGTACCGTCAGGCCATAGAGGGGCTGGAAGAGATAACGGGCAAAAAAATAGATACGCTGCATATTATGGGCGGCGGCTGCCAGAATGCAATGCTTAATCAAATGACGGCCAATTCTACCAACCGCAGGGTAGTAACCGGACCGGTGGAAGGCACGGCCATAGGCAATCTGCTTGTGCAGGCTATGGCTGCGGGAGAAATTAAGGATATTCAGGAGCTGCGAAGTGTGGTTGCGGCTTCATTCCCCAATGAAATTTATCAGCCGGAGGAAAAGGAGGCCTGGGATAAGGCGTATGAGGCATATAAGAAGGTGACCATTTGACCATATTGGATTTATGCCTGAACAATCCTATGGACAAGCTCCAGGCGCGCCAGCTTAACCCTGTGAGCCTGGCCTTTGCGGGGGACAGCGTGTATGATTTATATGTGCGCGCACGGCTTGTCCGAGATATTGGCTGCAATTCGCATAAACTGCATTGCATGGCTATAAGATATGTGAGCGCGCGCGGCCAGGCGGCGGGCTTTGAACGCATTAGGGAAGCGCTCAGCGAAGAGGAATTATATATTTTTAAGCGGGGGCGCAACGCTAATCCGGCTACAATTCCTAAGAACGCAAATATAAGCGATTACAGGACGGCAACGGGGCTTGAGGCTCTGCTGGGCTATCTTTTTCTTACAGGTCAGACCGACAGGATAGGCAGCCTTATGCAAATTATATTGGATGACAGCGGTGAAGCAGATGATTTAAGCGCCGGCGCGCATTCAGAAGCCGGAGGAACGGAGCAATAAATGAAAAACGGAAACTTTGATAAAAACAATTATAGAGAAGCGGGGCGGGGCAAGCGCCCGGCCGGCAAAAAATCCGGACCGCGCGGCAATAGCGGACAAACAGGAAAAGAATATTTCCGGCCGGAGCAAAAGGCGAACAGCGGGAAAAGAAATTTAAAACAACAGGGCGAGGCAAGACATTTTAATAAAAGAGATTATGGGCAGCATGAAGAAATAATCAGTCCTGAAAACAGGCCGGGCGCCGAGGACATGCATGAAAATATGCTGGAAGGGCGCAATCCTGTAAGGGAAGCTATACGCGCGGGCCGGGATATAGAACGCATACTGGTAAGCGAGGCGGCGCTGGAGGGATCATCAAGGGATATAGTAAAACTGGCCAGAGATAAAGGTATCCTGGTACACCAGACGGATAAGGCCAAATTGGATAAGCTGTCCCAGACAGGAGTGCATCAGGGCATTATAGCGTTTGTGGCCGCCAAAAACTACTGCGAAATAGAGGATATCCTCTCTTATGCGCGTGAAAAAGGAGAGGACCCCTTTATTATAGTGCTGGACGGTATAACCGACCCGCAGAACCTCGGCTCTATTCTGCGCAGCGCCGAATGCGCGGGAGTGCACGGCGTAATTATTCCCAAGCGCCGCGCTGTGGGTCTTACGCCTGTTGTGGCTAAGGCGTCTGCCGGAGCCGTGGAATATATGAGGGTGGCGAAAGTAAATAATATCCCGCAGACCATAGAGCGCCTTAAGAAGGAAGGGCTTTGGATATTCGGCGCCCATCCTGAAGGGGAGAGCTATGTTAAAACCAACCTGACCGGGCCGCTGGCCATTGTTATAGGAGCGGAGGGCGAAGGCTTGTCCCAATTAACCAGAACCCGCTGCGACCGGCTTATAGCTTTGCCGCTTAAGGGACAGATAGAATCTCTTAACGCCGCCGTTTCGGCAGCGGTTATAATGTACGAGGCGCTGAGGCAGAGAAGCTGACAGCTTTATTAGACTTTCGCGGGCCGCGGGGCTTTTGCCTGCTTCGCGGAAGAATTGCAGCCTTTGTTTCCGCAGGGCTTTATAAATATTCTGCGCAGAAGCCGCCTGCTGATTTTAGAACTATTCAGAAGCGGCGCCCGTATGGGCGCGCGCCGGCGGGGCGGATATGCCGCGGGAAAGGATTAAGGAATATATGCCTGACAAATATCAGGATATGGAGGATGCTGAGATTGTCTCTCTGGCTCAGGCGGGAGATGTCCAAGCTTCCGAATATATAATGATTAAGTATAAAAATCTGGTGCGCAGCAAGGCTCATGCCTATTTCATTATGGGAGCCGAAACGGAAGATTTGCTTCAGGAGGGCATGATAGGCCTTTTTAAGGCTATAAGGGATTATGACCAGGAAAAGAATGATTCTTTTTATGCCTTTGCCGTTATGTGCATAAGGCGCCAGCTTATTTCCGCGCTCAAGAGAGCGACCAGGCAGAAGCATATACCCCTTAATTCCTATGTGTCTCTGAATAAATCCATATACGATGAGGAAAACGAGCGTACATTAATGGATGTGCTTACAGCGCGGGGAGTATCCAATCCCGAACAGCTCATGATAGCGCAGCAGGAATATGAATTTATCAACGCTAAAATTGAAAACGTGCTGTCGGATTTTGAACGCGCAGTGTTAAAGGAATATATTGCGGGGAAAAGCTACAGCGAAATAGCATCAGATATGAATACTCAGCCCAAGAGCGTGGATAATGCATTGCAGAGGGTAAAGTCCAAACTGGAAAGAGCGTTAAGAAGCATAATGTAGCGCTTTAGTTTTTGATACCTGCATTGGCAGGATGAGTTATAAAGAATAACGGCGCGCGGCTGATTATCTGCCGCGCGCCGTCTCTGTCCACCAAAATAACGGACGTTTCAGTCGTTCTTGTCAGAACAGTCCTGCGTATTAGAACGGTTATTCTTCTGCTGATTCTTGTTCTGATTATTTTTCTGATTCTTGTTTTGGTTATTGCCCATGAAAAAAACATCCTTTCATAATTGGTTTCGAGTTTAGTTTTGCCATATCTGTGCTGTTTATACATATAAATATTTTTATTTTTTAAGGCGTGCGTTTATTCGTATAGGCAGAGCAAAAGAAAATAAGCCGGGGGCGGCGTTTGCGGCGCTGAAAGCGCCGCCGGAGGGAATGATTCCCGCCGGACAGGCTTTTAAGCCTGTCAAACGCCGCCCCCCGGCTTATTTTCTTTTGCTCTGCCCGGAGACAAATACAATCAGAGTACAATGTGCCCTGGAATGAGTGATTTTGTACCAAATGCACTGTTATGCTGAAAGCAAAAATTTGGCTGCGGCTTAAGCTGTTCTATGAGTGTGTATATTTTGGCAGAATAGACGCTCTAATAACAGAGCGTCATAAAAAAATCTCGTCTATAAGCGCCAGCATTTCTGAAGGCTCTGATTGGGAAACTATGCGGTTCCTTAATGAGGCTGCACCCCTAAGGCCGCTTACATATGCGGCCAGATGCTTGCGCATTTCCCGGACAGCCGTGTATTCGCCCTTAAAATTGCAAAGAGCTTTAAAATGCGCTGAAATAAGCTCATGCTTTTCTTTGTTGGAAATGGCAAATCCGCTCTTATCAAAATAGGAAGAAATTTCGGCAAAAATCCAGGGCCGGCCGAAAGCGGCGCGTCCAATCATCACTCCGGAACAGCCGGCCGAAAGCATATTCTGGGCGTCCCTTCCGGAGGAAACGTCTCCGTTGCCTATAACGGGGACTTTAACCGCTGCGCACACTTTTCTTATAATTTCCAGATTGCATTTGCCCGAATAGCCCTGCTCGCGCGTGCGGCCGTGTACGGTTATGGCCGAGGCGCCGCCCTCCTGGGCGGCCAAGGCGCATTCTACGGCGTTAGGGGAATCAAAGCCCATGCGTATCTTTACTGTTACCGGACGGTCTGCGGCGTCTTTGACTGCCGAAACTATTTTAAATATCAGCTTAGGGGAGCGCATTAATGCGCTGCCGTCCCCGTTAGAGACAATCTTTTTTGCCGGACACCCCATATTTATATCTATTATGGGAAAGGAGCTTAATACGCTCGAAGCCGCGGCGGCGGCAAGCAGTTCGGGTTCATGTCCGAAGAGCTGGGCGGCGCAGGGAACGCCTGAATTATCCTGGCTTAGAAGGAAGCGCGTCGCGGCGTTGGAATGAGCCAGGCCGTTGGCGCTTACCATTTCGGTAAATACCATGCCGGCGCCGAAATGTGCGCATATGCTTCTGAATACTTTATCGGTTATTCCTGCCATAGGGGCCAGTATCAGGTTGCTTTTTAATTTTATATCAGCTATATACAAAATATATTCACGCCTGTCGGTAAAATTTGCGTGCACAGCCGGCAGAAAAGGGCGGCGCTGCATACTGTCTCTATTTTACGCCATAAAGCGTCAAAAGGCAAACGGAACATTTATATGTGAAATTTTTCTGAATATTTAGAATAAGCACTTCTGTAATAAATGCTGTTGTGGTATTATATATAATATAGATCATATGAAATTTATGTGTCAATATAAGTAAGGAGAAAGCAAAATGAATTTTGAAGGTACGACTATAGTGGGTGTGCGCAGAAACGGAAAATGCGCGCTGGCGGGCGACGGCCAGGTAACTATGGGCGAGTCTGTAATCATGAAAAAGGGCGCGGTAAAGGTACGCAGGATATATCATGACAGCGTGGTAATAGGCTTTGCCGGTTCGGTAGCCGATGCGTTTGCTTTAAGCGAGCTTTTTGAAGGCAAGCTGGAGCAGTATTCAGGAAATCTTTACCGGGCGGCCGTTGAATTAGCGCAGCTTTGGCGCTCGGATAAGGTGCTTCGCAAGCTGGAGGCCATGATGATAGTGGCGGATAAGAGCGGCATGCTCGTCTTATCCGGCTCAGGCGAGGTAATTGAGCCGGACGACGGAATAGCGGCTATAGGCTCTGGCGGTACCTATGCGCTTTCGGCGGCAAGGGCGCTTATGCGCTTTACAGATATGGAAGCGCCTGCAATCGCGCATGAGGCGCTTAAGATTGCGGGAGAAATCTGCGTTTATACCAATGACAATATAAAGGTAGAGGAAGTTTGATGATTTTGGAACGGGAACAATGCCCGGCGGCGTTTTCCCGTCATTTAAGATTCTGGCCGCCGGAGAAAGAGGAAAGAAAATGCTTGCACTTACGCCTAAACAGATAGTAAGCGAGCTGGACAGATATATAGTTGGCCAAGACGAGGCTAAGAGAAGCGTGGCTATCGCTCTGCGCAACCGCTACCGGCGCAGCCGGCTTCCTAAGGAAATCAAGGATGAGATTACCCCTAAGAACATTATTATGTCCGGCCCTACGGGAGTAGGAAAAACAGAAATTGCGCGCCGTATAGCAAAGATTATAGGAGCGCCTTTTGTAAAGGTAGAGGCTACTAAATTTACCGAGGTAGGCTATGTAGGCCGGGATGTTGATTCTATGGTCAGAGATTTGGTGGAGGCGTCCATAAGGCTGGTGCGTGAGGAAAAGCGCATGCAGCTCCAGGATAAACTGGACAGGACGGCTAAAAACCGGCTTATTGATATCATTCTGCCTCTGCGCAAACCCAAGGAAAACGAAACGCTGGAAGAACGGCGCAAGATTGTGACAGATGATTTGGACAGGGGCGTGCTGGAGGATTATATAATAGAATTAGAGGTGGAGGATAAGCCTGCGGGCATGAACGCCGAGGTGCCCGGCCAGCCTGAAATAAGCATGGGCGACCTTTTGGGCGGGCTTATGCCTAAAAAGACCAAGAAGCGCCGTATGCCCGTTAAGGAAGCGCGCAAAATTATAGAGCAGCAGGAATTGGATAAGCTGCTGGATAACGATGCGGTTATCTCTCTGGCGCTGGAGAGGGCGGAACAGGACGGTATAATATTTATTGATGAAATAGATAAAATTGCTATAAATACCGGCGGACAAGGTCCCAATGTTTCGCGCGAGGGAGTACAGAGGGATATCCTGCCCATAGTCGAGGGCTGCACGGTCAATACTAAATACGGGCCTGTTTCCACGGACTATATATTATTTATTGCGGCGGGTGCGTTCCATGTGTCCAAGATAACCGACCTTATACCTGAGTTGCAGGGGCGTTTTCCTTTGCGGGTAGAACTTAAGCCCCTTACGGTTGAAGATTTAAAGCGGATATTGGTTTCCACGGACAATGCGCTGGTTGGTCAGTATACGCATATTTTGGAAGTGGATAACGCTCATCTGACATTTACCGATGAGGCTTTGGAGCTTTTAGCGCGGCATGCCTTTGAGGCCAATGAGTTTGACGAGAATCTGGGGGCCAGAAGGCTGGTAGCCGTTATGGAAAAGCTGCTGGACGAGATTGCCTTTGACGCGGACGGAGAAGAAAAGAACATAAATATAGACGCGGATTTTGTGATCCAGCGGCTGGGCGAAGGGGCTGCTAAGCGTAATCTGGACAGGTATATCTTATGACCAAACTCCAGCTGCTCTCTAAGGTACGGGAGCTTATAACCAATTTTCATGGCTGCGGCGAACGGGTAAGCTTTGCCGACATAGGCGAATTGGCGCAGCGCATACTTGACGCGAGCGTGCATATACTGAGCCTGGAAGGCAGTATGTTTGATACGGGCGCGCATGTGGGCGGCTGCGGACTTTCGGACGATAGAATTGTGCCCTCTTTGCTTGCGCGGTTCAATCAGGTTAATCAAACGCAGGTTTACAGTGCGGAAAATGGGGAATGTCCTTTTAATGCGGGTAACTGCCGTTTTGAGCACCGGCTGCATGTGGTCAGTCCGCTCTTTTACGGCGGAAAGCGTGTAGGTACGCTTATTTATACTAAGGATACGGCTTCTTATGACGAATTGGACATAGCGCTGGCTGAGCTTATAGCAATGCTGGCAGCCCAGGCTCTGTATAATGATATTATGGCTCAGGAAAAGAAAGTGTGGCGGCAGAAGGCAGAGATAAGGCAGGCGGCGCAGACTCTTTCGTATACCGAGCACAGGGCGGCTGAAGCGGTTATAAGGGCCGCGCTTTCTGAGGATGGAGCTATAAATGTAAGCAAAATAGCCGCTCAGGAGAATATAACGCGCTCGGTGGTTGCGGGCGCCATCCGCAAATTAGAGAGCGCCGGAGTAATCAGGGTACGTTCCCTGGGCATGAAAGGCAGTTATATAAGCGTCATAAATCCCTATGCTCTGGAGGGGTTTGACGGAGACAAAATATAAAATCAAATAGGATGCGCCGGGACGTGCCTGCTGTTTGCCTTGAGCGCGCGCAAAAGCTCCCCGACGCCAAGCCGCCGGCGTTTGCGGCCCTTCGGGACAATGTGGCCCAAGGGCCTTACGGCCCAGGCGGGAGCAGGCTGAAAAGCCTGCCAAACGCCGGCGGCTTGGCGTCGGGGAGCTTTTGCTTGAAACACAATTTACTGCTCCCGGCATGAAATGTCTTTATTTTAAATTAAGCCTTTCCGGCAAAAGCGCAGCGCCGACATTTTTCTAAATTCAGCGGGTAATTGCCGTCAAAGCAGCCCGTGCAGAAGCCTACGTCTGAATTATCTTTTACAGCCGATACGAGTTCCTCAAGGGGCAGATAGGTAAGAGTGTCTGCGCCTATCATTTTGCGTATATCTTCTATTGAATGGGTTGCGCTTATTAAGTGCCGCTTGGAAGGAGTATCTATGCCAAAATAGCACGGATAGCTGACGGGTGGGGAACATATGCGCATATGCACTTCTTTGGCACCCGCGTTTTTCAGCATGTCCACTAAACGCTTGGAGGTAGTGCCGCGGACTATAGAATCGTCTATAAGCACTATTCTCTTACCGCGCACGTTAGCAGCCGTTGCGTTCAGCTTCATGCGTACGGCTAGTTCGCGCATGGATTGTTCGGGCTGAATAAAAGAACGGCCCACATATCTGTTTTTTATAAGCGCGTCTCCATAAGGTATGCCGCTTTGGCGCGAATAGCCTATTGCTGCTGCCAATCCCGAATCTGGAACGCCTGCGACCATATCGGCTTCTACTGGGGCAAGTCTTGCCAGGCTGGCACCCACGCGCAGGCGGGAACCCATAACGTCCAGCCCGTCAATTACTGAATCCGGACGCGCCAGATATACATATTCAAATATGCACAGCCCGCTGGGGGAATGACCGGCCAGAGGGTCATATCTGAGGGATTTTACTCCTTCATCAGAAATCATAATGATTTCGCCAGGTTCTATATCCCTTACAAGGGTTGCTCCTACAGCGTCCAGCGCCACTGATTCTGAGGCCAGGATATAGGAACTGCCTTTTTGGCCGAGGCAGAGGGGACGTATGCCCTTTGGATCCCGTACGCCGATAAGCATGTTCTCATTCATTATTACAAGGGAATAAGAACCCTTTAAATCATTCATCATGGTGCGGACTGCGCTCTGTATATCCAGATGGGAATACCTTGCCAGCAGGTGGACGAAAATTTCAGTATCCGTTTGGGTTTGGAATACCGCTCCTTCGTTCTGCAGGCGCTTGGCAAGCGCAGCGGAATTGAGCAGCGTGCCGTTATGGGCCACGGCCAGCACGCCGTTGCGGTAATTAGCCACGAGGGGCTGGGCGTTTACTACCGTATTGCTGCCCTTTGTAGAATATCTGACATGGCCGACGGCAATTTTTTTACCCTTAAATTCGGCGATGCTCTGAGGATTAAAAACTTCGCTTACTAATCCCAGATTTTTGTACTGTATCATTTTTTTGCCGTCTATTGCGGCTATTCCGGCGCTTTCCTGACCGCGGTGCTGAAGGGCGTGAAGCGCGAAATAAAGCACGTCGGGCGAAAGCTCGCCTTTATTGAATATGCCTGCAACGCCGCATTCTTCGCTGAAATGCTCCTGAACGGCAAAAATATCTTCTCTTATGCTGTTTCCCTGCATGAATAACACCTCTCTGATTATTTGCCCAGAACCCGGCGCATAAGCTCTTGATATGCTTCTGCCTCATGGCCCATATCTCTGCGGAACAAATCCTTATCCAGCTTTTGGCCAGTGGTTGAATCCCAGAAACGGCAGGTATCGGGAGAAATTTCATCAGCCAGTATAATTTCATCATGGAAACGGCCGAACTCCAGCTTGAAATCAACCAGGGTAACATTAAGGGGCTTAAAGAAATCTATAAGAAACTGATTGACTTTAAGAGCTATTTCGGCTATTTTATCCATCTCTTCAGGGGTGGCCAGATTCATAGCGTATATGTGAGAGCAATTTATGAGCGGATCGCCCAGCTCGTCGTCTTTATAATAATATTCCAGAACAGTTTTGGCCATTTTGGTGCCTTCGGGCAGGCCGAGACGCTTTGACAGGCTGCCTGCGGCGATATTGCGCACTACTACCTCAACCGGGACTATGCTTACCTTTTTAACAACTGTATCGCGGGGGGAGAGTTCTTCAACAAAGTGAGTGGGAACGCCTTTTTCCTCCAGCATTTTAAAGAGATAATTGGAGACGATATTGTTTACCTCTCCTTTATTCTGGATAGTTCCCTTTTTAAGGCCGTTTAATGCCGTAGCATCGTCCTTGTAGGAAACAATTACATAATCGGGATTATCTGTTTCATATACCTTTTTGGCTTTGCCTTCATAAAGCTGAGCGCCTTTTTTCAATTCCATAATCTCACCTCATATTATTTGTTTATAGGATAATTTTACGGTACATTGGTCTATGTGTCAACAGCAAACACAAAGATTTTACAAACAATATAGATAAATGTTCGTAAAATGTTCGGAAATCCGTTTATTTTTTTAAGTTGACAAAAGGGCGAGTTTGTTTATATAATAAACCTGCTGGAAATTTTATAGGTACCCGTAGCTCAGCTGGATAGAGCGTCAGACTCCGACTCTGAAGGCCAGAGGTTCAAATCCTCCCGGGTACACCAGAAAAAACACGCTTTGGGGCACCCTTCATGACCGAAGGGTGCCCTAAGTTGTATCCGTTCCTTGTAGGAACGGGTGTGCCTGCGGTACGCTATCCTTCTGCGAGCGATGATATGTGCGTATGGCATATGAAGGAAGGGATATTACATCATATTTTCATGAAGTTGAATATATAATACGGCCCAAGCCGTATGTATATTATATCTCGCCAGAGGTATATCATTTATTTGCCTGCCGATAAAAACTGTTCTTTATCAGATGTTTGGACCAATCTTAGTATGAAACCCATTATGGAACTTTGCACTTCTGAAAGGGTCAATTTCTGTTTATAAAGAAATCGCAGACTGCCTCTTTAGGAGACTTCTGCCTTTCGCGTGCTTTTTCCAATGAAGTAAATCCATGCGGGATTTGTGAAATATGCCTTCGGCATGAGAAATAGCTTTCTCTATAAAATACACTGCGGTGTATGAGAGATTTGTTTGATTTCACTTTCTGCGAATCGGAAAATTTCATTATCTATTCGGCTGCAAATACCCTTATCGCGGCTCAAAGCCGTTATCAAATTTTTGCGAGTTATAGAGTTTTTTTATTTTACTTTTGGCAAAACCGCAAAAACCTCTTTAAAGTGCTTTTTATATAGATAAAAACGCCAACGCTTCCATTTTAGCGGAGGCTGGGCGTTTTTATGCTGCTTTTACTGCAATAATGCCGCAATATGAGTTATCAATTTATTTGCTTTTATGGGGAATTTGGCCTGAGGACGGCTGGCTGGTGCGTCCTGCGGCAGTTCTGCCTTGCGGCGGTGTTTTGCGGCCGTCATTTTTTAAGGAGGATTATTTTACCCGGCTGTAAAAAACCACTGCTTTGCCCAGGATGCGTATTTGATTAAGCTCTTCGCCCACATATACCAGGGGCGCATAAGCGGGATTTTCAGGATTAAGTATCAGCTTGCCGTCCTTTGGATAATAGTATACGCGCTTAAGCGTGGCTTCGTTTTCTATAATAACAGCCGCTATCTCTCCGTTCTCCACCATGTCCTGTTTTCTTATCAAAACTATATCGCCGTCCATTATCCTGGCACCAATCATACTGTCCCCGCTGCAGCGGAGGGCAAAGTCTGCCTGCACTTCTGAATCCAGAAAGCCTTCAAAATCTTCTTGGGCAAATACAGGCTCTCCGCATGCGATTTCGCCCAGCAGGGGAACGCGGAATTTTTTAATGGGAGCAATTCCTGAAGGAAAACTGCCGGGCAAATCATCATTTTTATCATCATCCCATCCCATAAGATATGAGGGGGTGGTATGGAGGGCCTTAGCTAACAGTTCTACTTTATCCGATGGGATTCCTTCAATAACTCCGCTTTCATATTTCTGTATAGTCTGTCTTGTAGTGCCTACTATTTTGGCTACTTCTTCAAGGGTCATATTTAGAGAAGTGCGTTTGTTCTTTATTCTTGTTCCAATAGTCATTTCATCGCCTCCTTATAAAGTATAACACATTTCGCTCATTACGCAACAAAAAGTTTTTTAAAAACAAAAATATCCCTTGACAGGAGACAAAGCCGGTGCTATTATTGTAGCGTAATAAGAGACAAAAGAAAGGAGGCATTTAATGCTTGCGGCGGATAAGCTGAAGAAAGTTATATTGGAAAGGGGATATTCCCAAGCGGAAATTGCCCGCAAATTGGGAATTACACCAAAAACCTTTTATAAAAAAATGAAAAAGGGGGTATTTTTAAGCAATGAAATAGAAGCTATAATAGAAATACTAGAACTGGAAAATCCGTTTGACATTTTTTTTGCCAGCCAAGTCTCCTAAAAGGCGACAATGGCTGGAAATAATTACTTGTCGCTAATTTATTAAGCATGAGTTTATTGCGGCAGAAAAAAGCGGCCGAACCGCGTTCTGGAAATAGGGGAACTGCTAAGCCGGGCAATGGATAAACTATGCAATAGGACATGGGAACAGTAAGGCAGATAAAAAAGGAGGAATAAGTGTGGAAAATAAATTTTGCACCGAAGCGTACATATACGGATTGGAAAAAATGCTGGAGGAAGCGCGGCAAACCATAGCGAGGCTGAACAAACAGCTGGAGGCAATGAATAAAGAGCAGGAGGCGCTTAGGGCGAGCAAGCAGGGCGTGGAGAAACGCCTGGGAGAAATTATTAACTAGCTGATACACCTGGATATTTGCTTAATTCAAAAAGATGCAGAAGCAATCTTGTCAGATGGTTTGAATAATGGCAGTTATACGTTTGTCTTTAGAAACATTGATACTGTCTGCGATTATAAATTTATTAACCTTTTAAGAAAAAATAATGCAATAAATTAATATCAGTTTTATTTATTGCCTATTTAATCTGATGTGTTTATGCACGAACGTGCCGGGGACAGTTGGATGAGTATAAAGCGAACGGTGTTAAGGGAAATATGGTCATCAGTCGCATTTAAAAGATTTGAAGGCCAAAAGATGGCCGGTATCCTATTGCGCCATACATGCCGGCAGCTTAAGCGGCAAGATAGACAATAGCCCGACTCATTGTTAGGTAAACTAAGCATAGCTGATATTGCAGGAGAAAAGGGGGGACAGGCCTGTGAATGCAGATTATATATGGCTGCTGGCGTCAGTGGCGCTGGTATGTTTCGGACTGCTAATAGGGGATGGAATTATGGCTGCTCTGGCTCGGAAGGGCTGGCTGCTAAAAATTATGGAGCGGATGGGAATAGAGACGGAGGAGGAAGAGTGAATTGCTGATAAAATGCGCTTGCGCCGGGTGTGCTCCGAGCAGTAGAAAGCGGTATGCGCCGGTAAGGCGGGGCGCAGCTAATGAATTATCTAAAAGCCGAAAAGGAGGGAGATAAATGTTTGTATGCGGTGACTGCGGCGCGGTGTTTGAAAAGCCGGCTAACAGAGTAGAAACAATATGGACAAAGGGCAGGTCGGAACAATATGTTTTGGGCAGGTGCCCCGAATGCAGGAGCGGCAATTTTGAAGAGGGGGTTAAATGCGGAGTGTGCGGCGAAATAGTCAGCAATTTTGAGGCTGAGCGAAGCTGCGGGCAGTATGTATGTGAAAAATGCATATGCCTTATTGGGTATCAGGCGGAAAATGCGCTTGAACAGCTGTTTACTCCATCCGAACTGAATGCGCTGAGGATATATATTGAGAACATATATATGCAGGGAGGGCATTTGGTATGAGCCAGGCAAATTATTTTGTTCAGCTTAATAATATCAATGTGAATGATAAGACGGAGAAAAAGAATGGCTTTACATATCTATCCTGGGCGAGTGCTTGGGGGGAAATTAAAAAGCGGTACCCTGACGCTACATATACGGTATATGAAAATAAGGACGGATTAAATTATCATCATGACGGTTGTACGGCCTGGGTGAAAACAGGAGTAACGGTCAACGGCATAGAGCATATAGAGTATCTGCCCGTTATGGATTGCAATAATAAATCCATAACTCTGGCCAATATAACCAGCTTTGATGTAAACAAGGCTATACAGCGCAGCCTTACTAAGGCCTGTGCGCGGCACGGGCTTGGACTTTATATTTACGAAGGTAAGGAATTTCCAGATGAAATGAGCACTACGGCTGAAGAACAAAAGGCAAGGCCGAGAGATCCTGCGGCTGAAATTAAGGCTTTCGCGGCGGGATATCCTGGTACGCAGAAGGAGGCCGTCGAACTGGTCAGACAGATATTAAGTGAATTCGGCTATGCAAGAGCCGGGGACGTGCAGATTAAGGATTTGGATAATGTGCTGCTTTCCTTAATTAACAGGAAAAAGGTCGTGCTATGATGCGGGCTTGGATAAAATGTGGATTTAACCTGAGATTAGACGCGGAGAAATAGCTTAAAAAGAGCTTTAAATATTATAATGATAAGCTTCTGAGATTGCAGGAGCAGAAAACAAATCTTAAAAAATGATAAGGAGGAAACTGATGAGTTATTTACCTAAATTATATAATTCTCTGGCTACTGCCAGAGAAAACATATCTTTTAATGGCCTTAGTAAACTGCCTGAAATATCAGATGGAGAACTTAAAGCGGCTGTAAATATGGATAACAGCATACTGCCGGCGCTGCGGGCAAGAGGGGGCCGCTATATGGAACAGGAGCTTGAGCTTCAGCCCGGCGACTGCCAAGACACAGTCTGCACCTGGCATAATATATTTTCAGCAGACGGGATATTTGTTAGAACATATTTGAAGATGTCACCGGGCATACTGCCGAGAGTGGATATACAATATACTTTTCCCGGCGATTTTGTGCCTGAGGGGCAGCCGCTTGAGCAAAATGAAGCGGGCATCGATCCTTACGTTTCCGCATTTTTGAGCGTGCAGAGAATGGGCAGCAGTTTAATTTGCCTGCCTTCTCCCGGGCGGAAGCTGTACAGCAAGACATACGCTTTAGGGTCAGACGGCCAATATGCTTTTACAACACTTTCCACACCCGAATGGGAGAACGCAGCCGAAACATATAACGATATGTGCTTGTATAATGGCAGAATTTTTTTAGCCGGCCAGAACGGGGACAAGGCTTCCATACGCATTTTTGCTGAAAATTCTCCTCACAGCTTTAACCATTTTCAAAACGGGGACGACTCTTTTAAATTAAATGGCGCTTACGCTGAAACGCTGCAGTACGGACCCTTAACAGTCTGCCGTCCTTATAATGGCGGCGTGGTTTTATTCAGCGAAAAAGATATGCTCTTTACGCAGTGTATGGATGCCGGCACTTATAAAACGACTAAAATAGCCAGTATAGGCTGTCCGTTTAAAAATACTGCCGTTATATGCCAGAATGTTCTTTATTGGCTGTCACCTGATGGCGTTTATGCATATACAGGGGGCATTCCTCAAAGGATTTCGGATAAGCTGCCTGATATATCAAATGCGCAGAAGGCTTGTGCAGGCACTGACGGCTTAAGGTATTATCTGGACGTTCAGGATGGCGGCGGCCATGGCGTGTTGTATGTATACTGTCCGCAGAACGGCACCTGGATTCAGGAGGATGAACAGTCTTTTAACAGTTTTGCGTTTCATGACGGCAGGCTGTATGCGGTTAATGATGGACAGCTGCTGTCCTTTAATGACGGGCGCTCAACTGAGGAAGTTCCCTGGTCGTTTGAAGTTGCCGTTTCCAGCGAGGGGAAGGCGGAACATAAACAGCTTTTGTCAGTCATTCTGTATATGGAGGGTAAGGGTAAGTACCCGGTATCGGTATCCCTTAAACCGCAAGACGGTAAAATTGTACAGTTAGGTTCATTTTATATAGGTAACAGAGCTGTTTACAATTTGCCGGCATCGTGCTCGCATCCGATACAATCTCTGGTTATAGAGGGAAGAGGGCAGGCACAGATATATTCATTGGATCTGGAATATGAAATATAGTTATTATATATAGGAGGTAGCATATATGGAGTTTTTAAACGAATTTGCAGCCGTGCCCGCTATAGGGGTGATAGTGTATCTGATTGCGGAGATTTTTAAGGCTGCGGCCAACAGCCGGGAAAGCTGGCTGAAGCTTATACCCGTGCTCTGCGGAGTTCTGGGCGGCGTGCTGGGAGTGCTCGGCTGGCTGTTTATCCCCGGATATATACCAGCTGAAAATATCTTTACTGCCGCAGCCATAGGGATAATTTCCGGCCTGGCAGCTACAGGCGCAAATCAGAT
>OLIW01001189.1_pt1 | contig 24562 bp, 21 predicted proteins | sample 1601321 | NCBI WGS metagenome assembly OLIW01 (sample SAMEA2452114, study PRJEB22498) | human gut metagenome
ACAGAGCCAACGCACTCAGGTTTGTAGTTAGTGAAAAATTCGGACAATCTCTTTTCCAAGAGCCCTCCCCAGCCTAGCGAGCCTATAACCGCGTAAAGCCCCGCTTTGGGCCTTAGGAGATTTGTTATGTAGGCAATGCTCGCAATCGCGGGGTGTGGCGACGTTAAAACTACAGAGGCTGAGTAAACTATCGCTCCTGCATCTATTATGTCGCAGGTGTATTCTCCTATATCGCCGTTTACACAGTCAAAAAGCGATGTCTTTACGCCGAACTTTCCATCCAAAATGTCTCTGAGCGCGCAGGCCATTTTGTAGGAGTTTCCGTACATTGAAACATATGGAATAAGAACCTTCCTAAGAGGCGTCGGGCTTGTCCACTCCTTGTAGGCGTCCAATATGAAGCTCGGGTTTTTGTAGACTCCGCCGTGGCTTGGCAGAATTAGCTTTGGCTTTATAGCGTCTATCTTCTCCAGATACTTTGCGCAATAAGTCCTAAAGGGCATCATAATTTCCGCATAGTAGCGCTTTGCCGCAAGCAGAGTTTCGGCATCCTCTTTTGCAAAAGGTTCGTCGTAAGATGTGTGCGCTCCTAGAAAATCGCAAGTAAAGAGCGCGTCGCATTCCGGGACGTAGGTAAACATTGTATCGGGCCAATGAACCCAGGGGGCGAGTATAAATTTGAGCGTTCTTCCACCCAAATCAATGGAAGTGTTGTCGTCCACAACATCTATTCTGCTTGCATCGACTTCCATTGCTTCAAGTATGAGCTGCTTGCACTTTGCGTTTGTCAGCACTCGCGCATTCGGGTGCAAGTCCATAACAAGCGGCAGAACTCCAGTGTGGTCCTGCTCGCCGTGATTTGCGATTATGTAATCGATTTTCTTAAATTGAGCTATATTTTTCAGATATTCGTCGGCTTTCTCCGGATAGGAGGTGTCTATAAGAGCCGTCTTAGAGCTTCCCTCAACTATGTAGGAATTGTAGCTTGTGCCTTGAGTTAGGGGCACCAACTCGTCGAACATGCGCCTTGAGGCGTGGGTTACTCCGCAGGAATATAAACCGTCTAAAATCTTAAACATAGCTCTGATTCAATTAGTCTTCAACGGGCTCAAATTCTTCTTTACCCATTCCGCAAACGGGGCAGACCCAATCTTCCGGGAGCTCCTCAAATGGAGTTCCAGCCGGCACTCCGTTATCGGGGTCGCCTTCGGCGGGGTCATAGATATAGCCACAGGGTATGCATTTATATTTCTTCATAGCTTTCTTTAATTTTTTTTGCTTATTTATTTGGGCATTTGCCCTCTAAACACTTATCGACAAAAACAAATCGCCCATAAATTTTCAACACTAAAAGCACAATTTACTTGAAAACTTTGGGGCTAAAATCAGAGTAGCTTGTATGTTTATAGACGAGGCGGAAATATTTTTGAAAGCCGGCGACGGCGGCAATGGAGTTGCGACCTTTAGGCGCGAGAAATTCATACCATTCGGAGGTCCCGACGGCGGCGACGGCGGCAATGGCGGCAGCGTGTACGCGCTTTGCGACGAAAATGAATCCGACCTCGAAAAGTTTAGGTTTACGCCCAACTATCAGGCAAAAAACGGCGGCAGGGGGCAGAGCCGCAATAAGACCGGTGCAAACGGAGCCGATATAGACGTTAGAATGCCGCCGGGAACGGTGATTATTGATGCCGAGACTAACGCAGTTGTTGCCGAGCTTCTCAAAAACGGCGAGCGCATTTTGATTGTCCGCGGCGGCAAGGGAGGTTTGGGGAACACCCACTTTAAAAATTCCGTAAATCGCGCTCCGCGCCAGTTTACCGAGGGCACGGAGGGTGAATCCGGAGCTTTTAAGCTCGTCCTAAAGACTATTGCCGACGCGGGGCTCGTGGGCTTTCCAAACGCGGGCAAGTCCTCGCTTATGAATTTGATAACTTTTGGCCGTCCCAAAATTGGGGCTTATCCGTTTACGACGCTAAATGTAAATGTCGGCGTAATCGAGTATCCCGAAACTTACGACAGGCGCGTGCTCGCCGATATTCCGGGCTTGATAGAGGGGGCGTCTGAGAATCGGGGTTTGGGGCACAAATTCTTGCGCCACATAGAGCGCTGTAAGCTCCTAATTATAATGCTCGATATGGCTGCCGAAGACGGAAGAAAGCCCGAGGACGATTACGAGACTCTCCTTAGAGAGCTTGAGCTCTATAATCCGGAGCTTCTCGAAAAGCCGCGCATCGTTGCTGCAAACAAGATGGACGAGGAGGCCGCAGTAGAGAATTTGAAGCGCTTTAAAAAGAAGTATCCTCAAGTTGAAGTCATACCGATTTCCTGCCTATCCGAAGAGGGTATCGACGAGCTTAAGCGCGAGATTCACGCTCTGACCTAGCTTGCCGCTTGCTTTCCTTTTCTTTAGATTTTTGCGCGATATGTATGGAGGCAAGTCGTCTTGTGTATTTTTATGCTTTAGAATTAAGATCTTTGGCTTTCAAAATTTGCGCTTATTAGAGCCTTTTGCTTTACGAGCTATTTTGACATTGGTAGGGGCCGCCTCCTGATTCAGTGCGGCGCAGTGATTGAAATTCGCTTTGTCTAGAGAAAAATTCTCTAGCTTCTGCAATTGAAAATCTAGATAAACTCAAGCAAAAAAGCGCAAAAGTAACCTCAGTATTTGGCTCGAAAGCGTCGGGGTGATAGGGATTTAAAAAAAAATCCACTTTTTTGTTGAAAATGGAGGACTAAGGTAACATTCTGTCTATAGATTTTTCCATTGGGAAAGCTCAGAAAGAACGATTATGATAGATCCAAAAACAATAAAGAATAAGGCACTCGTAGAATGGGTTGATAAAATCGCAGCCCTCACTACGCCAGAAAAAGTACACTGGTGCGACGGTTCAAAAGAGGAAGCGGACGCCCTTTTCAAGATGATGATTGACAAGGGAATGTGCGTAAAGCTCAATGAACAGAAACGCCCTAACAGCTACTACTTCCGCTCCGATCCTCGCGACGTAGCCCGCGTAGAAGCTCGTACATTCATTTGCTCCAAGACCAAAGACGAAGCGGGGCCCACAAACAACTGGATGGATCCTGTCGAAATGAAGGAAAAGCTAAATGGGCTTTTCAAGGGTTGCATGAAGGGGCGCACGATGTACGTAATTCCCTTCAGCATGGGCCCCATCGGCGGTCCGATCTCGCAGATTGGTATCGAAATAACAGACTCTCCCTACGTCGTAGTTTCCATGAGAATCATGGCAAGGGTAAGCCCCAAGGTTCTCGACGTATTGGGCGAAAACGGCAAGTTCGTTCACTGCATTCACTCTGTCGGCAAGCCGATTAACTCGCCTGAAGACGACGTTCTCTGGCCCTGCAATCCTGAAAATACCTATGTTGTGCACTTCCCGGAAGAGCGCTTGATTATGAGCATCGGTTCCGGTTACGGCGGCAACGCACTCTTGGGCAAAAAGTGCTTGAGCTTGCGCATCGCTAGCGCAATGGGTCGCGACGAAGGCTGGATGGCTGAGCACATGCTAATCTTGGGCGTAAAAGATCCCTCCGGCAAGAAAACTTACGTTACAGCTGCTTTCCCGAGCGCATGCGGCAAGACGAATTTCGCCATGCTCATTCCTCCGGCAGACATGCAAAAGCAAGGCTGGAAAGTTTCCACAATCGGCGACGATATCGCTTGGATTAAGCCCGGCCCCGACGGCAAGCTCTACGCAATCAATCCTGAAAACGGCTTCTTTGGCGTAGCTCCGGGCACCAGCATGAAGACAAATCCGAACGCAATGCACTCTTGCGAAAAGGATTCAATATTTACAAACGTAGCTCTTACTGCCGACGGCGACGTATGGTGGGAAGGCATGACGGATACTCCTCCGGAAGGTCTTACAGACTGGCACGGAAAGCCTTGGAAGGCTGGCTCCGAAACTCCGGCAGCACATCCGAACAGCCGCTTCACAGCTCCGCTTTACAACTGCCCCTGCATTGACGAAAATGCTGAAAAGCTCGAGGGCGTTCCGGTTTCGGCCATTATCGTTGGCGGCCGCCGCGCAAACGGCATACCTTTGGTATTCGAAGCTTTCAACTGGGCTCACGGCGTATATTTGGGCGCTATGATGGGTTCGGAACTCACAGCTGCTGCTGAAGGCACTGTCGGCAAGCTCCGTTCAGACCCGATGGCCATGTTGCCTTTCGCTGGCTACAATATGGCTAAGTACCTCGGCCACTTGGTTGAGATGGGCAAGGGTCTTTCAATGACTCCCCGCTTCTTCCACGTAAATTGGTTCAGGAAGAACGCTCAGGGCAAGTTTATGTGGCCCGGCTTTGGCGACAATGCTCGCGTATTGGCTTGGATTGCAAAGCGCGTAAATGGCGAAGCTCACGCAAACGAAACTGCCATAGGCCTAATGCCGAATTACTCCGACATTGATTGGACCGGTTTGAACTACTCCGAAGAGCAGTTTAAGGATCTCATGACATATGATCCTGACGTTGTAGCTACACAGCCTCTAACTGAGGAGCTTTACAACCAGCTGCCGAAGGCAATCAAGCTTCAGCGCGAAGAGCTCTTGGAGCGCCTCTCCAAGTAGTGTTGCTTAGAATCTGATTTGAGAGCCGTCCCGTTTGGGGCGGCTTTTTTATTTTTTATAAGTTTGGCTACTCGGGTAAATCAAGGGGCTTTTTAGTTGATTCATTTAGTGGATATTTTTAAGAAAGCAAATTTCTTTACGTTAAAATATTTTTTTCTTGATTCTGAATTTTTAACCCATAAAATATTTGCAACTTCCGAAAGGGTGGCGATATACGAGCTGGGTGAGATATGATGGGGTGGAGTTGTGTCGCCTCTTGTTTTGGTAGGAGTGTTGTGGGGAATATTTACTAATTGAAAGGACAGCAAATGGACGAAGATAATCCCAGAATATTCTTAAAAGTTGTGTTGGTAGCCTGTGTATTCATTGCAGTGGGGCTGTATTTTGCGGCGCCTTACTTCAATTCATCGCAGGTCTTTGAGGCAAACAAGATAAAAACAATGGCTTCTGCAAAGACGATTTGGGACACATGGATTGGCAGTGAGTTGCGCTACGCAAAAGACGATGCCGCAAGCGACATACATAACGTCGCGGGCGAGTTAGCGCAACTTGCAAAGATGAAGTCTATGCCCATGGAGGTTTCGGATTGGATTTTGCCCTTTGACAAGGTCGCGATTGAAGCTTTTTCGGGCGTGGAAAATTTGCCAAAGGCGATACTCAGAAAGATGAGCTCTCTAAATAGGACTGTCTATCTCCAAAGCGATTTTAAACGAGCCCCCCTCAGTTGGTCCTTTGCCGTTAGGATACCCGAAGATGCTCCAAAATCAACGCCTGTAATGTGGACTCGCGGCCTTAAGCCCGACGGAACTTGGGACCTTCAGCTTTCACCATTTGACGAGGAGGGTGGCTATGTGCTCTATGTCGACGGGCGCGTTCGCTGGTTTGACAATCTAAATTCCGAGGAGGGCGGAAAGCTGTATAAGTACGGCACTCGCGAGCCCACTAACAATATAGAGGAGGCCGTGTTTGGAGGTGGCGGCAATATATTGTCATCGGAGGTCGCACTGGGCGAAGAGTAGCTCAAACTGCCTTAAGTTCACTAGCTAAAAAAAGTCCGGCAAATTTTGCCGGACTTTTTATTTCGCTAGAACTTTTCTCTTTTGCTCAATGTGCGTGAAAGCGCTATAAATGCAATTCCCACAACTATGCAAAATAGCGAGTAAAAAGTTCCGCGGCTTAGCCCAAATATGAGGCTCACTCCAACATCGGGCTCTCTGAACACCTCGCAGACAATTCGCGCAATTGCATAGAGAATAAAAAATTCACCGGCAATTTGGCCCTTGGGCGGGCGTGATTTCCAGAATCTGAATTGCAAAATCACAAAAATCAAAAGTCCCTCTGCAACGGCTTCGTAGAGCTGTGAGGGGTGGCGTGTTGCTATGTGCTCAATGGCAGTTCCCTTCGGGGCGCTGTGTGGGAATATCATCGCAAGCGGAGAGTCGCTTACTTTGCCCCAGAGCTCGCCGTTTATGAAGTTTGCAATTCTTCCCAAAAATATTCCTGGAGTTGCTATTGTAGCGATTATGTCGGCTACGCTCAAAAAGTTTTTCCTATGGATTTTGCAGAACAAAAATACGGCGAGTATCACACCGATAAAACCTCCGTGGCTTGCCATTCCGCCGTCCCAAACCCTAAGTGCAATTAGCGGATTTGAGACGAACCTATCAAAGTCGTAAAATAACATGTAGCCCATTCGCCCGCCTATAATTACGCCAAACAATAGGTAGGTAAACAGCGATGAGTTGTCGTCGTAACTGAGCGGAGAGCGCCCCTTTTTGGTGTAGAGGTTCATCAAAAGAAGCGCTATTATAAAGCCTGCCAAATACGACAACCCATACCACCTTATTCCCGCAAAGCCCCATGAATCGGGAAAGTGCAGGGCAACGGGGTCAAAATTAACAACGTAGGCCGATAAAATGGAAAAAATCATCACTCTATACTTTCAAAGCGTCTCGCAAATAGCAAGCAGATTGAGCTTTTAACTTTGTTTACAAATTTTAAGAGTTCTTTTCGGCAAGTTGTTTTTCTTTTGTTTCGTAAGCTTTTTGGCTTAGTAGGGGATTTTCTTAAGGCTGTCCTTTTGGCTTGGTTTTGCGCGCAAAGTTTTAAAGGCGTTTTTTTCGTTAAAATAAGTTTGAAGTCGCCTTGCTTAGTGCTACTATTTTTGCAATTTTTAAGGAAAACAATGAGCGACTTTGACATTAAAAATCTTATCGATTCGCGCTTCGGCGAAAATTACGAACTGCACGACAAGTACGTAAACCGCACTTTCTCCAAGGTTCTAAAGACTATAGGCTTTGACAAGTGCTATAAGAGCGCAAAGGGCGCATATTTGTACGACGCCGAGGGCAACGATTACCTTGACTTTTTAAGCGGCTACGGCGTATTTGGCATGGGCAGAAACCACCCTGTGATTGCAAAGGCTATAAAGGACGCTATCGATATGGATTTGCCCAATATGGTGCAACTTGATTGCGCACTCTTAAGCGGGCTTTTGGCTGAGGCTTTAGTAAAGCGAGCTGGTGGCAGGCGAAACGCCGTATTTCTATGCAACTCCGGCACCGAGGCAAATGAGGGCGCTATAAAATTTGCTCGCGCCCACACAAAGCGCGATAGAATTTTGAGCCTATCGGGCGGTTATCACGGCCTCTCCTACGGTTCGCTTTCGCTCACTGTAAATCCGCACTTCCAAGAGGGTTTTGGCTCAATGCTGCCCAATGTTGGATGCGTTAAATTTAACGATATTGAGGCTCTTGAAAAGGAACTGAAGAAAGAGGATGTGGCGGCGTTTATATTTGAGCCCGTCCAGGGCAAGGGCGTAAACTACCCTTCAGACGACTACTTCCCGCAGGCGCAGGAACTTTGCAGAAAGTACGGTACTTTATTTATAGCAGACGAAGTTCAGACGGGTCTGGGCCGAACCGGCAAGATGTTCGGCTTCCAGCACTGGAATCTCGACCCCGATATCATTACTGTCGCGAAAGCCTTAAGTGGCGGCTACGTTCCGGTTGCCGCATTTATAACTACGCGCGAAATTCACCAGAGCGCATTCTCAAGCCTAGATAGGTGTGTTGTTCACTCCACGACTTTCGGGCGCAACAACCTCGCAATGGTCGCTGGCTTGGCTTCGCTAAGCGTAATAGATAACGAGCACCTTGTTGAGCGCTCCGCCGAAATGGGCGCAAAGTTGCTGTCTCGCTTGAATGAGCTTAAGGAAAAACACGAGTTTATTAAGGAAGTTCGCGGCAAGGGGCTAATGATTGCAATAGAGTTCCAAGAGCCAAAGTCGCTATTGAAGAAGGCCTCTTGGAAAGCTTTGAAACTCGCAAACGACGCGCTATTTACGCAGATGATTGTAAGCTCTCTTATGGACGACCACAGAATCTTAAGCCAGGTTGCAAGCCACAGTTTGGACGCTCTAAAGATTCTGCCGCCATTTATAATTGGCGATAAGGAAATAGACAGGTTTGTAAATGCTATGGACGAAACTATGTCGAAGGCTGCAAACATTACAGGGCCACTATGGAAATTCGGCATGCGCCTGCTCGCCGCTTCAAAGGCAAATAAAAATCAGTAGTTAGATGTTAACTTACGAACAGTTTGCATTAAATCTCGAAAAATTGCGCGCCCGAATAAAGGGCGCTTGCGATTCTTGCGGGAGGGATTTTTCCGAGGTCCGCATTTTGCCCGTCACAAAAAATCACCCCGTAGATGCAGCGCTATACGCATTGAAGGCGGGCTTGGGGGCTGTTGGCGAAAACAGGGTTCAGGAGGCTGAGTCTAAGATTCCGCTTGTGGATTCCAATTTGCAGTGGGAGTTAATCGGGCACTTGCAGTCAAATAAGGCAAAGAGGGCGGTGGAATTATTTTCTAGAATTGAATCTGTAGATAGTGTGCACCTTGCAAAAAAAATAGACTCTCACGCTGCGGCAATTGGCAAGAAGCAGCGGATTTTACTCCAGATAAACGCGGGGGCTGATCCGGCAAAATTTGGAGCAAGCTTGGACGATGCAAGGGCGCTCTTTGACGAGGTTTTAAAATTTGCAAATCTTAAAATTGAGGGGCTTATGACGATTGCCCCCCTTGATGACGATTTGCTTGTGGCGCGCAAGACATTTGCAAATCTGCGGACTTTGCGAGACTCTCTGCAAGATGAATTTAAAATTTCTCTAAGCGAGCTTTCCATGGGAATGTCTCACGATTTGGAGTGCGCCGTAGAGGAGGGCGCAACCTTGGTTAGGGTCGGAACTTTTCTCTATGGGCAGCGGGATTATGGCGCAAAATATTAACGATAAAATTTTCTTTCCATCCGATTTAAAATCCGCCGCTTTGGTCAAAAATCCGCTTGCAGTTTTTGGCAAGCCCATCGCCCATTCGCAGAGTCCAAAGATGCAAAATGCGGCCTTGCATTGGATATCCGAGAGAAACCCAGAATTTGAAAACTGGCGTTACTACAAGTTTGAAGTTGCCCCTGAGCAATTAAACGATGTCTTGCCTGAATTTCACCAAGCTGGCTTTAGGGGGATAAACCTTACGATTCCCCATAAGCAGGTGATTTTTGACTGCGCAAAAAAATCGGAAATTAAATTCGATAAATTTTCCGAAATGGCGGGCGCTTGCAATACGTTGATAAGAACCGAGTCGGGCTGGCTTGGTACAAATACTGACGGCTTTGGACTTGCTAAGGCAATCTTTCAATTTAGCGGGCGCGTCTTTAAAGATAGCGATGTCGTTATATTTGGAGCGGGTGGAGCAGCTAGGGCTGCGGCATTCAAAGCGGCTTTGGAGGGCGCAAGAAGCATATCTATATCAAATCGCTCCCAGAGCAGATTGGGCGAGCTAATTGCAGCTTTGAAGCTCTCTAACTTAGACGCCCAGGCCTTGTCCGACGCATCACAAATAAAAGCTTCATCAATAGTGATAAACGCCACATCCCTTGGGCTTAAGCCCTCAGATTTGCCAATTTTGGATTTTTCAAAGCTTGCAAAAGATTGCGTGTTCTTCGATATGCCTTACGTATCGGGCGGCGAAACTTCCTCTGTAAATGCGGCGCGCAAGGCGGGGTTTAAGGCTTGCTCTGGCTTGCCAATGCTGGCGTGGCAGGGGGCTTTATCTCTCAATTTTTGGACGGGTGCCGACATAGAAACTATTGGGGGGGTAATGTTAAAGGCTCTCTTAGATTGATTTATGGCCTCTATCTAGCCCGCAACTGCTTTAGCTTTGAATAGCAAAAAAAACGCGCTGCATTTGCGCGCGTTTTTTTTGTGGGAAATTAAAAATTCCAAGAATTAAAACTCAGTAATTTTCGTCGTCGTCCCTGAATTCGTCGTCTTTGTAATCGCCAAAATCCTCGCTTTCGTCGTCATCGTCCCAGTGCATAGTTTCGTCTTCTTCGAGATTTTCCTCTTCGCTGGGCAAATCGTCTATATCGTCGTAATCATCTTCTTCAGACTTAGATTTGTCAAAGTCTTCATCTTCATCTTCCAGCGAGTAGCCTGCGGGGACGTATTCCAATATGTCCATTACCTCCGTGAATACATGTATGGCCTTGCCCTCCATGTAGTCGTTGTGGTACTTCTCCCTAATCTCGTCCTCAAGGTCCTCTATCGTGAGCTTCTCTTCAAATTTGAAGCAATCGTTTAGCATCTTGACTTGAAGAGATGTTATGTGGTCCAGAAATTCCGCGTACGGAGAGCTCTCGTCATCCAAGTTATTCGGTAGTAAAAAGTACTGCTCGTCGTCAAATACCGAGGCAGGCACGTAGGTTATTTTTACATCGCTTTTATTTCTGGAATCTATCGCAAATGTAAAGAAAGCGTTTTCCACTATGCTATCCTGCAAGCCGTATTCCTTGAGCCCTTGCAGCGTTTCCAACATGTGCGAGGCCTGCTTGGGGTCTATCACGCTAAGTCCGTCGGAATCCCAGTTTACCTTGTCGCTGGTTTCGGTCACCCACCAGTTTAGGTCGTTGCCGAGGCGAATTTTACACCATTTCAATTTGTTTGAGATTTTTGCCATATTAAATTTTTTCGCTACTATCTAATGCCTACAAATATTTTGGCGAGCATATTTTTTAAATATTGCAATTTGAATGCAAAAAAAAAAGACCACTTCTTTGAAGTGGTCTTTTTTTTCTGCGAAATAAACTATTCAAGCTGGCTCTTCAAGATATTCTTTGAGCCGCCGCGGATTGCCTGGCCTATGTCGGCAGTCGGGCGAGTTTCGCCGTAAACCTTGAGTTCGCCCTTCGGGGTTTCCTCTGAACGCAAGGCCTTAAACCACCTTACAGACATATCGACAAACGCAATGTGGCCGCCCTGGTCGGCAAATACGCCCTCGTACTTGTCCCAAGTTCCCATGGGCTTAAGACCGCGAGTCCAAAGCAAGGGCGATGAGCCCGGGGCGTTTGCGGAAACTGCATTTGCAACTTCCCAGCTCAAGGGGAAGGCCTTGAATTCTTCGCTTATCTTCCATGTTGTGCCGATCTTATCGCCGATATTTGTGGGCATCGTTGCACCAGTGCCGAGCTTGTCGGATACAATGGGGTCGAATTCAAGAATCCAGAAAGATGGGTCGTTGATGTTAAGCTCGTCCTGCTCTGCCAAAACGAAAGCCCACTCATGGATAGTTTCGCGGTTGATACTGCGGCTTCTCTCACCTCTGGCGTAGGACTGCCATGCAGTGGCAATAGCCTTAGCCTGATTTGAGGCCTTCATCTTGTTTGCGGCTACTGTCGCACCCGAGATAGCAGGCATTACCAAACCAGCGAGAACCGCGATGATACTGATAACGATAAGCAATTCAACCAATGTGAAAGCCTTGCGTGATTGTCTTGTATTCATGTTTTCCTTTGTGATGTTGTAAATAAGATTAGTTATTAAAGTCTGAGCGCTAGCTCCTTAGGATAATCTCTGGCGAAGGTCTTACCAACCCTCAACCGAAACTAACACTAACAAAGCCACACCCCTTTGAAAGCTGAGCAGATATTCAGTAATTTTGCCAAATTTTGCAAGCGTTTTTTTTGAAAAATGATTATTCAAACGCCGCATTCCAAGCTTTGCCGATTAGAGAATTCCATTTTACCTGCGGCTTAATAGTAAAGTTGTATTTCTTCCGCTTGCACTAATCTGCTAGTTTTCAACTTAAAGCCTAAAACTGGATTCGCGAGGGTACTAAAATTATAAGCGCATTACATGAGGCCGAATTTAAACTAAGCCTTGCGCTTCCCATAAAAAAAGGCCGCGGAGTTTTACCCCGCGGCCTTCAAAGGTTCGCCGAAAATTAGTAGGGCAATGGGAACTGCCTGCAAAGCTCCAGCGCTATATTCTTAGCTTTCTGGATTTCCTCTTCGCTTTCGGGATTCTTCAGAACTAAGTCTATGGCTTCTGCAATCTTTGCCATTTCCTTTTCCGTCATGCCGCGCGATGTTACAGCTGCTGTTCCAAGCCTTATTCCGCTTGCTTGGAACGGAGAGCGAGTCTCGCCGGGAATGGTGTTTTTGTTCGTCGTGATGTTCGCCTTGTCGAGTGCCGCCTGAGCCGCCTTGCCCGTGAGATCCGGGTTTGCTATCCTCAGATCTATGAGCATTAAGTGGTTGTCGGTGCCTCCCGAAACTAGACTCTGCCCGCGCTTCTTGAGTTCCTCTGCAAGTGCTGCCGCATTTTTAACAATCTGGGCTGCGTAGTCCTTGAAGGAATCTTTCAAAGCTTCGCCCAAGCAGACAGCCTTTGCCGCTATAACGTGCATCAAAGGCCCGCCTTGATTGCCGGGGAATACTGAGGAATTTATCGCCTTTGCGTACTTTTCCTTGCACATTATAATGCCGCCGCGCGGACCGCGGAGTGTCTTGTGAGTTGTTGTTGTCACAATGTCGCAGAAGGGGAATGGGCTGGGATGAACGCCACCTGCAACTAGAGCTGCAATGTGGGCGATGTCCGCCATAAGTATAGCCCCGCACTTTTGCGCAATCTCGCCGCAGCGCTTAAAATCTATGATGCGCGGATAGGCGCTTGCGCCAACTAGCAAAAGCTTGGGCTTTTCCGCCATCGCTACCTCTTCCAACTTGTCGTAATCTATGCGGCCCGTCTTTTCGTCAACTCCGTAGTTTACTATGTTGTAGAGCATTCCGGACAGATTCATAGGGTGTCCGTGCGTGAGGTGACCGCCGTGCTCGAGCGACATGGCGAGAACTTTGTCGCCGGGCTTTAATATCGCCGTGTAAACGGCTATGTTTGCCTGTGAGCCTGAGTGGGGCTGAACGTTTGCATGTTCTGCGCCAAAGAGCTTCTTTGCCCTTTCTATCGCCAAATTCTCAACTATATCTACAAATTCGCAACCGCCGTAGTAGCGCTTGCCCGGATAGCCCTCAGCATACTTGTTTGTCAAAGTAGAACCCATTGCCTCCATTATGGCGGGCAGGGTGAAGTTTTCGGAAGCTATTAGCTCCAAGTGTGTTTGCTGACGGTTGGTTTCCTTCTGTATTGCGTCGAAAACCTCCGGGTCTAGTTCTTTTAAGGGCAGTGAGGATATAACCTTATTCATGCTTGTAAGTTTTTTTAGGGTGTAAATTTTGTCAATTAAAATATTGCTCTTATTTGGCTACAGATTTTGCCTGCTTTTTGTTGTAAAGCAGAGAGGAGATTATCGATAGCAATATAAACACTATGCTAAGCGACGCCGCCACAGCCTCGGGAACTTCTTCTATCGCCGAATGCAGCATTATTACCGACAGCGCACCTATAGCCCAGTAGGCTCCGTTTGTGAGAAATCTAAATTTATCGAGCGTCTTGTGCTCCACGAGCGCAAGCGTTATGGAGCGCACGAACATCGCTCCGATGCCAAGCCCTACGACGATTACTACAACGTCTTTTGTAAACGCAAAGGCTCCCAAGACTCCGTCCAACGAAAACGACGCATCTATAAGCTCCAAATACAAAAAGGCCATCAAGCCCGCCTTTCCCGTCAGCGCAACCGCGCTTGAGGTATTGTGGTGGCGCTTTTCAAGCCTGTGGGCAACCGTATCTATAACTAAGAATAAGAGTATGCCCGATATCCCCGAAATCGCGCACATCTTCATCTCTTCCTGCGGAAGGTTTACAACAAGTATTAAAAGCGCCGCAAGACCTATTATCTCGTGAGAGAACTTTATTTTTGCCAGAACCTTTAGCGGTCTTTCTATAAACCAAATCCAGTCCACATCCTTCTTTTTGTCTATGAAAAACTTTAAAAATAGCATCATTAAAAACATTCCTCCAAACGATACTATTCCGGCATTTGCATCGTGCAGATAAGCCACGTATTCGTCCGGTTTTACCAGCGCTACGTCTATAACTTTAAAGAAGGGCAGACCGGCAAATATAGATACTACAAGTATGGGGAAGAGGAAGCGCATTCCGAAAACCGCTATCAATATACCCCAAGTCAGGAAGCGCTCCTGCCACTTGTGGCTCATATGCTCAAGCTTTTCGGCATTTACGACGGCGTTGTCGAAAGATATCGCAACTTCTAAAAGCGATATGCAAAAGGCGGTAATTAGAAAGGCAAAGCCGGAATCGTGGACAACCTCGCCGCGCCAGAACGCGCAGCCAAGTCCTATTACAACAGCAACAAAAGACCACAGAAAATGTTTTAGCATAATCCGAACAAGTCTTTACAAGCTTCCGCCCTTTTTCAAGACATTTTTTATCTGTTAAAAAATATATATTTAGACTTTCCCTCTATGAACTTCCGTCATCTTAAACCCAATGCCCGATAGTTTACTATTTTGCACTAGATGATTTGCAATGTGCGCGCTAAATATCACTCACAAAATTCGCCCTAGTAGCGAGTAAGATTTTTTCAGCGATTGCAAAAAGTTTACAATTCTCTTCTGTAGGTATTAAAAAATACCCTCTTTTTGCACTTTGACAGGCGGTGCGCAATCTTTCATGACTTGCATATTCAAATAAAAAAGGCGCAAAACTCTGCGCCATTTTTTGAGAGTGACAAGCGAGCTTTTATCGCATTTAGAAAGTCGATAGTATCTTCTCGTCTTCGTAATCTGACGGCAAATCCGAGAATATGCGGTTGCCGGAGGCCTTTTCCATATCAAAGCGCGTATCTATCGCATTTATTACGTTTTCGCGCTCGGCTGTGAATATAAACCTGTCGCTCAATAGCTTCTTGCGCGCGCTTAGTATCATATCTCGCGGCGGGCGACGCATATTCATGAGCCTAAATATGTAATTGTTTAGATTTGAGGAGTTGCCGGCATCTAGTTCGAACTGTATGAGGCGAACAAGCGCATACTGGTGCTTCGGGTCGCGCTCGACCGCCGATAGGTAGAGCGAATGGGCCATAGTGTTTTCTCCTAGAAGCGCAAAGCGCCTTGCCGTGGCAACCATGACTCGCGGGTTTATCGTGCCGCGCTTTATTACTTCGCGTATGAGGGCGTTTGCCATATTGGCGTTTCCAAGTGCGTAGTATGCTACGGCTCTGAGGCAGGAGAATACGTCCTCATTCCTATCTAGCCATGCCGGCTTTTCGTTTATTATGGACTCTGAAAAATCAACGGCCTCCTTGTAGTTTTTGCATGTTATGAACGTCTCCAAGAGCAAGAGGCAGAACCTGGACGGCGAATAGTTGTTTTGTACCGCCACATCGTAAATCTTTCTCATAAGCTCTATATTGCCGGAATCGGCCGCATAGTTTGCTATGTAAAGAAGAGATTTTTCATCGTTTTTGTTTGTCTCAAAAAGCTTGTTTAGCTCTTTTTGGGCAAGCTCCTTATCCCCGCTATTTGCGATGCAGCGCAGATAATCTATTCTGGGGGCTATCGCAGTGGGGTTTTCAAGTATTCTCAGGTTGCAGTACTGCCTGGCCTTTTCGTAGTCGTCGAGGAGTATGTAGTAATTTACCAAAAGCGCGTAAACTGGATCTAGATCGCGCATCTTGTTTATGTTTTTTGAGATGATTTCTATGGCCTCTTCGCGATTCCCCTGCTCCCATTCATTCTTTGAGAGCCTCAAAATTCCGGGAGTCTCATTCTGAAGGTTGTATTTAAATATCAAGTCCTTGCTGTCGGTATACATGCCGTGCATCGCGTATACAGAGGCCGCCGCCATGGCAAGATAGGCCTGAACTTGTTTTGATTCCGGATTTTTATCCAGTATGCTCTTAGTAATATTGATTAGCTTTTCGTCCTCTATCTCGGATATTAATAGCTGTATGTACAAGCGTATGTAGTTTAGGTCGTTATATCCGTATGGCAGGCCCCTCTCAAGCAAGTCTATTGCATCTTTGGGCTTGCGCATAGATATGAAAAACTGCGCCAAGATTTCCTTGCCCTCAAGATTTCTCGGAGCTCTATTTACACCGAATAGCAAATTTTCAAAGGCTTCTCTGTACTCTCCCTCCTTTAGGCACTCCTTTGCGTGCTCTATATTGTAGTTGCCCATGGCAACGACGATTTCCGCTCTATTAAATGGAAAGGCCAAGGCTTGCGCAACTGACATTTCATCGTACTCGCGCTGATACTTGTAGAACGCGTATATAAATGCCGATTTTAACGCAAATAAAATAATAAACAGAATTCCGAATACCAAGGCTATTCTCGGCAGTGAAACTCCAATTGCCCAAGTTCCGTTTGGCCTTCTGTATCTGTACAACATGCCGAGCAGAACCGGATACTTGATCTGGTTTGGCTTTATATTCTTGGGATTAGTTGCGCTTTTAGGTGTTTTTTTACTTTCCATTGGGTAAATATAGAGATGTTAAAACCGGCAGTCTCATTAAATATTAAGTGCATATTGCTTGCAATAAAACAAGACAAGTGTCAAAGATAAAGTTCCAAAACCCTATCCGCCTCGAAAAAAATACGCAAGAAATTTTTATTTTTTAAACTGTTCACTAAAATTGAAATTATATCTTGACAAGGTAGGAAAGAATCATTTAGATGCATGCTAAATTACACCAAATTGAATTTGATTTAAATAACCCCGAACTGGAATTTATAAACACAGACAAATCATGAAAAAATTGGTATTATTAACATCAGTAGTTGCCGCAAGTGCAACTTTGAGCGCAGCGCCCTTAATTACGATTGGAGACGAAGTGGACGTCTTCTTTACGGGTTCTTTTATAGGCAAATGGACAAGCAACTTGTATTGGTCTGAGAATAAAGTCGACGACTACGTCTATACATTTAGGCTTGGAGCCGAGGCAAATTACGGCAGAAACTCAAAGTTTAAGGCTAGCGTCAAGTTCTACGAAGATATCAATACTTATCTTCAGCAGACCCAGCAAAACAACAATTTGGCGAATGTGTTTGCTAATGCCACATATACTGAAGACAGATGGTTTGTCGCGGCCAACTTCTCTTTCCAGCAGTTAGCTCAGAATACCGATACTACTACAAATACCGATACTTTGGTTCGCAGCGATAGGTACGCGGCAAGCGTAAACGGCTCCTATACTTTCACTGATAAAATTAGTGCAGACTTGGGCTTCTATTGGTATGAGCAGAACTATGTCGAAGAGTTCGCAGATCAGTATTCGGACATCGATGTTTACAGAGTGCCGGTAAGCCTCCTCTATAAGGTTACAGATAAGATTAGCGCAGGTTTGACTTACCAGTATCGCTATTCGGAGTACACTGGCGGTAATCCTGATTCTGCTGTAAGATTCGGTTCTGAGACAACAGACCACTTTGTCGGTATAACGATTCGCGGCGAGCTCTTCCCGAAATTGTCGGCGGAAACATTCTTCGGTTACTCTTTGCGCGAGATGAACAATTCGGATAGCACAGACGATTCGACTTTCGCATTCTCCGTAAAACTCAATTACTTGCTCACCGATAAGGTCAGCTTGTTCTTGAAGTCCGGCCGCGATTTCGGAAACGGTGCTTCTCGTCAGTCTTCGACGATTACATACGTAGAAGCCGGTGCTGACTATGCGTTCTCGCAGTACGTCTCCTCTTACGCTTCTTTGAGGTTCGCAAATTCGGCCTACTTGGCAAGCCCGCGTGACGACGACAATTATTCGGCAAACGTCGGCATCAATTACAACCCGACCCGCTATCTCTCAGTTGGCGCCACATACTCTTACCAGAACAATGCTTCGAACCTCGTAGGTTGCTCCTACATGGCTCACTTGGTATCGATAAGAGTCGATGTTAAGTACTAATAAAACTCTTGATTTAAATTTAAAACCGCGGAAGTTCATTCCGCGGTTTTTTTTGTGGGGGTAAGAAAATGTTGCGTTAGTTAATGGCGGCCGAAAATACATCAATGTGCCATTATCCGCGATTTTTGCGTTTGCTTTATATCTCAGAGCAATAAAAAGGGCTCTATTTTGCAAGTAGGCACTCTCTATTTCTAGGGTAGAATTCGACAACAAGTTGCTAATAGAGCCAAATACTCCAGTCGAAATACTTGGCTGCGCTATGCAATACAGATTGAAAAGTTCTGTAGATATTAAAAAAAATCTAAACTTTTGCCTTTGATTTTGCAGAGAGTGCGTGCAATACATTCTGTGGGACAAATTCCGACAGCCTATCGACATCGTAGTGGGCGACTTGCTTTATAATCGTCGAACTTGTAAAGAAGAATTGCTTTGAAGGCATTAAGAGGACAGTCTCTATATCGCCCTCTAGGTGCCTATTCATCTGCGCAAGCTGGAATTCAAACTCAAAATCCGACACCACTCTAAGGCCTCTTATCAGGGCTATTGCATTGTGCTTTTTGGCAAAGTCGACAGTGAGGCCCCTAAGCGGTTCCAGAGATACGTAGGGCATATCTTTTATATTTTCAGAAATGAGATTTATCCGCTCGTCTAGGGTAAACATCGGCGACTTTGTCTCGCTCGGAGCTACGGCTAGGATAATCTTGTCGAAGAGTTTGCCCGCTCTCCTTAGTATGTCGAGATGCCCAAGGGTTATTGGATCAAACGTTCCCGGATATATGGCAATTTTCATATTTTCTGAAAAATTAAAAAAAGCAGTGTTAAAGACTTGTTAAAATGCAAAACTTGGCAATACTTTTCTCATACAAAAATGAATATACCGAATTTTTTAACTGCTTTAAGAGTTTTGTTGAGCTTTATAACGGCCATTTTGCTATGTGTGGGGTTTAAGTACTTTGCGCTTGCGGCCTTTATTCTCTTTGTAATAGCTGGGGCTACTGATTGGTTTGACGGCTACATAGCGCGCAAGTCAAATGCGGTTACGGTTCTCGGAAAATTTATGGATGCGCTCTGCGACAAGATAATGGTTATCGGCATGTTTATGGTCTTGCTGGGCTTAAATCTGTATTCCGAAGACTGGCAAAAATTTGCAATATTTTGCACATTCTTTAGTTCCGCGCGCGAGTTTTTTGTAAGTGGAATTAGAATGTTGGCGGCAAATACGGGTGTCGTTTTGGCGGCGGAAAGCTTGGGGAAGTACAAGGCTGCCTTTCAGATGTATTCCATAGGAGCTATTATTTGCGCATGTTCGCTCAGGGTTGATTTTGGCTTAGCTTCCGGCTTTATTTATGAGATTGTCTTTTACTCGGGCATAGCAACTCTGTTTATTTCCACGGTTCTTTCGCTAATTTCAGGGTTTAGCTATGGGATTCGCTACGGGTATTTGTTGAAGTCATAGATATGTCTTGGAGAAGCTTTTACCCGTGGTTAAATTTAGTGCCGCAAAAATTTTTTGCGGGGCTGGCAACTCTGTTTTTTTTGGGGGGCCTTAAGGCGCCCGGAACTTGGGGGAGCCTCGCAGGGGCCTTATTTGCTTGGGCTTTGATGTCTCATCTGCCGCTTTGGCTTTACGGACTTGCGACATTTATTTTAGTGTACGCGGCAATCGGTATTTGCGATATAGGCGAGCGCTACTTTAATTTGAAAGACCCAGGGCGGATAAATTTCGATGAATTTGCGGCGATGCCGATTTGTTATTTTGGGATTTTCCAAAGCGAAGCTCTGTCGGGGTTCTGCATTTGGATTCTCGCGGGATTTGCCTTATTTAGGTTTTTTGACATACTAAAACCTCTTGGAATAAAGCGCGTGCAAATTATAGATGGAGGTCTCGGGTGCGTTCTAGACGATGTTTTGGCTGCAATTTTAGTTTGCGCGATATTAAATACATTTGCTTTTTTTATGTAAATATGCTTTTACCTACGAAGTTACAATGAAATATTCCAGGCAGAAAGACGAGATGTTAAAGATGTTGCGCTCGGGCAAGCTAAACCACCCTTGCGCAGCGGAGGTCTTTAGCGCCATGAGGGAAATTATGCCGGGCATAGGTATTGCCACTGTTTACAGAAATCTAAATGCCTTTGTAGAGGCCGGAATGCTCGTTAGAATCTCATTGGCTGGAGAGCCCGACAGGTTTGACTTTAGGTTGGATTCCCACAATCACGCGATTTGCAATAAGTGCGGCAGGGTTTTTGATTTTGAGTGCGAGCCCCTGAAGTCCGTGTCGCGCAAGTTGCTTCAACAGATGGGTTTTAAGGTTTCGACCACAAATATTTTTATAAGGGGCGAGTGTGCGGATTGCAGATCGTCCTAGTTTTAAAATTTTTAAAGATATTTTAAATTTATTTTTTTGTCTATTTTTGATGCTTTGCCGATTGTGTTTTTTTGAGCGTTTTTTTTGGAACTAAAATTTTTTGCCCATTTAAATTATTCTTGAAGAGCGATAACCGTTAAGATTAAATGCGCTTTGTATAAGAATCTAAGACATGTTGCACTTATTATGAATTTAAAAATATTATTTACCTTGGTTGGCTTTGCGGCTTGTTCCACTGCCTTTGCCGGAGATGTCGCGCAGTGGGGCGGTGCCGATAGAACTTCGATTTACCCCGAAAAGAATCTTTTAAAAACTTGGCCGGCTAAGGGGCCAAAGTTATTGTGGTCAAACGACGAGATTGGCAAGGGCTATTCGGCGGGTTCTATTGTGGGAGATAAAATATACGTTTGCGGCACCACCGACGATAATAAGACCGAATTTTTGACGGTTTTAGACCGAAGCGGCAAGAAGCTTTGGAGCCTAGACTACGGCGCAAGCTACGACAAGAGCTTTCAGGACGCCCGCATAATGCCGACAATATTGGGGGATAATCTGTATGTTATAAGCGGGGCCGGCGAGATAGTTTGCGTAGATTTAAATAAGCGCCAGGTTAAGTGGAAGGTCGACGGAGTTAAAGAGTTTGGCGCAGAGGCAATGTCTTGGGGCTTTGCGGAAAATCCGCTAATTTACGAGGGAAAGATATTTTTTACGGCAGGCGGCAAGCAGACCACCGTTGTGGCTCTAAATATAGAGGACGGCTCTGTAGTTTGGAAATCCGAAAGCCTCAAGGATGGGACGAGCTACATATCGCCAATCATAGCCGAGGTTAACGGTAAAAAGCAATTTATAGGAGGTATCAGGAAATGGGCCTTTGGCTTGGATCCGGATACGGGAAGTTTGCTTTGGAAGTATGAGCTAAAGAAGTTGGGCGGCAAGAAGGGCAAGCTTGAGTACTGGCAGATACAGGCCTACACTCCCATATTTAAAGATAACAAGGTGTTTGTAACTTCCGGTTACGATCAGGGAGGCTACCTTTTGGATATCTCCGGCAAAGAGCCGAAAGAAATTTGGTCTAGTGCCGAAATAGACAACCACCATGGTGGTGCGATTTTAATTGACGGGCGCTTGTACGCTTCAAATTGGATAAATAACGAGCGCGGAAATTGGGTCTGCTTTGATTTTGAGACAGGCAAGATGATTTATAACGAGCAGTGGAAGGGGCACTCCAAGGGCAGCGTGACATCCGCCGACGGCATGCTCTACGTTTACGAGGAAAAGCGCGGCGACATAGCTTTGGTAAATCCAAAGTCCGACAAGTTCGACATAGTAAGCTCTTTCAAAGTTCCGCTTGGCAAGGGCAGAAATTGGTGCCACATAGTAGTGTGTGACGGAGTTATGTACGTCCGCCACGGCAGCGTTTTGATGGCTTTTGATGTGAAAAAATAAATGTCTGGCAAAAAGAATTTAGTATGCTTGTGTGCCGATGCGGGGCTATTGCCAAAATCGGCGCTTGGGGTTTTGTGCGGCAAGCTGAGTGGAGAAGATACTTTGATTTGCCAAGACCTCTGCCATGTGGCTGTAAATTCGCCTGAGAAGCTGCGGGAATTTTGCTTGGGCGGAGTTAGGGTTTTTGCCTGCCATAAGAGGGCGGCGAGTGCGATTTTAAACTATGCGGGCGCAAAGGCCGATTTTGAATTTTTCGATTTGCGAAGCGAAGCCTCGGAAGTCTTGGGCAATTTTGGAATATCGGAGGGGGGCGCCGCGGATTTTAATCTTCAAAAATTTGACAATGGCGGCTGGCCTGCGTGGTATCCTGCAATAGATTACTCGCGCTGCGTCTCTTGCGGAAAGTGCGTCGATTTCTGCATGTTCAAAGTTTACGTGAAGGACTCCAATGGCGTCAGGGTGGAAAATCCCAAGTCTTGCAAAGACGGCTGTCCCGCATGCGCTAGAATGTGCCCAAGGCAGGCGATAGTCTTTGCAAAGTGCGAGGACGACGCCATAAGTGGTGCGAACGCGTCTGAAAGCAATTTCTCAAGTGAGGATTATTACGAGGCTTTGAAAAATCGGCGCTTGGCTGCTAAATCCATTTTAAAGAGGCCGAATAGTTAGGCGATGAAGCTCAAGCCATTTTTGAGACCCATTTTTGAGTGCGACGGTCGCGTCCTGCGCAAGCTTGCCATAAATATGTGTTGGCGCAGCTTCTGGGGAATGCGCGAATTTGCAAAGAGGCAGAAGAAGTTTCTGAGGGGCGATGGCGATTTCTTTCCGGCGTTTTTAATGATATCAATAAGCGACAGGTGCAACTACAAGTGCAAGGGCTGCTGGGTGTCGCAAAATTCGCGCGAATTGAGCGTTGAGGAAATTTGTGAAATCGTAAAATCCGCAAATAAGAAAGGCTCATATTTTTTTGGGCTTCTTGGCGGAGAGCCTCTGATGCACAAGGGGCTTTTGGAGGTGCTTGGGCGAAATCCGAAAAGCTACTTTCAAATTTTTACAAACGGCTCGCTTTTAACGCGCGATTTTGCAAAGAAGCTAAGGAGCCTTGGCAATGCAACGCCGCTTATAAGCTTGGAGGGTGCTGAGAGAGAGAGCTCCGAGCGAAGGGGCGTTAAAAGCGCCTACCAAAAGGCGCTTGATGCAATGCGAGCCTGCGCGAGCGAAAAGCTCTTTTGGGGTGTTGCAACTAGCGTTTGCAAAAATAATTTTACGGACACTGTAAACTTTGAGCACTTAAAATTTTTGTCTGAGCTTGGCGCGCACTACATGTGGTACTACATTTATAGACCCGTGGGGGCAAATCCATCGCGAGAATTGGCCCTTGACAAATCTGAGGTGCGAGAGCTTAGAAAGTTTTTGGTGGATGCTAGACAGAGTGCGGATTTAGTTGTAATAGACGCCTATTGGGACGATAAGGGCAGGGCAATTTGCCCTGCAGCTTCCGGCTTAAGCCACCACATATCGCCTGGGGGGCACTTGGAATTTTGCCCGCCTATCCAGTTTGCGAAGGAGCGCTTCGATTCTTCAAAGGATCTCGCCGCGATGTTTTCGGAGTCGGAATTTTTGAGCGCTATGCGCGAAGTTTGCGCTAAGGATTCGAGGGGTTGCATACTGATGGAAAATCCGCAGCTTTTGCTGGATACGGTAAATCGCTTTAATGCGGAGGACTCAAGCGGCAGGGGAAGTGCGCGCGCGGAGCTTGCTGGAAGTTGCATTTTACCTAGCCACGATATGTCCGGAAACGAGATTCCCGAGCGCGGCTTTATCTACAAATTTTTAAAGAGGCGTTACTTTTTTGGATTTGGCGCGTATGGCTGATAAATTTGAATTTAAAGTTCCGCAGTTAAAGTTGGAGCGCGACTTCTTGCGAGGAAAGCTAAGGGGCTTTGCCGAAGCTTCAGGCCTCATTGCACCCCTAAGCTTAGACGAACTAAAGAGCGCTGTGGAAGAATTTTTGCAAGGCGAAAACTCCGAGTTCGCACCATATAGAGACTGGCTTTGCGTAATATTAAATAACGAAGTTTGGCGTGGAGAATTTGAGAAAATTCCGCATTCTTTGCGCGTTCTAATCCTGCCACAATGCCTGAGAAACAGAAAATCTTGCAAGGCCTCTTTCGATAAGTTTGGGCTTTTGTGCGCAATGTGCGGAGCCTGCAAGATAGACGAGTTGCAAAGTTTTGCGGATACCCTCGATTGCGTGAGTTTGGTGAGCGACTCGACTACTATGGTTGAAAAGCTAGTGGAGGAGGGCAAGGTATCGGCGCTAGTTGGTGTAAGTTGCATGGCTTCTTTAGAAAAGTCATTCCCGAGGGTTTTAAAAAAGGGAATTCCCTCTATCGCGATTCCTCTTTTGCGGGGCGGCTGTGCAGATACGGACGTTGATTCCGATTGGGTTAGGGAGGCGCTCTCTGCATCAAAGAAGGGCTTTGTTGCGCCCGACAACGCCTTTGTTAAGAGTAAAGTTTTTGAAATTTTTAAGCGCAAAAATATAGAAAAGTACATTCCTATAGTCGGCGAATGCGCCGGCGATGCTCTGTCTTACCTTTGCGAGGGCGGCAACAGGTGGAGGCCCCGAATTTTAGCTTCTGCATTTTTTGCCATGGCTAAGACATGCGAGCTTAGCGAGGATGCCCTGAGGGCTGCAATTGCCGTAGAGTGCTTTCACAAGGCCTCTTTGATACATGATGATATTGAAGACGGCGACGAGTTTAGAGATGGTCTTCCAAGCCTTCACAGAAGAATTGGCCTTGAGCGCGCGGTGAATGCTGGCGACTTTTTGTTGGGGGCGGGCTACGGTATTTTGTCGGCCTGCAAGAATTGCGCGGAGCTTATTGCGGAGGCTTCGAGGGCGCATTTAATTCTATGTTCGGGGCAGGGCGAGGAGATGCGGATTTTGAGGGAAAATTCCGGGCAATTCGGCTTGCGCGACTGTTTGGGCGTTTACGAA
>OLIW01001213.1_pt1 | contig 24133 bp, 23 predicted proteins | sample 1601321 | NCBI WGS metagenome assembly OLIW01 (sample SAMEA2452114, study PRJEB22498) | human gut metagenome
TGATTTGATCCGTCTGCCCGGACAGGGCGAAGAGTGGAGTTCCGCGCTCGCCGAGGCAGTGGCGGATGAAGCAACCGGTTTTCTTGACTGCTGCACGTATGTCCGGAGCGCAGCCGAACCGGGTCAGGTTTCAAAACAATTCAGGTTTCCGCTGTTATTGCGGCGCTGTTTTCCGTTGGAGTATTCGATCTGGGTCAGGCGGGATTTTCTGTTCGGCCTGAAATTCCTCGGTCGTCAGCTCAATCTCTATCGGAGCATGCCGTCATTCACGACCGGCAACGGGCGTTATCAGATGGCCTGTTTCGACGACGCGGAGGCGTTGCGCAACAAGTATCTGCTCTCCGGCATGCTGCTTCCCGGCCTCGACGGGATACATCGGAAACAGGCCTGGATCGAAAATCATAAGCTTCTGACCGATACGGCATTCGCGATCGAACGCTTCCGCCGGAAGTACGGCACGCTGCCGGAGACGCTTGAAACGCTCGTCCCGGAGTTTCTCGAGTCGCCGCCGCTCAGCCGCATGGATGCTCTTCCGGTCCGCTATGAGCGGGACGAATCCTTCTATACCCTGACTGCATTCGGCCCGCCGGGGAAGAACGCAGAAACGTTCAGCGTCCGGCTCTCCGTTTCGGTGGGAGACGGGATAAATTGAAAGCCGCTGTTTCGGTACTGCTGTCCGAAGTGTGCGGGAGTTGTTTACGGGGAAAGAACTACGAAAAAACTCCCGAATTTCTCCTGAAAGGATTGATTTTTCTCCGAATCGGACTATTGTATATACCACACAACAAGCCTGGGTAGCTCAGTGGATAGAGCGAGGGTTTCCTAAACCCTGCGTCGGAGGTTCGATTCCTCTCCCGGGTACCAGTTTGCTTTTTTCCTCAGACTTCCCCCTCAAAATCCCGTTTCACAGTCGATAGAAACAGGAAGTTTGGTACACAGTGGTACACATTTGGTACACGCCACCGGGTACCTAAATTCGAGGGAGAAGACGGGGAAATGGAACGGTATGGACTGCTTTCCCGGTCAGGGTACTGGTATTTCAGGATCAGAGTGCCCGTTGGCCTGCAACGGCTCTTGAAATGCAGGGAAATCAAACGCTCATTGGGTAAATGTGACTTGAACTTGGCAGAACCAGCCGCTAAATTAGCTCGTCTGAAGCTGAAAGAAATATTTACCCAGATACAGGAAGGGGTTATGGATCATAAAGCAGCATTATTGATCATCAATGAGGAAGTCGGAACTCTTTCGCGTATCATTCAATACAAGCGGAATGCCCAAGCCAAGGCAGAAAGGCTACAGGCTTTGGCCAATGTCTTAACCCGCCTGAAAAATGAAGCCAATGAGGAATTGAGCGATAAAGACGAACTGGCATTGATCAAACTGTTCAATAAAAAGGTGAATGAGCACCGCAACAGTCTAGATTTGCTGACACGGGCAATTCTTGATACTCCTTCCTGCGATCATGCCGAAGAAGAAACAAAAGATACCGAGGATCCCGATTTTCTGATGGACTTTTTCCGGCGGAGTTCCCGAAAGCAGGAAAACACTGAAAAACTTTCAAAGCAGTTGGAGCCTTCTTCTCCTCCTGTCGCTTCATCTATTCCTCCGTTGGCGGAATTGACGGAACATTTCTGCCGAGAGAAGACTAATGACAATTCATGGGCACATAATACCGCCACTAGCGGGAAAGCACACCTTCAACTGCTTGTTGAATATGCCCAACTGTGTTCCGTACCTCTGGAAAAAATGGATCGGGCTTTTATTCTTCAGCTCCGAGACAACGTACTGAAAAAGCTCCCGCGCAAACGGAATACCGATCCTGCATTTAGAAGCAAAACACTTTCTGAACTGCTGAAAATGAATCATAATTCACCGTTAAGTGATAAAAGCATCAATGAATATCTGCTTACATTCGGCAGTTTTTTCGAATGGTGCCGTGAAAACCATTATATGAATGCGGATAATCCGGCCAAACGGCTTCAAATTCAGATTAAACGAAAAAACAATGAGAGCCGAGATCGATATTCCCATGTGGAATTGATCAAAATTGTTGATGAGCTTGCCAACTTGCCGCATGCCACCCCTAAGCAACAACAACGCAATCTCCAGTTGCGATGGATTGTTTTAATTGCCATGTATCAGGGGATGCGGCAAAATGAAATCTGCCAGTTATTTGTCGATGACGTGGCAACTATCAATGGGATTCCCTGTTTCTGCGTCAATGATTCGCATTGGAGTAAATCCCTGAAGAATCAACAATCTTTCCGTCAGGTTCCGATTCATCCAGAGCTGTTGAAAGCTGGATTTCTGGAATATGTCTGCAAACTACGGGAACATCCAGTTCTTACCCAATTGGAACGGAATGCCAGAAATCAGCAGTTGGATAATTCCGAACAGGTTCGGTTGCTTTTTCCCTGCATGAACTACAGCCCGCAACACCACTACACCCGGAATTTGACCAACTTTTACAACCAGTTCAACAGAAAACAGATTACGACTGATACCAAGAAAACATTTCACAGTTTCCGACATAATGTGATTACCCAGTTGGCTCATGAAGATGTTCAAAGGGTACATATCGCCCATCTGGTCGGTCATGAAACCGCAGATACGACAACTCGCGTATATACTAAGGTGGATATTGAAAAGCTGTTGACAGTAATCACCAAAGTGAACTACGGTTTTGACTTGTTGGAAAAATTGCATTTGTCTCCCGTGAAAGATGATGTACTCAAAGAGCAGATTGCCCACCTTCCTGTAAAGGAATGAGTTTTACCTTTTAAAAAAAGAGGCTCCGGTTTTAATCAGAGCCTCTTACCGGATCAAGCCTCGCGATAACGGGGCTTGAAACAGGTACAGACAGTGGAAGCCAGCCAGAGCAGACCAGCAAGCAGCATCAGGCCGATACCAACCTCAAGCAGAGAGGGTAACAGTGCGATCAGCAGCCATGCGGCGACAATGGCAAGTGCAACAATTGAGATTTCTTTCAACATGGTAGGTTTCCTTATTGTGTGGTTGAAGATAAAGCCGACGGCAGAAGCTTCTGCCGCCGGGGTACCTGGGTAGGCACCATTCCGAGTGTACCATGTTCGGAATGGGAGCGGGTCTGTTTTGGTCGGACCGTGCAGTACGCATCAAGAAATGATTTTCCCTATTACAGATGAATAACCTAATCTGCATAAAATGTAAAATAGGTTATTCTACCGTAATAGTAAAATTCAATCATTGTTTCCAGAGGAAAGAAGGTTTCCCGTCAAGCCCGAACAGCCGGGTCAATCCCCGGTAACAGAGATCAGCACGGGCCGGACTGTACTTCTTTGCGGTTTCAGTGAAGGCGTTCAACAGGCTCCACCGGGTAGGCTCTGCGAACTCCTCGTACCTCGGTTCCTTGAACTCTTTCCAGACGTTCAGGATGTCGCAGCTCGGAATCGCCTGAATCTCGGCGGCCTTGACGATGGAGGCGCGTACCTCATCATCTCCGACTTCATCGATCTTCAGCCCTTCGGCCACGGTTTCGAGCGTCAGGAACTCTTCTTCGAGAGAATCCACGGCATCGATTACCAGATCGCGCACCCGGATTTGCCGGGTATGGCGGCGCTTGATGACCATTGAACCGCCAAAGGCGTTGTTCGAGCAGACCAGCACCGTAATCCCGGCGGTCAGACCGACCGACAAACTACGGTCATGGCTGTTGCGGATACCGATGCAACGGCTCCATTCGGGCGAACTGCTGCGGTTGATCCGCATTACTCCGAAGAGCTTCTGTCCATCCCGCGCCAAGCCGTACTGTTCATCGAGAATCTGCCAGCCGCGCGAGTTCACCACGTCACCGACCGCATCGATCACCTCCATGTGCGGTACCGGCTTCCAACTGGCCGTACCAATCGGAGTCGGCACCTGCGCAATCTCTTCGCGCCCGACAAACCGGGCATTGCTTTCAATCATCAGTCCCATAGTTATCTCCATTTCTTTAAATGCCACTGCTTGCAACGATGCCAGTAAGGACATTCGCCACAGGCAAACGATGTTTCATTTGGCAGAAACACACCTTTATTGATCGCATACTGCGCCCGGCTCGCCAGTGCTTCGAATCTGCGGAAGTCGTGAAAGCCACGACTGGTGTAGTGGCTCTCGCAACTCGGCTTCTTCGTCTTGGTAACCACATCGAACCGGAAAAGCGGAGTGGTGCCGGTCAGCTTCTCATAGGCATAGCTGAACACGGTCGCCTGTAGATCGCGTTCGGCCTTTCCTGCGGGCCAGCGGCTCGCGGATGTTTTCCAATCCACGATGCAAATGTCCCGCCCATCCTGAACGATGCAGTCCCATTCCCCGATCAGGGAGTTATCCAGACCGGGCACCTCGACTTTAAACGCACGTGCAACACTCTTGACCGTGTAACAGTCCGACCAGTTCGCCGACACTGCATCCAGCATCCGGGAAGCCAGCTCCACCATCGAATCATAGTTCTCACCTTCCTTATAGATCAGGTTCGGTGTCGCCTTGACTTCGACTTTGAACGCCTCCGCGAACTGTTCAACCATTTCATCGCAGGTCAAAGAACCGCCTGTCATGCACTCCCATGCCTGAACCGTCAATGCGGCATGGAAGGCGCGTCCGAACGGGAAACAGACAGAAGTCCGTTCGGCCTCGGCGTGTTCCACATAGCGATACATGAATTGCGCCTGACAGATGTTGAGGTACGTATTCAGCGCTGAATACGACCAGTGCGGCTCCTGCCGCAGTTCGTCCAGTGTTTCCATCATGCGGCCCTCCATTCATTGATCTGATTGGAACACTGTTGCTTGGATAGTTGCTGGACATCCGCGACATTGAATTTCGCGGCGATCTGTTGCGGCGTAATGCCGCGCATCCGGGCAAGGTCAAGCAGGTAGCGAATCTGTTTCGGACTGGCCGGAACTGTTTTGCCTGATTGCTGCGGTTGCTGTGATTGCTGCTGCCGGTTGCCGCCGTGAAGTTCGGCTTCGACCGACTGCCGCACGAGTTCGAAGGTATCGTGGATGCGTTCCTGAAGCTGATTCGCGTTCAGGCCGTCAGGGAGTTCGCATTCGATGGAAGCGTGATAGCTCTGGCTCGAATATTCACCCTCCGCCGGGACTTTCTTGGAATAAGATGCGTTCAATTTCAACATGGCTGCCTCCTTGAAATGAAAAAGCCGCAGGTGTTTATCCTACGGCTCGGTTTGATTAATTGAATTGCTGGTTATCACATCGCCATTTTAATGCGTTCCAGCCTCCGGCGGGTCTGTATGAACTCACGCTCCTTTTGCTTTTGCAGGAGTGTAACCTCTTTCACCTTGCGGATCAGGAGGCCGGATTCATCGAGCAAGTGTTTGAGTTTGCTCCGCAGTTCCTCAACATTGCAGCAGAGTTCTTCCAGCGGAGAAGCGGCAGGAACCGGATCATTCGATTCCACAACTTTGTTTTCAGTGGTTTCCATTTTCTTTTCTTCCTTCTGCGGTTGATGTTTCGGTAATATGTGAATCGGCATGGCCAAATAACGTCCATACCCGCCTTCGGCAACAACTGGAATCCTGCCGTCCGAATGTGCCCCGAACTTCGTGTACCCTTGTTGAAGCATCCGGAGCAGAATGTACTTGTTGAGAACCAGTACGGCACGTGGCAGTGCTCCGATATGATCAACAGTCGTTTCCAAGTGCATATCGGGGTAATCCGTCGGAATGACTGAAACTCCATCCGGGGTGACATTGAGTTCGATTCCATGATAGGGTTCATGGTCTGGAACTGTTTTCAAAAAGTCGATCACCTGTACCGGTTCGTGAAATGTAATGGAGTAATCAAGTGCATTACCGGTCGGTATAACCTGTTTCCAGTTCGGATAGTTGCCGGATGGAGCTTTGCCGGACCATGTGAAATCGCCGATCTTTATCTGGAACAACTGGGAATTTCCGTTTGTCCAAGTGGCAAGGGTTCCTGCATCATGCAGTCTGGCTGCCAGTAGAGCCAGAGGGAACGGGATCGTTATTGATTCTTTCAATGTCAGAGAACACGGCAGATTCAACAACTGTTTCCCGTCTGTCACAGTGATGCCGTCTTTTGAGAGATTGACACCCTGCAACACTGCTCGCGGTTCATTCCGATTGATGATTGGAGCGGCTGAAGCCAGAAGATCAGTGAACTCCACCGGCAATTCGGCAACAGTCGCATCGACGGGAACGGCTTCCTGTGCCGGGTATTCAACTTTCCTGCCTTCCAGTTCAATTTTGCCGCCTCTGGCTGTACGCACCATCTCCCGCAACATCCGGTACTCGACAAGGAAATCCACTACACCTTCTACTTCAGCATCAATCCGAAGTGAAACCTGTTCTACACCATCAGTCACCACCGCCAGAACATCTCCCGGAGTGCCGACAAACCGCACTCCCCGGAATACCTCCACCGGACTGGTCTGGCATACCATCTTGCCCAGTATCCGCAAGGCATCATTCAATACTTTCTTTTCAATCTTCATTTTTTCCTCCTTAAGCTGCATTTGTTTTCGGCCATAACCGTTTCTTTCCTCCCGATCCGGAGAGTAAAGACAAAAACACCCGGCAGTCAGGTAACTGTCGGGCATTTTCGGAACCATAAGGCTCCCATCAGATGATTATAACGCAATTTCAGGAGAAATTAAGCCTCTGTACTGTCGACCTCAACTCTTATTTGAATATCCTTACCACTACTCTTCCTTCAATTTCGGCGCAATCGCTGTTTATGCAAAACGTTTTTCATCAATCTCACCGTCCTGCTCCATTATAAACAATCCGGCAACGTAGAGGGCGGACTGTCCGTAAATTCCAGTTTCTTCATCAGCATAGTTGGCGGCGGTTTTCGATTTGTAGAAACGACACAGGGCTTCCTTTTCGCCAATCTCGTAATAGTTACAAATCAGACGAACAATTTCCGGAATTACTGTGGCTCTGACTAAATTATGCTCAATCATGGGAAACCTTCGCAACGGTGTAGCAGGATTCATATTTCAAATACGACAAGGCTCGTTCAGAACAGAAAGCAATTTGATTGTTGATCTTTTGAAATCTCAATCTTTCAAGTGCATCCTCTTTGCGCATGATTCCGGCGATAACATACGAGATGGTTTCTCCTACATTGTCATTGGCGATCTTACCTGTAATCACGTCTTTGCCATGTGTGAAGGTATGATCCGAACGACAGGCGACAACAAGATCCAGCCATGCAAGGTTTGCTTCCGGGAAATCCAGAAATTCCAAATCTTTTCGGGATGCGACTTCATCAAATTCAAAAACTGAAACTACAGCCTGTGCGGAAGGACATCCATTACGAATTGCAGCTCGTTGACGACGGTAAGCCCAACGTTCGGCTTGTTCTTTGATATCGGTTGTGTAGAACGCAAAACCAAAATCCCGCCCGATTTCGCTGCGGATAATACGTGGAGAGTTTACTACGGTAAGTCCTCCATGATACAGCTTCATTTTTTCAATTCCTTCGCAAGATATTCATCAAAGAATTGCATAAGGGCTTCCATTCCCATACCGTGCAAGTCCTCATAGTCCGTTTCCAGCATCTCCAAAAGGCCGCTTTTCTGGAACAGGTCATACACTTCCGGGCCGGTTTTCTGTATATGTCTGCTGTAAAACTCGATGCAGAATGTTTGAAATGACAATTCACTCATATCATAAGCTCCTCAACTCAAATATACTCATTCTTGACCAAGTAATTCATTTGAGCTGTTTCAAAAGTTGAGTTCGGTGAAAAACTCATACTAAGCGGAAAGCGATGTAGGATAAAATTAGCATGGATTCGCCATTTGTCAAGCATGTGATTCCTTAACCGGAACAGTTAACCATAAAAAGCCGATTTTTTGAACACCCAATGGCAGATCACATCTCTCCACTCTTCTTCACAGAACTCCGGCCAGTATCATGATCGTTTTCCGGCGGATGTCATGCTCATATTCCGGCGGATTTCGGTACGCGCCCACATAAAATCACTCTTTGTTGTTCTTCAACGCTTCTTCCGGTAATTTGTACCCCTGTTCAGCAACCTTGCGGAACCAGAAATCGGCTTGTTCGGCGGATTTCTCCACTCCGTAGCCGTATTTATAATAACAGCCCAGCATATATTGCGCTTCCACATGACCTTGTTTCGCGGCAAGTTCAAGCCATTTCGCAGATTCTGTATAATCGGTCGGTAAACCCAGTTCCCCCGTTGCATATCCTTGCGCCAACTTGAATTGCGCATCAACGAAACCTTGTTCAGCGGCTTTACGGAGCCATTTTACCACTTCAGAAACGTCCTGTTTCACGCCATGCCCCTCGGCATAACAAATTGCGAGAGCATATTGAGCCGTTGTATCGCCGTTATCGGCGGCTTTACGAATCCACTTCACTGCTTCGGTATAATCCTGTTTGACACCCTTTCCCATGTAATAACAATTGCCGAGATTGAATTGCGAATATGCCCAACCCTGTTCTGCGGCTTTGCGATACCATTTAACCGCCTCAGCGTGATTCTGTTTGACACCCAAACCGTTTGCGTAACAATACCCAAGATTATGCTGACCTTTGGCATCCCCCTGTTCAGCAGCTTTGCGATACCACTTGAACGCTTCTGCATGATCCTGCTTGACACCGATACCGTTGCCATAACGATACCCCAGTTTGCGCTGCGCCACGGCATCGCCCTGTTCAGCCGCCTTGCGATAGTTTTCAATCTCCGAGTTTCCGCAGACCACACCGATTGCAAACGCAAAACAAACAACTGCAACGATCATTTTTTTCATTTTTCACCCTCCATACAAATAGATTTAAAATACCATATGAGCTCTTCTGCGCCTTTTGCTTCAGCTTGTTCATGCAGCCGACATGCAAAATCCAAAATCGCCTTATCGACACCTATGGGAATATGATGTTTTAGTAGTTGTTGTTTTACTTTTGCCATATCCCAGTGACGATACTTGAAATTGATTCCACTGGCACGGGAAAGTTCAGCAAGTTTATCTCTTGCCGCAAAACCATTGCCATCATATACCATGCTAAAGCGGTATAAACAAGCCGCAAGCTCGTACATTTTCTGTTGTTCATAATAATAGCCAAGATACTGATATGCTGTTCCGATGTCCTGGCGATCATTGAGAAATTCAAACATTTGTCCAATCACTTCCCGCAATCTTTGTAAATTATCCTGCTGTTTCAGCAATTCAGCATACTCAAACCAGTAAGCGGCACAATATGGATTCCATGCAATCGCCTTTGTCAGCAACGTTTCGTCATTTCCCTGCAATTTACTGTACAGGAAATAGAATCTGCCGTAATCACGATCCGCAAGCCGCAGTTCTTTAGCGTGGGGATTGAAATTTTTGTAAAGTATCAGAGCAAACACACTTGGAAAATTAAAGTAACGGAAGTGTTCATCTTCCTGTGGCGGAACTTCATTTTCAGCTTTGACAAATTCAGAACGCATCAGCTGAAGATCGCCGCCTTGCTCCAGTAAAATCTCAGCACGATCCAGCATCATCTGAAAGGTCGGATCAGCCGGAGAGTGTTCAGGCTGAAAATTCTGCAAATCAGCAGCAAGAATATCATTGCAAGTACGATACCCGAAGAGTAAATGAGTACCCTGCAAACACCAGTAAGCCCATGGTGTGTAACCGAATTGATCTGTCGTCACCGGAGCTTCGCGTAATGCCTCAAGGAACTTTAAACGGAATTGGGGTTGACGTTCGGCAAGAAAATGCAAAACCGTTCTGCCGTAAACATCTTTGGCATCGGGATATGCCCCGGCTTCAAGCAACTGTGTGATGTTATAAGTATAGATATTGTGCCGAACCGCATACATCAAAGGGGTTCGTCCATAGATATCCCTTGCATTGACATCGGCTCCGGCTGCCAGCAGAACTTTTACTCCGGCAACAGATTGAAGATCGTAAAATGCTTCAAGAAGCCGCAAAGACCATTCACTTGTGTTGGCATAATCAAGAAAGTTTGCGGTTATTTCTTCTGCCGTATCAAGCCTGACCTTGAGATATTGCAGCAGTTGTTCTTTGGGCAATACAGAAACAAATCCTTTGTGTTCAAAGTCTTTAAATAACCCCAAACCGTCAGGAAAATTCCGAAGTATTCCCATTAAAGGAGTAACACCATTCCCATCTCTGTAATTGACATCAGCTCCGGCCGCAATCAGCATCTTCTGAATCGTTGAACCACCATACCGGCAGGCGATAATCAGCGGGGTATCATCATGATTATTGCAGATATTGACATCGGCTCCGGCATTTAAAAGTAGCGGTATCGCTTCAGTAAAGAATGATTCCGCATCACATTCTGTATGTTGAATGCTCTTCTCTTCCGAAGAGTCCGGGAAAGGGATGTAATCAGGATCATCACTCCCCGGATGTAAAACACTGTTCAATTGTTGTAAAAGTACAAGCAGTGGAGTACTTCCATCATGATTACGGGCATTGACATCTGCACCGGCATTCAGCAATCTCTGGATGGTCTTTATGGAATATCGATGTTTCAGCACATCATGCAGAATCACATTCCCATCCTGATCTTTCTGATTGATGTCAGCACCATGATCCAAGATGAAGGCAACTTTTTTTACCGTTTTTCGTTCACGGAGAGCGAGGGATGAATGGTATTGCTCGTTTTCCATTTAAACATTGCATTCCGAAGTTATTGAGGATAGTTCTTCCAGCCGTTTTTCAATTTGGCAATCAACGATAAGGGCTTCCAACGGACGCGATGCTCATTTCCGGCGGATTTCGGTGCGCACCAAAATCTTATTGAAGTTCCTGGATTAGGTCCGTAGAGATTATCTCCTGCTGTACCGGGAATGAAACAAAAAATCAAAACCCACGGTATCCATAAACTTCCCAAACTAAAAATCAGTACCGCCCTTCCAAACCAGTGGAGCATTTGGAAGTGCTTATAAGAATAAGCCAAGTCTCGTATTCTTGCCATATATGCATAAGTAGCCAAAACTAATGCGACCAATCCGGTCAAAAAAGTTCCTATCCACCACCAAGCTGAATGAGTTATTGCCATAAAAACAAAAGGTGTAACAATACCTACACTGACTAAAAGCCAGAATATATACCCTATTCTACCCAAACGAGCTTTTCTAGGAAGGTCATATAGCATCTCGTAAGGTATGAACGGATAGCAACGTATGAACGGACTGTACTCCAGTGGAAAAAGTTTTTCCAGTATTTTCATTTGTTTTTCTCCGGTGATTCAATTGGAATATCTTTGAAAAAGTTTCTGACTATCGCGCAATGCCTGAAGCAATTCCTCGTCCCGCCTTAACTCATGCAACTTTCCTTGACAAGTGGAACAAACCTGAAGGTGTTCCTGACACCGGGCGACATCGGCAAGCTTCATTTTATTTTGCAGAAAACTTTCAAGATCAAGTTCGGTATAACACTCCATGATCAATCCTCCAATTCCTTGATGATTTGCCTCAGATGTTCCAGACAGCGGCTTTTTGCCGCATATACGGAACTTTCAGACACCTCCATAAAAGCGGCGACACGGCGACACGGGACTCCGCGCAGTGCATAAAGCTGAAATATCTGGAATGTTTTTTCATCAACCTGATTTCTGAGTTTTTCGATGGCCTGAAGATAGAGAAAAGAACGCCATTCCTGATTCCATTGTTCTTCCAGATTAGAGCTGACCTCTTCAACCTTCTGCGGTTTGAAATCTCTTTTCTCCTCGGAAGAGAGTTGCACCTTTTCACCTTTTTGCTTCCGATGAATTTGGCAAGCCTGATTGCGAATGATGGTACGCATATAATCCCGGAATCGCCCTTTTGTCGGATCGTAAGTGAACTTGTCCTGTTTTTCAAAAAAGCAGAACATCACATTCTGAACCAGATCCTCCACCTCTTGCGGTTGCTTGATTCCCCAATCCCCTCCATGCAGTCTGATTAAAGGAGCGTAGGTTTCATAAAACTCCTCCCAAGCTATTCCATCCTGTTCCCTGATGCGCTCAATCAAGCTTTTTCTTGTAGTAAATGCCATCAACTACTCTCCGCAACCTTTAATCATATTGTAAACAATAAAAACACCGAAAAGAATTACTCCTAGTATTAGGCAACAACCGCCATTATTATCATCATCATCCGGGTCTTCCTTCCCAAAAAGTCCCCGGATACATTTGCTCGCAAAATAAACGCTCCCCAACCAAAGTGGAACCATGCTATTACTCCTGGAACGTAATACAATTTTAATGTAGAATATTGAAATCCCCCAAGACTATTTGGGATAATGATTAACCGACATTACCCCCGTATAGCTATCTGTATAAATGAATAACAGGAGCAATGTCAGTCTGTTTCAATTCAGCTTTTGAATTACTCTACATTTCCCAGCAATAACTGTTTTGCAAGTAATTCTTCAGGCTTGTCAGATTTATTAAAATAATCCCAAGTAAGCTTACCGATTGTAACCCCGGCAGCACCACCAGCAATTCCCAAAAGTACAACAGGCCAAACAGGTGCAGATACAACCCCAAGTGTCAATGCCAAGCCTCCTAATGTTTGTGATCCCAGGAGAGTTACCGTGCTGGTGGCAACTGCACTGCCAGCAGCGACACCGCCAACAGAAAGAGCGGTTGTTGTAATAGCAGAACCTGCGATAATCCCTACGTTTTTAGGTCCCATCTCTTCAATAAGTTTGTAGGCAGCCGTACTAATATCCTGAAGTTTTTTATAAGTATTAGCCAGAACTGTTCCTGCAAATTTAACAAGGAAAATGATTCCTTTTTTGAAACATGATACAGCGTCCTCTATTTTTTCGGTAACATTTTCAGGAAGAACTCGCCGCGCACCATCCAGCAACAGCGCAATACCAAGAGCCAATATCCCCGTTCCCACTAAAGCATCACCAAAATTTGCAGCGAATCCTTCCAGAAACGATTGAATCGCACTGGTTACAGTAAAACCAGATGCCCCAAAGATCCATGCCGCCCCGGCACAAACTGCCGCTGCCGGTATTCCAATCGCTCCCCCCATCCCAACAATACCAACTCCTCCGATAATCAATCCAGCGACAGCTCCTGCGGCTCCTCCACCCAAGCCGATCCATTTTGCAAAATCATTATGACCAAACGCTGTTGCAACAAAATCTTTCCCCATTTCGATTGCACCGGACTGAACTCCATAGGATAGAAGAGCTGCACCAGCAGCCATTTCGACAGTTCCAATAAGAACCTTATGCTCTTTAGCAAATTTTGAAACATAGTTCAGAATTCTGCTCATTTTTTCTTCTTCTTCCAGAGACAGTTCATAAACGTTAGTCATTTTAACCTCCTATTTTGATGACTGTTTCAGGTTGCGAACCCCTTGTTCGCAAGTCTTCATATACTAATTAGCAATTAAAATGGAAATCTGACACGTCCCAAAGAAAAAAATGATATTTTTCTTTTACGAAACGGAAACAAGAAAGCCGATCTTCGCAAAACTGCGAAAATCGGCTTGAAAGCGAGAAAGGCGGACGCTTTCAAGCACAACGCTGAAGGTCCGACCAAGAACCTGCTCTGTAGATGCCAGAAAGCGCCCGGTAAGAGATGTAGACACAATCCTACCGGGTACAAAGCAACCCACAGAGCAGGGAAGCAAAAAAACAAAGCAAAAATACGTTTTTAACTTGGTCGGTTTTCAGCGTTTTTGCAAATTACACGGTGTAAAGAACCCAGCGGACGAAACCGCTTGTCATAAGATACAACGGCAAATTGAATCTCGCAAGAGCCGTCTTCGGATTTTCGGAGTTTTTTCTGTTTAATCACACTCATCTGCTCTATTATTAATGAACGCGCGCGCGATCGTAATGAAAAAGAAAAATGTGATACTAAAAAGGCAAAAGTTACAAAATTTTTCAGAAACCGACTTGCCTTATTCCTGAAGCCATAATACATTACGACGTGTTCAATTACAGGAGGAATTCAATGTTTCTTGAGGTTGGCAAGATTTTTCATGGTTTTAAAATCATTGAAAGGTGCGGTTTGGGGGGGTATGGGGAAGTATATCTGGCGGAGGATATATTAGAACGTCGAGTGGCCCTGAAAGTGGTGGAAAAACAGACTTCCACCGATTCCTGGGAACGAGAATGGCGCGGACTGAAAATTTATGCCCGCAACATCGCTTTTTCACATCCGGAACTGGTCGCCATTTACCACGCAGGAGAAGATAATGATCTATTTTATTACACCATGGAACTGGCAGATAACCTTTCTGACAACCCCGATCATTATGTCGCCTCAACCTTGGAAAAACAGCTCCAAAAAGAACGCCGTTTGAAAAATGAGGAGGTTTTCGCTATTGCCGACCATCTGCTGAATGCAATCGAATCCTTACACTCGTTCGGATTGACACATCGGGATATCAAACCCGCCAACATCATCTATGTCAACGGTAAACTCAAACTGGGCGATATCGGTCTGATATCTGATAATCCCGACTGCTCAATGGTTGGAACAAAACCATTCCTGCCGCCGGAGAAGAGTAATAGCCCCAATTGCAGATTAACTCAGGAAGATGACTTTTATGCCTTGGGCAAAACCCTCTATACCCTCTTTACCGGTCAGAGCGCAGAGAAGTATCCCGCCTTTTCAAATGAAACTACATTATCGGAATCGAGTAAACGGTTGAACCAATTCATCCAGAAGCTGGCGGCACAGAATCCGAAGGAACGCATATCGGATCTCTCCACAATTCGTTCTATGCTGGCTACTGCCCGGCAGGAAATCCAAAAAGCCGCTCGCAAACCTGATACCAAGCTGAAACCGCTAATCAATCACCTCCATCTCAGCAAAAAGTGGGACAGCAATGATTTCGACGACTTTCTCCGGCACCTGTCCCCCACTCAGAAAGAATCCTTGAAAATCGCACTTGGCTTGGCGAAGGATCAGAAATTCAGTTCAGTTACTGCAGAAGAAACGGAGATCAAGAAGCAACTCCTGTGGCATTATTCCACCCTGTTCGCTTATCCGCTTAAAAGCAACGAAGTTCCTTATCATGAAATCGTCCAATGGATTGCGGAGAAAAAAGGAGTTCGCAAACGGGAACGCTTGGTTTATAACACATTCCAACTGGAATGCCGCATTTTTGACAAACTGCTGTTGCCGGAAGAAAGGGCTGCAGCAACAACTTCGCTTGACAAGTTGTTGGGACAGATTTCAAAAACCACTGAATATTTACAGGAAACCGATCTTAACAGGGTCACACAGGCGATTATTCTATTTTACAACATCAAGCGGGAAGTCATCGAACAGTATTACGACGAACTTCCGGAAAAGCCCAAATATCCCGGCGAACTGAAAAGGAAAACAGAAAACGCTTAGACCCATTCTTTGAAATCTGCAATCGTGGCGGTAACTTCCTGTTCAAATTCCTCTCCTGTATTGAATGGAAGGTTATCGCCATGTTCTATAAATTCCTGAAGCATTTGCCGTAAACGTTCGCAGTTGTCACGCTTTACCTTATTGACATAGTTGACCGTCACGTCAAAAAAATCGGCAACATCCTTACTTGAGCGGCGCTGAATCATAGCCAGATCAAAAATCTGATAAGTGTCCTCGTTGATTCTGTTTCGCAATTCTTTCAGGCCATATAAAATCAAGTTACGATAATACATCCGGTCGAATTGCATTTCCACATGCCGGAACGGATTTTCTGCATCCGCATCAGGCAGGTGTTCCAGACTGAAGTCATCCTCACCTTCATCTTCGTCCTGCTGTTGGTATGAATCCTCCAAAGAAACCTGCCACGGTTTCCGTTTACGGATCAAATCCAGTGCTCTTCGCTTGATTACTGTGCGCAGAAATGCTCTGAACGGCTTGCGTTGATCCTGATAGCGTTCTGCGACCGTATGCTGCCAGACTTCACGCAAAACAATCGACAGAAGTTCATTGGCTTCCGTATCATTCAAGCCATATTCGGAAGCTATTGCAAAGATCAGATATCGATATTTTGATTGAAACAGTTCCAAGGCAATATCGCGTGTGGTTCCGGTATTACGCAGCCGATCCAGCATCGTCTGCGTTCCCATCTCCCATTGTTCTCTCATGCTAACCGCACCTCTATATTGAGTAAAATAATCTTACTTCGATAAAAATAGAGTAACTTTAAGAAATTGCAAGAAAAACATCTTTTTTTCTTGCAACATGTGTCCCATTTTCGTCAGCATAGTTCGATAGCCTGGTAGAAAGCAATCAATATCAAAATAACATGGCTAGAAAATGAAAATAATATCGAAATACATGTCACAGTTGCAAAACATGGCTCGATAGCTGGGTAGAGGAAGATAATTCCTCGATAACCTGAACCCCAAGGAGTGAAAGGAGGGTAAACAAGCCTTGGAACAGTTCTGATTGGAACTTTAAATCAATCCGCAGAAAAACATCCTGCGCAACGATGTTAAAAAGTAAAAAATTAGATGAAAGGGTATTATCATGTCTGAAATCATTCGTTTTAATCTTCGTAAAGCCAACAATTCTGTTATCATCGGTCTCGGCAAACGGGAAGACGTCATTCTGCAAATTCAGAAAGAGATGGCAGTAACGCCCTGTGAGGACACTTCAAGCTACCCGAATTCACCTGTCCAGAATTTCAAGGATGAATTCGACATCTTCCATGTGGTCTTTCTTGATGAAATTCCGCAAAACGATAAAGAACGAACCATCAAATTGGCTAGTTGGAGCTCCGCTGTCCTCTATGCCCTGACTGAGGATGCGACCAAAGATTTTCCTACTGGCAAGAAAGCCAAATTTATTGAATGTGCGGTCAGGGAACTTCTGAATGAAATCTTTGCACTCAAAGAACGGAAAGAAAAAGAGAAATCTGAATGGTTGCGTTCTGTTTCCAAAATGATCGTTCCCTTGAAAAGAGCCTTGGACAAATGTACAACCGAGGATTCCAAAGCTAAAGTACAAAAGGCAATCGATGACGCCGAGGCAGCAGAAAACAAAGATCGGGCAAAAGAGATTATCAATACTATCAAGAACGATGGTTCTCTCAAACAGTTTTTTACGGAGGAATCTGACAGGATATAATATATTAAAAATGAACCCGTACTCTCTTCCTGAGGGTACGGGATTTTTACATGTTACCATCAGGGTGTCATGGATAATTCACTGAAAATTCCAACGCGTTGGGGAATTTCTACTTCACTTGCCGACTGATTGAAACGCCATTATTCCAGATAGCATACTCTTGGTGAAATGCAAATCATGCTCATCTCTCATTAGCTGCAACGGTTCGCCTTCAGCATCGGAACAGCTCTGTTTTGCATTCCCTTGACATTTCACGCATTGCTGCTTATATTAAATTTTATCGAAGAAACAGAAGTATTCTTCCTATCAAAACAAGACATTGTTCTTGCGTGGCACCGTACACAGATATTGGCGTTCACGTTCTTTGCAACAACAGCTTTATCCTGATTCAATCCGGATACACGAACCGTTGACAGCATGGTTCCGAGGAATCGTGCGCGGGGATACCGGTTAATATTTTATTTAAGGAGGCATTATGCCCCAAAGAAACTCAAGAATGGTTTGCCCCGACTGGGCAAAGAGAGAACTGTATGGAGAACCGTACATTACCCGGCAGGAAGTATGCGACTACCTCGGCATCAGCATTTCAACGTTGATGAAACTACGGAAAAACGGCCTGCCTACTTATCAAGTCGGCGGTCAAAAGAGATTCCGGCTTTCAGATGTAAATGATTTTATCAAACAAAACTATCTCGGAGAGTAAGAAAATGGAAAATGTGAAAACAGATAAAAAAGTAACCGGGGCGGTATTCCCCGGCTATATGATCGATGATTTTGAGTATGTTTCATCTATCAGTAATATACACCCTAATTCATTAACTTGCAACGAAATCAAAATCAGTACCGTTCAAACCGGAATGGACCATTTCACACCGACTGCACCAACTGTCGATGAAACAGAAGAGTGGGCCCGAAGAGACTTACAGAATTCCGGAATCGACTGGAATGAATTTTGTTCCTTTGGCGGCAAATTGATTACTTCGGAAGCAGAGTTCCATGAGTATCTTGATTATGAACCGAGCTGTTTGGATGGCAAAGCAGTCGGATGGCTGTTGCCTTTCTATAATCCCAAGAATGGAGAAGAACTCATCGGAGCGGATGGAATGCCGTATTTCCGAATCCGAATGCGATATCCGGCACAAACCTCCGGCGAGAAGCCCGCAAAGTACCTGAGCCGCAAAAATGCGGGACAGCACGCTTTTATTCTTGCAACAGTTCACAAACAGTTGGCACATGATCCCAAAGCGCCGCTGATCTTGACCGAAGGAGAAAAGAAAGCATGGTGTGCAACTAATCACGGCATGCCGACCATTGGACTTACGGGCAACTTCGGCTGGTCGCTTTCCGGTACGAAAGAACTTCTGCCTGAATTGGTGGAATATCTTAATAAAGAGCGTCCTGTTTACGTCATCTGGGACAGCGATGCGCGTAACAACCGCATGTTTCAATCGTCAACCCGTCAGCTTGCAACCGCACTCCAACCGCACGGATGCACGTTAAAAGAGATCATCCTTCCGGCACTGCCGAACAATAAAAAGACTGGGCTTGATGACTATATCATGCAGTTGAACCCTGCCAACTTGTTTGAATCCATTGCCTCGCAAAGCAAGATAGCAGAACCGGATAAACGCAGTATCACCAGTAAAGCCAACGGAGCACTTGGCGGTCGTCTGGTGGTCACCAAAGACATTGCGGACGAGATCGCCAGTGAGTGGCTCGATGATAAGGGTAGAAAACTTCTCGCTTATTACAGGGGGAGCTTCTACGAATACAAGCGTGGTCTTTACACCCGATGTGCCGATGAGGATATGGATGCAAAGATCATGAGTCTCCTGCGTAAAAAAGCTCCGGAAAATGCAACCCCCAACATGCTGAAATCGGTCAAACTGAATTTCACCTCGACAGAACTTTTCTACATCAGCAGCAGAGCAGAAATCCCCTGTGATCGTGATACGGGAGCGTCTCTGCCGCAGATCATCCATCTGCAAAACGGCTACTGGTTCGCAGATCAGATCATTCAGGAGATCAGAGACGGGAAATCTCCGGCATCTTCGTTTAAAGCCAATACTCCGGAAATTTTTGACCAGCTTATTCTGCCTGTGGAATACAAAGCCGATGCCGATTGCCCCAAATTCAAAAAATATCTGGAAGAGGCACTGCCTGATCCGGAAATCCGCCACATGCTGCAATGTCTGATGGGGCTGTCATTGATTCCCGACACGTCGCGCAATGTGATCTTCTTTCTCTATGGCGAAGGCGGTTGCGGCAAGAGTGTATTCATTGAAGTATTGCGCAATCTGGTCGGTGTTGAGAACTGCTGTTGTGTACCGCTGGCAAGATTTACTGACCGTTTCCGGTGCATCGATCTTACAAAGTCACTGTTGAACATCATTGGCGACATGCCGACCGATGACGGTACTACCGCACCGCACAATATTGAAGGCATGATGAAAGATGCCGCTGACGGCGGTTCGATTCCGGTAGAGGAAAAGTTCAAAACACCGTATACGGCAAAAGTGACAGCAAGAAGCATATTTGCCACCAATTCACTGCCTCATTTTACCGATCGCACACAGGCATTACAGGATCGGCTACGCATCATTCCCTTTATGCAGCGGTTCCGAGGAACAAAAACAGAAAATCCGCATCTGCGTGACGAACTGATCCGGGAAGAACCCTCCGGCATATTCAATTTTGCTTTACAGGGGCTTGCAGAATTGAGTAATCATAGAACATTTCCCGAACCGGAGGTTTGCAAAAAGATCAAGATGGAGCATTTCGACAGTTGCATTACGGAACGTGCCTTCATCAAGAGCCATGTGGAGCGTGCAAAGGAGGATTATGTTTTCAAGTGTGACCTCTACCGGGCATTCAAGGCTGTCTGTCAGGATGAAGGACGGCGACCGGTATCTGCCATGAAATTTGCCGAAGAGCTTGCACGCTGTTTCCCGGAATTACGGGAGGAATACATTTCTGTGCCGCCACGCAAGGCAATCGGCTGGCGTGGTATCCGTCTGGTTTCAGAGCGAGACGGAGAATAAAGAAAAAAATAAAAATTTCAAACTGCTATTAAGGTAGAATAACCTAATCTGCAAAATACATAATATTAGGTTATTCTATCTTAATAGGGAATTATAAAATTTAAAATTTTTTATACTAAAGGCTCTATTTATTATGCTTCCATTACTGACCCTTGATTTCGAGACCTATTATTCCGACAGTTACAATCTCAATAACTCCACTTCTTATCAGGAGTACATTCTTTCACCCCAGTTTAAGATTCATGGACTGGCAGTGTACTATCCTGACGGTAAAAGAGAGTTCCGCCATGATGCCGATGTGTTGCTTCATGAGTTGCAAAGTGTTTACGGCAACAATCTGGAAAATGTCTGTATCATCATGCACAATGCCATGTTTGATGCCGCTATCCTTAAATACAAGTTCAACATCATTCCCCCATGTATTCACGATACCATGCTGATGGCAAAGTATCTTTACGGTGTCGATGTGAAAGTAAGCTTAAAAGAGCTTGCGGAACGCTGTCATTTGCCCGCAAAGCTCGACCTTGAGTTCTCCAAAGGTAAACGTGAGCTCACAGCAGCAGAGTTTGCGGAACTCCGTACCTATGCGATCAACGATGTCGTCATCACTCGTGAACTCTATGGCCATATTGTTCCAAAGATATTACCGGAGGAGTTGGAGATCATCAATCATACCGTACAATGTTTCCTGCGTGATGCAGTAAAGATCAACAAAGAACTGCTCCAACTGGCCCGCCATGAACTTTGTACCCAACTGATCAATGAATTGGGGGAAATACATCCCGAAGAAGTTTCGAGTGATCGTCAGTTTGCTCAACTGCTTTCCGGTGCATTGGCTGAAACCAATCGTGATCTTGCGATGAAACCGGGTAAAAACGGAATGATCCCGGCTATTTCAAAGAATGACCCTGAAATGCAGAACATGCTCTCCGATCCCGACCCGCTTGTCCGTGAACTTGTCAAAGCAAGGTTGCTGGTGAAATCAAAAGCACAATTGCAGTCACGTATCAATTACCTTATCGGTACGGCAAATCTGACGGGCGGTACATTGCCGGTGTTTCTCAAGTATCATCATGCGCAAACCGGACGTTTTGCAGGAGGCAACGGTCTTAACTTGCAGAATCTTCCTGTTCCCGGACGCTCACCGGTTCAAATCCTCAATGATACGGCACGGAAGATCAGGCAAGCCATTCATGCACCGGCAGGATACGTTTTTGTCGCCGTGGATGCGGCACAAATCGAAGCGCGTGTGCTTGCGTGGCTGACTGGCGAAGAAACACTGAACACCGCCTTTGCCGCAGGGAAAGATATTTATTCCGAATTTGCCACCGATGTTTTCCATGAACCTGCCGGACATCCCCGGGACAGCACTCCTGCTGAACAGCGAAAGGGCTTATTGCGCAAGATCGGTAAAACAGCCATCCTCGGTTTGGGATACAATATGGGAGTGAAGCGTTTCGCGGAACAATTGAAAAGTTTCGTCGCCAGCAGCGAATTGTGCCGTTCAGAGCGCGCCCTTGCCGCCCTTGCCAATAAGATCGTCCACTCTTATCGAGCAAAATACAACAACATCTCCACATTTTGGAATCGGCTGGAAAAAGCATTCAGGGAAAGCATCTGCACACAACAGCATGTTCGGATCGGAATGCTTGAGATCTCTTCCAATAGCGAAGCAACATGGTTGCAACTCGCTTCCAGACGTGAGCTGATCTATCGTGACTGCGAAATACGTCCCTCTGAATTCCAAGAAATCACCTTTTACAACACTTCCGGAGAATGTGAATCAAGAATCATCGAACAACAATCGATACAATACCGTAACAGCACCTCTTTGTACGGTGGGAAGCTGACTGAAAATGTCGTTCAGGCTATAGCCCGTGATCTGCTGGTCAGGGTGATTCTGGAATGCGAGAAAGCTGGTATTCCGATTGTCCTTCACATTCACGACGAGGTGATTGCCTGTGTTCCTGAAGTTCAGGCCGAGCAAGCTATGGAAAAAATGATTCAAATATGGAGAACGGTTCCCCAATGGGCTGAAGGATTGGTCCTTGACGCCGAAGGAGTCATCGGAACCAATCTTGCCGAGCTGAAGTAATCTCCGTTCCCCCATGTATTCATGATTTCAGCAGAATGTGAAACATGGGGGAATTTTTTCTGACCTTTAAGCGGGGAATCCAATACCGAAGATTGCACAGATACCAATTCCTGTAATCTGTAAAGTTTTTCAATTCGTCAGCATTACAAGAGCCCCTCAAGTGATTTGAAAGGCTCTTTACCCACAATTATTCTTTTTGAACACTCTGCATGGCACGGAACTCTTCCTGAATTACTTCACTCTACTGCAAAGTGTTCCATCCTATGCAATAACAGGCCAATCTGTTTCTTCATGTTGACATCAAATACCCATTCACTTCTTAATCGACAGAGTGGACATATTCGATTAACTGAAAATGATACGATCATTGCCAAAATCAAAACTTGAATATACAGAGAAACGATAATATACCAAGTTGAAATAACATGAACAATTCAGCTGGTGTATAAAAGTCTATTTTTCCGTAATTGTCATTGGGTACACATCATTTTACCTTTTATTGAATGAATGGAGACGTTCGATTAGCTAAAGAAAAGAGGGAAAAAGTTGAATGCTCAGGGTTGAATTGGACTTAAGCAGGGATAGATTATAACGAGTTTGTGGTACCACGTGGTACACATTTGGTACACAAACGGCAGGGTGAACGAGATTTTTGACGTTGATTTGAGCTCTCAAAAGGCCGAATGGTGTACCCGGTCCTCTCCCGGGTACCATTTTTATGCCCGAAAACGCCCTTTGGGGTGCCACTGAGTACCGTTCGAAAATTTTTCATCCCCCGTTTGGATTTCTTTCGGTTTCAGGCTGTATCGGAATTTACCGGCACATTTCAGGGGGAGGCTGAAATGTGCAAGGCACTTCGATCGAGATTGCCCGGAGACTGGGTCCTGCGGGTCGTGATTGGCGCTTGACGGATTCTGGCAAATCGGCTTTTCCGATTATCCGGCTGATTGTTTTTTGAGAAAAATTCAGCTTCCCTCTTGACATTTTCTTTTCGGTTTGGTATAATATATTTAGTCTGACTAGATTTTATTTCCCGTTCGATTATGCGGCGGGAATTGCGCAAATTACATTTAGTCCGACTAGATAAAGGTGGAATAATGCCGAAATTATTGACAGAGACCAAACATTTTCAGGCAGCTTCGCAGATCCGCGAGCTGGTGAACACGCTGTCGCCGGGGGAAGTCCTGCCGGTAGCGAGCGAATTGATGGAGACGCTGAATATTTCGCACGGGACCGCGATGCGGGCGTTGAAGGTCCTGGCGGACGAGGGAGTTATCGTTCGCCCGATGGGCAAATTGCGCTACCGGATCGCGGAACGCTTCGAACGGGTTTCGGCCCGGATCAGCATGGTTCGGCCGGATTTTCCGTCGAGTGACCTCGACGGAATGGTCCAGAGCGTCTATGAGGCCGGAAAGAAGCGAAACTGGAAATTCAATCAGTACTGCTTCCGCAAAAGCGATGAGGTCGATTTCACCCGGATCATGGGAGAAGCCGACGCGATGGTGCTGATTCCGACCGCCGAATTCATCAGCGAGGAGCTGATCAGGGCGCTTCTGAAACCGGAACGCCCGGTGGCGGTGCTGCTGCAGCATTTGCGTCATCCCGGAATCAACAATGTCTGCATCAACGATTTCCGGGTCGGGGAGCTGGCTGCCGAAACCCTGTTCGAACGCGGACACCGCCGGATTCTCTTCGTCAAGGACCAGCCGGACGAAACCACCATGGCGGAACGTTACCGCGGATTCTCTGCCGCGGCGGAGCGGTTCGGGATTCCATGCGGCGGAGAGTGGTTTCTCGATACGCATATCCATGCGTTTGAGGACGGAAGGGAAAACTGCTACCGGGCGTTGTCGGAACTGATCGGCCGGAAGAAACCGGAATTCACCGCCGTTTTCTGCGCTTCGATGATGGGCGGTGTTGCGGCGCTCCGGGCGGTGCGGGAGCAGG
>OLIW01001245.1_pt1 | contig 23713 bp, 13 predicted proteins | sample 1601321 | NCBI WGS metagenome assembly OLIW01 (sample SAMEA2452114, study PRJEB22498) | human gut metagenome
AGTTTGTCCTCGGCTGTCTCGATCAGATCACCAAAGTGCGGCAGGCAGAATCCTCTGCTTTTTTCAAAAAGTGCGCGGAATTCCTCATTTTTCTTATACAGGTCGAAAAAAGTATCCAGATAACGGCCGTAGATCTGATGGAAATGGTCGCAGACATAGCAGTCGGTGGTCTTAGCGGCGATCCATGCGCCGAGAGGCGTTTTGGGCGCATTCCCGGATGAGACATCCGTGTGCTTCATGCGTTTGATAAAGCTGGATTTGCCGGGCGTAAAATGTGCCAGCTCATCGCCGAGCTCCTGGTTCAGCTTTTTTAAGTGTGTGCTTAAGATCAGGGCGTTGCCGAGCCGGTTGCCGTAGTCGTACATCATCTTGAAGTGGTGGCGGCAGAAACCGGTGGCGTCTGTTTTGGCACGGATATCATCTTCCATATAGGCAGAGCCGAGGATGAAGGAGATGGCATGCTGCTCGGCCTCGCGTTCCAGGTAGCAGAAAGGACATTCGTCGTCTGCGTGGAAGGCATTCATCAAAGGGATGGTTGCAATCGTTTCTTTCATGGTAATCTCCGTTTCTTTTCATACAATCTGTGAATAAATCCAGTATAGCATACCAGAGGAAGAAAAATCAAAACCGCCTTGTAAAATGCGGCGTTATCAAGTAATATATATAAGGCTGCAGGGAAAGCCTGGCAGTGTTGACAGGAAGTTTGAGGGAGAGAATGGAATACTATAGCAGACAGATCAGCAAGTTAATACAGGAATTATCCGCCCTGCCGGGAATCGGCACGAAGTCTGCACAGCGTCTGGCATTTCACATTCTGAATATGCCAAAGGAGCAGGTGGAGGAGCTTTCTTCTGCGATTTTGGACGCAAAGCAGAATGTGCGGTATTGCAAGGAATGTTTTACGCTGACAGATGATGAAATCTGCCCGATCTGTGCCAATGAAAAGCGCGACCACAGTACGATTATGGTGGTGGAACAGACACGCGATATGGCGGCATATGAAAAGACAGGAAAGTACGAGGGCGTATATCATGTTCTTCATGGAGCAATAAGCCCGATGCTTGGAATCGGACCGGCTGATATCAGGTTAAAGGAGCTTATGGTAAGGCTTCAGGGAGATGTTGACGAGGTTATTATCGCAACTAATTCCAATCTGGAGGGAGAGACAACAGCAATGTACATAAGCAAAATGATAAAGCCAACAGGAATTAAGGTGACAAGAATTGCAAGCGGAGTTCCTGTCGGCGGCGATCTTGAATATATCGATGAGGTTACACTTTTAAGAGCATTAGACGGAAGAACCGAGCTTTAAATTTGGTGAAGAACCAAGCTTTAAGCTTAATGCCCTGGCGCACCGGGCGTTAAGACAATATGTGTAAAATGCGTGCGCAGAAATGAAGAATACTATGGCAGAGAATATGACAGGTGATATCATATCGGATCACCGTGAACGAATGCTTAATCTGAAGAAATATTATCCTTTCTTCAGACTGATAGACACATCATTTTCTAATTTCAAGGATGGCAAATACGAAATCCTTGATATGGGCTATATAGTTATGGCGGTTCTCCGTTTCTTTATAGAGGAGAATAATTTTAAGGAAAAGGATGTTACATATCCCGAATATCTCGATTTCTTAAGGCTGATACTTAAGAGAGATTTCGGGCTTGATTTGAATGAACAGGACAGCAAGGAGATTGCTGATTATATATTTGACAAGATAAAGAATGATGGCAGGCCATTTGAATTCTCGTATTTTGATCCGGTGGACAGGAAAAAGAGAGTCTCAAGAATGAAGATAATCGAGAGTTCAATAAGAGACAATACCGTATGGTATTCTATAAGCCCTGATGCGATTGAATTCTATCTTGATACCAAGGAAATCAAGGACGAGAGCAGGATAAGTGTATCACAGCTTCTTCTTGAGAAAATGATTAATTCACAGAACTTCCGTGGCGGAGTTGAAGTGGTTGAAAGAATTAACGAAGAGGTCAACCGCCTTAAGTTAAAGAAGAATGAAGTGCTGACAATATTGTCAGGTGATGTATTTGCAGGAATAGAAGCTTATGAGGAATTCGTCAAGACAGGAATGAAATGGTTTGATGATGAAGAAAAGCTTTTTAAGAAGAACCGTGACCTTATTGCAAAATCAATTGAGAAGCTTAATGCATCGGGCAGCACAGGCGAAGGCTATTACAGGACGATGAACGAAATATACAGTCTTGAGACTCAGCTTAAGCAGGCAATGAACAGGCACAGCGAACTGTTAAAGGATTGTACAGAAATGCAGAAGATGACCGATGACGCAGTAAGACGCGCCAAGCTTGGCAGATTAAGAAGCCATATGGATTTCACATCGGCACTTTCAGATATGATTAAGAGGGACAATGCAGATATATTAGTCACAATGTTAAGTCCGCTTCTAAAGCCGAACATAAGAAAGACATTTGACCTGATAAGCATTGATGATGCGCTTATGGTGAAGCCTCCAAGATATGAGGAGAAAGAGCTTATAAGCAACGAAAGACCGGAAGATATTGAATTCGCAGATGAGATTGAAGAAAAGAGAATTAAGGATAATTACGTATTCCTTATGAAAAATCTCATTGTGTGTTTGAAAAAATCGGACATTATAACACTCGGTCAGTTTGCAGATGCAATGAAGAGGGCGTATGGTGAGCAGGTTTTAAGAAATGCAGATTTCTTCTCTTTTTTTGTTAATCTGTGCCAGAAGGATGAGTACCAGCTTGGCGGTGATGCGGGAGAAGATACATTTCTTGATGCGTACTTAGAAGAAGGCTTTAAAGATACGGAACGCTTTACATTTGCAATAAGAAAAGGGATTGGCGGGCAGGTTATATTGTCGGATAACTGTATGATGGCAGATGTTGAATTGGTACGAAAGGAAGCACATGGAGAATAGAAATCTAGATAAGGCGCTGGACATAGTTTCCAAGCTTATCACAGGGGAAAATGTGTCTGAGAGGGGCGAGAATGCAGCTCTTTATCAGGAATACAATAATAATGCAGAAGTGTATGACATCGTTCATATGTCACTTAAGAAACTTAATCTTAACATATATGAATATAACAATGGTCTGTATGTGAGTGCAGGTGATAATAACAGGGTGTTTGGATATTCCAACGAGGAATTAAGAAATGTACTTGGATTAAGAGTTAATAAAGAATTATATCTTGCGTATTTCATAATCTACAACATAATAACAGAGTTTTATTCAGATACAATGAGTTCAACTTATGCTGAGTTCATAAGACTTGAGGGCATCATTAAAAATGTTGATAAGACAACAGGTGGTATTGTCGATAAGAGCGCAGGGCTTGTGCTTGATGAGGTTGAGGAGAACAGCTTTAAGCAGATAGCACTTACATGGGACGAGCTTCCGGTGACAACAGTAGAGGATCAGACAGGAGCGAGAGCAGCAAGAAATTCAAAGTCGGGTATGGTAAAGCTTGTGCTTAATTTCTGCGTTGCGCAGGAACTTTTAGTTGAGAGTCAGGACAGATATTATCCGACAGACAGATTCAGAAGTCTTATAGAGAATTATTTTGATGATTACAGAGGACGATTTGCCGAACTTATGAATGGAGGACGCGATGCCACAGATTAACAGAATCAGAGTTAATAATGTTAAATATAATTTCGGTACACAGGTGTACGACGATTTCGTGATGCGCTTCAACTGCCAGAATACTATATATGACCTTGCCAATGGCGGTGGTAAGAGTCTGCTTATGCTGCTTCTTATGCAGAATATGCTTCCTAACTGCACACTTGATGACAAGCAGCCTATTGAGAAGCTTTTCAGACAGGGAAGCGGTAATACATGTATTCATTCTTTGGTTGAGTGGAAGTTAGATCCATGTTATCAGAAGGATGGTTTCAGGTTCATGACAACTGGTTTCTGTGCAAGAAAGGGAAGAGGCACAGACGATGAGAATCAGGATGGACAGGAACAGACAGCTGCACCGACAGCAAGTGTTGAATACTTTAATTACTGCATATTCTACAGGGAGTTTGGCGATAACGATATTAAGAATCTTCCACTTGTAAGTAATGGAGAGAGAATTACATATAACGGACTTAAGGCTTATCTTCGTGACCTTGAGAAGGGCGGGTACAAATATGTTGTTAAGATATTTGACAGAAAAGGTGATTACCAGAGCTTCATAAGCAACTACGGAATATATGAGAGTGCATGGGAAATTGTGCGTGGAATTAACAAGACAGAGGGACATGTGAGAACATATTTCGAGTCAAATTATAAGACAAGCCGTAAGGTTGTTGAGGATCTGCTTATAGAGGAGATTATCCAGAAATCCTTCAATAACAAGCTGTCAGTTGATAATGATGAGGGCATGATGGCTCAGACTCTTATGGATATTAAGGACAAGTTAGTGGAGCTTTCAAAGAAACACTCACAGCTTGGAGCATACGACAGCCAGATTGCAGCTATCGACAGTTTTAAAGAATATCTGTCGACATACGAAGCATTTTACAACAGAAAAGAAGAGATAGAGAAGCAGCTATATGATCTGCTTCTTGTTGCTATGCGGGAAAGTGATAAGAAGGATAAGGAACTTAAGAGTCAGGACGACCTTATCACTAAGATGTATGATGAGCTGGCACATGAGAAGGAAGCTATAGCAGTTGCGGAGGTTATGTCTGAAAAGAATTCGATGGCAGGAGTTGAGAGCCTTGTTAATGAGACAAGAAAGGCACTTGGACTTAAGAATACTGCAATTGAAGAGGCAAGAGGAAAGCTTTCCTTGATGGAGTCTGCGGGTGATTATAAAGATTATGCAGAATACGAGAAGTCTTATAAAGGACTTCAGATTGCGATAGATAACAGATTAAGAGAAGATACGGATATAACAGCAGAGTTAAAGATACTTGCTGCAGGTTACAGAAAATTCTATGAGACAGAGACCAGAAGACTTAAGGAAAAGCTTGATATAGCAGCTAACCGTGTTAAGGCTCTGGAAGTCAGATTATCAGAGTCTAAGGATAACCTTAGAAATGCTGACAAAGAGGCGGCAGGTCTTGGCAGTCTTTCTGATAATCTTGAGAATGAGATACAGGAATTACAGGCACAGCTTGGAGCATCTTTATCAGAGGCAGGAACTGTCGTATGTGAAAATGCGTCTGAAGAATATGATAAGTCATTCAGGGATAAAGAACTGTTAAAGAATGAAGAGACAAGAATGTCCGAAAAATTCAATGATGTGCAGCAGCAGTTAATGTCACTTAATGAGACAATATCTGCCAATAAAGCATTTATTGATATATTTACAGAGCAGTCAGAAAAGCTTGAAAAGGCTGATGAGGCTGGAAATGCTGATAACGAGCGCATGGGCAAAATCCGTGAAATATATAGTGCAGATAATGACGAGGCAATGCTTTCGGTTATTCTTGAGACTTACCAAAAGATGCGCAGTGAATATACAGAAGAGTGTAAGGCAGCACAGGAACTTGATAGCTTTATTGACAATGCAAGAAAGGGAACATATATCTGTAAGAGTCCTGAAAGGGACAGGCTTAAGGAATACCTTGAGAGCCAGTATGGTTCAGATGTTGTTGAGGGACATGAGTGGTTTGCAGCCCTGAATGCAGGACAGAAAAGAGATGTATTAAAGAGAACACCTTTCATTGAGTACGCATTTATAATAAAGAACGATTTCGAGAGAATCAAAGCAGATGAGATGCTTAAGGATTTTGGCAAGGGTGCGGCTGCTTATCCTGTTATAAGCGAGCAGGTGCTTATTGATACTAAGTTAGAGATTAACAAAGACCTGATTGTATTCGCATTAAAGGATATGTCGTTCCTGCGTGATGAGGCAAAGCTTCAGACACAGATTAAGCTTGCACAGGAGGAGCTTGAGTCGCATAAGGCGCAGGCAGGAAAGCTGGCCGACAGAATGGAGCTTGTGTGGAATGATTATACATTTGCACTTGTATATAATGCTGTGTCTGGAAAGGTGGATGTGTCCGAGGCAGAAGCAATCAGATTAAAGATTGCTGACAGCGAGGCTGCAATTATTGAGGCTGAGAAAAAGAGAAGTGTGTTAAATGATGTTAAAGAGCAGCTTTCAAGGAACCTCGCACAGACAAGAGATGATATAGAAGAGAAGGAAACAGCATGCAGCCTGCTCTCGCGTATTATGGAGATGAATACTTCTATAGATAAAAAGTATGAGCGCTTAAAGGGACTGAAGGCTGATGTGGACAGTGCAAGAAACCGCATATATGAGTGCGAGGAGGCAGCAGCTTCTGCTAATTCTGAGTATGATACCGCGAGAGATTTCGAGGACAGTACAAGAAAGGCATATGATGAAATCATTAAGTCATGGGAGGAGCAGTACGCACCTTATTATGATGAAAATGTTTCAATAGAAATCGATGACGATACATACCGTCTTGATAAGGATGAAATAGAGAGCAGATTCACCGGATTAAAGACAGCACTTTCACAGAAGAACAGTGACTTTGCAGATAAGCAGGCGCTGATGAACCATCTGTCTGCATCTATGAACAAATGTCGTGATGCAATAGAGTACAGAGGTTATACATTTGACGATATTAAGGCAAAGTATGAAGCCGGTGAGATTATGGCAGCAGGTTCACAGCAGTTAAGGAATGCCAAGGATGCTCTTAATAATCTTGTGAAGAGCAGTGATTCTGTAAGGGAAGAGCTTGAGTCACAGGAAGCACTTCTTAACAGACTTGAGGGAAGTATCGCACATGGTATTAACCAGATTGAGAATAATTATGGAAGCTTTAATGAATTCCCATGCGATGACCCGGATGAATTCATTACACAGCACAAGGTACTTATTAAGAAGTTAGAGGATAACACCAAGGTTCAGGAAAAGACACGCAGACAGATGTCTGATTCATTAAAAGATATTCTTGTATGCAGAAAAGACCTTGAAAGAATCGTGTCTGATGCGGGCATGCATGTTCCAGAAGAATTCCGTCCTGAGGATGCACAAGGAATTACAGCTAATCTTACAGAATATGAGGCTGTTCATAAAGAATATGCTTCAATTACCAGATTAGAGTATAAGAAGGTTGATGAATTTAATAAGAATAAATCTAAGCTTATTGACCTGCTTAACGGATTTAATGCAGTCGAGCTTGCTGATGAAGTAAGGATATCACTTAATGTTCCTGAAAATGTGGCTAAGACCAGAAGTATGATTGAATCGTTAAATGAGACGAACACATTTATACAGTTAGAAAAAGACCGCATTGCCAAGGGTATAGAGGATATGCAGATGATTAAGGATAACTTTGAAAATCGTTGTATCCAGACATGCAGTAATATTAAGACTGAGCTTGACCGTCTGCCACAGTTGTCTAATATCAATCTTGACGGAGAACAGATTGCAATAATCAGTTTGCAGATTCCTTATATAAAGGAAGAATTATATAAGGAAAAGATGTCTGAATATATTGATGAAACTGTTTTTATGGCGGAAAGTTTTAAAGAGCCTGCGGAAAGACTCAAGTATATAAGAAACAGACTGTCATGGAAGAGACTTTTCTCAGTTATTGTCACAGATATGAATTCAATCAGAATTAATCTGTATAAGAGAGAGAGGATCAAGGACCAGAGCCGTTATTTAAGATATGAGGAAGCGGTTGGCTCAACAGGACAGTCACAGGGTATATATATCCAGTTCCTTATTGCGATTATCAACTACATATCTAATATGAATTCTTCAGGTAATGAAGGTGTTGAGGGTAAGACAATATTCATAGATAACCCATTCGGTGCGGCAAAGGATATATACATATGGGAGCCAATATTCAAGCTGCTTGCAACTAATCATGTCCAGCTTATTGTTCCGGCAAGAGGTGCAACTCCTGCTATTACAGGAAGATTCGATGTTAATTACATACTAGGTCAGAAGCTGGTAGATTCAAGGCAGCAGACTGTGGTTGTTGATTATTACAGCAGCACGAAGGAATCAGAATTGGAATACACGAGAATGGATTACGAACAGGCTACATTTGATTTTTTGTAACATATTTGTAACAATTCTGTGAACTTGGTTTACAATGAACTTAGGCTGTGCTAAACTTTAATGAGTTGTAAAATGCGATAAATAAATTATTCACAACATTCATCAAGTAAGCATTGGAATGAGGAATATATAATCATGAATAAATACGAATTAGGAATTAAGATAGACCAGATTAAGAAGCTGGCAGCGAAAAAGGAATACACAGAAGCGGCAGCCATAGCTAAGGATATTAACTGGACTAAGATTAAAGACTGGCAGGCACTTGCCACAGCCATTAATGTACAGGAAGCAGTCGGGGACTATGAAGAAGCAAGAGACATGGCAATTCTTGCTTATAACAGAAACCTTGGCGGAAGAAAGCTGGTTTATAAGCTTACTGAATTCTTTATTAAAGTTGGAGATTTTGATAATGCTAACGAGCTTTATGAAGAATACAGCAAATCTTCACAGCATGATGTGAGCAGATTTATCCTGTATTATGACCTTAGAAAGGCACAGAATGCATCAGATAATGAACTTGTAGGAATCTTAGAGGATTACAGGGAGCATGAGATTGATGAGAAGTATATGTATGAGCTTGCAAAGCTGTATTATAAGACTGGAAGAAAAGAAGAATGTATTAAGACATGTGATAATATCGTTCTGTGGTTTCAGGATGGTATATACGTTGAGAAAGCAGTACAGTTAAAGGAAAAGCTTGGTGTTGTTCTTACTAAGACACAGAAAGGTATCTTAGAAGATGTAAGAAAAAGAAAGGAAGATATAGAGGCAACTAAGGAAGAGCTTTTTGCAAAGCAGAAGGAACTTGCTAATCTTAAGAGAGATGAAGTTGAAGATGTTTTCCGTGAAGAAGATGAGAAAGAACAGAAATCAACTGGTAAACAGCCAGTGCCAGAGGTAAGTCTGAATGTTCCTGAGTTTGCTAAGGAACAGGAGGAAGGACCTCTTTCAATAGACCTTGTACAGAACGACCAGAATGATGATATCAAAGCATTTTTAATGAAAGCTCTGAATAAGGATGAAGATGCTGATGATACTAAGGACAGCTCTGTTGTTATGTCTAAGATAGAGACTCCTCAGGTGGAGAAGCCAGAGGTTTCTGAGACACTTAGCAAAGATGGAGAGAAGAATTTCTCAAGCGAGATTAATAAGGCAAATGTCTCACTTAAGGAGCTTATTGAGAATGCAAAGCAGAAGTTAGCTGATAACTATGAGCAGATCAATAAAGAAGACGAAGCTGAACAGAGAAAAGAAGCTGAGGAAAGAATCAATAAGGAAGCAGAGAATATAGATATTAATGTTCCTGTACCTGAATATAACAATTTATATGATACAAGAAATCTTCAGGAAGAGCTTGCTGCCAAGATGAGTGACTTGTTCGGTGATGAGGAAGAAGATGCTGATGTTAAGACATTTGTACCAGCTTCTAAGAATAAGGAAGAACAGCCTGCAGAGGAGGTTAAGACTCCAGCTCCTGTAGCTGAACAGGTTGTTAATGATGATGCAGAAGCTCAGGAAGATGATGACCAGATTGAAGGCCAGATGGATATAACAGAGTGGATGCAGTCTGTAAGAGAAGAAAAGTATGGCAAGCAGGATACTAAGGAATTCTCAAAGTCAGAGCTTGAGCGTTATCTTGATGAGAAAGACGAGAAAAGTGCAGCTTATGAAAAGCTTGTAGAGCAGAAGAAAGCAGAAGTACTGGCTGATGGTAAGGAGATTGATAAGGAAGAAGCAAAGAGAGCAGCTCTTGCACAGATGGCAGTTGATTCAGCGAGAATGGATCTTGCAATAAGAACAGGTAAGGCTGCAGCGAGACTAGAGCAGGCAGCAACTGCTATAGAGAATGAAGATATTCCTTTAGTTACAGCACAGATACCAACTGTGTCAGAATCAATGATTTCAGATATCAATTCAATTATGAATGAAGATATTGATAATAAAGACAATAAAGAAGAAGGTGAGGAGGCTGTTGTACTAGATGAGGTAGCTGCAGGTGTTGAGCCGGAAGAAACAGTAATTCCATTCACCAGACAGGAAGAAGAACAGCCATTGACTATGGAAGAAGAGATTGAAGAAACTGAGCAGATAGAGAAGAAGCTTACAGGAGAGCTGGCAAAGATATTCAGAAAGTACAGAGATATGCCAGGACTTGAGGAACAGTTAGCTGATCTTTTCGATACAATTGACGATGAAATGCAGATGAATTCATCAGCATCAGGAAATATTCTTATTTCTGGTAATTCAAGTTCTGATAAGACAGACCTTGCAAGAACTATAATAAGAGCTATTAATACTTTATATCCAGACCAGCCAAAGAAGATTGCTAAGACATCAGGAGAGAGTATTAACCAGAGAGGTATTGCCAAGGCAATGGGAAGACTTAAGGGAACAGCTCTTATCGTTGAAGGCGCAGGAACAATCCAGCCTAAGAGAATTAATGAACTGCTTAACTGTCTTGAACAGGATACAGGAAGAATGATTGTCATATTTGAAGATTCAGATACAGACATGAATGTTCTTATCAACTTTAATCCTGAGCTTACCAAGACATTCAATCACAGAATTGTTCTTAAGCAGTACACAGTTAATGAGCTTGTTGAGATGGCGAAGAGATTCGCAAGAAAGAGACAGTATGAGGTTGATGATGATGCATTACTGGAACTGTATCTTAAGATTGACAAACTTCATAATGTGAATGATAATATTAAACTTGATGATATCAAGGAAATAATCAATCAGGCAATTGTCAACTCTGAAAGAAGAGCATCAAGAAGATTCTTTGGTGGACTTAAGAAGAAGAGAAGCGAGAATGGTGATGTTATATTCTTGACAGAGGCAGATTTTAAAGACAGATAACTTATAATATTATGCACAGATGTGCTTACACAGGGAGGAAACTATGACTAACATCGATGAAATGTCAATTAATGCAATCAGGGTATTGTCAGCAGATGCAATCCAGAAGGCTAATTCAGGACATCCTGGACTTCCGCTTGGAACTGCACCAACAGCTTATGAATTGTGGACTAACCATATGAATTACAATCCGGCTGATCCTAAGTGGGAGAACAGAGACAGATTCGTTCTTTCTGGCGGACATGGTTCAATGCTTCTTTATTCATTGTTCCATTTACTTGGAATTGGTAATCTTTCATTAGATGATGTGAAGAATTTCAGACAGATGGGTTCTAAGACACCTGGACATCCAGAGTATGGTCATACAGTTGGTGTTGAAGCAACAACAGGACCTCTTGGACAGGGTATGGCTATGGCAGTAGGTATGGCTATGGCAGAAGCACATCTTGCATCTGTATTTAATAAGGAAGGATACAATGTAGTTGACCATTACACATATGTACTTGGTGGAGACGGCTGTATGATGGAAGGTATTTCATCAGAGTGTTTCTCACTTGCAGGAACATTAGGTCTTTCAAAGCTTATTGTATTCTACGATTCTAACAATATATCAATTGAGGGAAGCACAGATATTGCATTTACTGAAAATGTAATGAAGAGATTCGAAGCATTTGGCTTCCAGACAATCGAGGTTGCTGATGGCAATGATATTGAAGCTATCGGCAAGGCTATTGAGGAGGCTAAGGCTGATAAGGAAAGACCTTCACTTATCAAGGTTAACACATTGATTGGATATGGCTGTCCTGCAAAGCAGGGTAAGGCAAGCGCACACGGTGAGCCTCTTGGTATTGATAATGTTGCAGCACTTAAGGAAAATCTTAACTGGCCATGCAAGGGTGATTTTGAAGTACCACAGGAAGTATATGATCATTATAAAGAGATAGCTGCAAGAATGGCTGAACCGGAAGAAGAATGGAATAAGCTTTTTGCTGAATATTGTGAGAAGTTCCCTGAGATGAAGGAACTCTGGGATAAGTACTACAATGGATGTGATATGTCCGATTTATTCAATTCTGAGGAATACCTTGCAAAGCCAGAGAAGGCAGAAGCAACAAGAAGTTCAAGCGGAACAATTCTTAACATGATTAAGAATGTAATGCCTAACCTTATCGGTGGTTCAGCAGATTTAGCACCATCTAATAAGACTAATATGAAGGATGCAGGAGATTTCTCTAAGGAGAATTATGCAGGAACTAACCTTCACTTTGGTGTAAGAGAACAGGCTATGGCAGCAATTGGTAACGGACTTGCACTTCATGGTGGATTAAGACCATTCGTTGCAACATTCTTCGTATTCAGTGATTACACAAAGCCAATGGCAAGACTTACATCACTTATGAAGCTGCCACTTATATATGTATTCACACATGACAGTATCGGAGTTGGTGAGGATGGACCTACACATGAGCCAATTGAGCAGCTTGCAGCATTCCGCTCAATGCCGGACTTCACAGTATTCAGACCATGTGACAGAACAGAGACAGCACTTGCATGGGAATATGCTATTGAATCTAAGGATGAGCCAACAGCATTAGTTCTTACAAGACAGAATCTTCCACAGATGGCAGGTTCATCTAAGGAAGCACTTAAGGGTGCATATATTCTTGAGGATTCTGATAAAAAGACTCCAGATGGAATTATTATTGCAAGTGGTTCTGAAGTTAACCTGGCTGTATCTGCAAAGGCAGAGCTTAAGAATGCAGGAATAGATGTAAGAGTAGTTAGTATGCCATCTATGGATGTATTCGAGAAGCAGTCAGAGGAATACAAGGAATCAGTCCTTCCTAAGAGTGTAAGAAAGAGAGTTGCAGTTGAGGCACTTTCAGACTTCGGCTGGTACAGATATGTAGGACTCGATGGAAAGGTTATCTGCATGAAGGGCTTCGGAGCTTCAGGTCCGGCTAACCAGTTATTCGAGCATTTCGGATTCACTGTAGAGAATGTAGTTAACACTGTTAAGAGCCTTTTCTAAGATGATAGAATAATAAAGAATATTAATATAAAAAATCAGGGATTTCGGTTATTAAATATAACTGGAATCCCTGATTTCTTTATATTATAAAGAGTTGTTAATAAAATAATTTGACATATGTATACAATAGGTATAAAATCAATATGACTTTTTACAATTTAAAGGAGGGGAATTTTGTGAAAGCAATAAAAAGAATTTCAGTGCTTGTGTTGGCACTGGTGATGGTGTTTACATTGTGTATGTCATCACAGACTGCGTATGCAGCCAACAAAGTAACAATAACATTTAAGGACTCAATAGTGTATGAACAGGTGGTAAGTAATTTAAGTAATATGGATATTACTACCGATGATGACAAGATGCAGATTACTATGAATGAAGAAGATATTAAGTCTGTAAAGTCACTTAGAATAAAGGCACCATATGGTAAGTATGAGTTCATAAAAGACATATCAGGGCTTGAGAACTTTACAGGTCTTACAGAGCTGATTATCTGGGATTCATATTACAATGATGGACAAGTACCAGAAGGTACTTTTTCTGATCTGTCACCATTAAAAGGACTTACAGGACTTACAAAACTTGAAATATGTGGAACACATGCTTCAAGTGTAGATGATATTGCCGGACTCACTAATCTGACATCATTAAAAATAGAAAGTCCAAAGCATCTTGATTTATCAGCAATTGGTAATCTGACTAACCTGAAAACATTAAGTCTTGAAGCATGTGGTATAGACAATGAAGGATTTAACTACATAACTGATAAGCTTACAGGGTTGACATCATTAGAACTTGGTTATCTCAATTATGAGGGAAATGATATATCGGATATATCTTCAATTACTAAACTTACAAAGCTTCAGACATTATATTTAGATAATAATAATATTGCAGATATTACACCACTTTCAGAGTTGACAGATTTAGAATTTTTATCTATTCGTTGTAATCTGGTAACAGATATCTCTGCACTTGGAAATCTTACTAATCTTGAAACTTTATATCTTGGAAGAGATACTCTAGGGGGAGTTCCAATTAACGGAAATATCTCTGCACTTGGAAATCTTACCAAGCTTAGGAACTTATATGCAGCAGGTTGTGGCATAACAGACATAAAAGCATTAGAACCAATAGTTTCTAATCTTCAGGCACTTGATTTAACAGAAAACAGTATTACAGATTTTTCGTTACTTCAGGAAAAATATACTAATAACCAGACGTGGTTAAAAATTAATAATCAGGTATATAATCTTAAAGCCAATTCAGAGGATACAGTTGAGCTGCCTCAGATTGTATTAGATGCAATATATGATAATACATCATTTGTATATACAGAACAGCTTGAAAAGAATTTGAATTTCTCAACTGTAGTGAGATTAGATGGTTGTAAATTTTCAGAAGATGGTAAAAGTGTTATTATTGATAAGAATGTAGCAACAGCTAAAGCAGATATAGGATATCATTGTCATGGTTACAAATATTCGGCAAAAATTGTATATGATGTAACAGATGTTAGTGCGCCTGAAGTGGAAACATACTATTCTACAAAAAAATTAACAAATAAAGATGTTACGGTTACACTTGTTGCTGATGAAGATATTCAGGCTGTTGCTGGATATGATAAAGTAACTGACAGGGAATATCGTAAGGTATATACAGCCAATGCTAATGAAAGCGTAGATGTCTATGATATGGCAGGAAATAAGACAGTAGTAACAGTAGATATTTCTAATATTGACAGGACAGCACCAGAGGTTACAGCTACATACAGTACTAAAGAGCTGACTAATGGAAATGTAGAGGTAACACTTACAACCGATGAAGATGTACGGTCAATAGAAGGCTTCACAAAGGTAGATGACAGAACTTATAAGAAGACATATACATCAAATGCAAAAGAAGATGTAACAGTCTATGATATAGCAGGAAATAAGACAGTAGTAACAGTAGAAGTAACTAATATTGATAAGACAGCACCGGAGGTTAAAGTTACATACAGCACAAAAGAAATAACATATGATGCCGTAGAAGTAACACTTACAGCCAATGAAAATGTACAGGCAATAGAAGGCTTCACAAAGGTAGATGACAGAACATACAAGAAAACATTTGCAAAGAATACAGACATTAATGTTGATGTATTCGATATAGCTGGCAATAAGACAGTAGTTAATATCTCTATAACAAATATTACTGAAAAACCAACAGTACCAGAAGAACCAGAAACTCCTGTAACACCACCAACAGAACCGGTAACACCAGAGAGTCCTTCAGCAGTAGAAGAACCAGCAGTTGCTCCTAAGACTGGTGACAACAGCATGGCAGCAATGTATGCAATAATCGCAGGAATCAGTGGCGCAGTTGTTTTACTTTCTGCAAAAAAGAAGAAGTATAACAGATAATATGAACCAATAATTATAATAGCTTGGATATGAAACCAAAAAGTTGATTATCCAAGCTATTTTTTTATATTGTCAAGTGCAGAATATGCCATATATTACCGAATGCGCCAAAAGTGAAAGTCAAGTGCAGAATATGCCATATATTACCGAATGTGCCAAAAATAAAAGTCAAGTGCAGAATGCGCCAAAAGGTGAATTGATATTGTTGGGGAAAACGATTATAATTATATATAATAATTGTGAAATTGTGGAGTACAGTTACAAAAGGGGGATTTTATGGGAAAGATTACAGCAGGGTTAATTGTTATAATGTCAGTTTTGATTGTGTCATGTAAGGGGAAAACAGGTAATACGATAACCGTGGGAAGCGATAAGCTTGATAATACGCAGTCATACTTTTCTGAAAGCATGCATACGGTGGCAAGATGTGACACAGGATATTATTATCTTGATAAATGTAGCGCATCAGATGATAATCTTATGTTTTATGATGATAAGTCGGAAGAAAGCATTGTGTTATGTAATAAACCACAATGTGGGCATGATGGAGAAGAGTGCATGGCATATATTTCAGGAAGTGAGTTTAAAAGTGAGTTGTATTACTATAATTCGTACATATATATGATAAGTTCCAAGGGAAATCTTGTACAGATAAGTGCTGACGGAACACAGAGAACAGACCTTGGAAGTATATGCATCCTGAGTGGACAGGATAGTGTGTCAATGTGCTTCAATGATGGATATGCATATGTATCTCAAGAGATAACGGGAGATATAGAAGGTAATGTAACAGTAAGGCTGTACAGATTTAATCTTGATACGGGTTCGAGCGATAAAATATATGAAGAAACGGGATATGGTATAGGAATTAATTCACTTAAAACATATGGCAGTGACACATTTTTTTTAAAGACATCTGTTTCAAAAGATGATAAGGGATTATATTCATTGGAAGGAAAAGGAATATTCAGAATTACAGGGGAAGATACTGAATGTCTGCTTGACAAGAATGTGTATAGTTACTGTATAGATGCAGACAATAACAAGCTGTATTACAGTGGGCTTGGAGATGGAATAATATATGAATATGATCTTGGCAGCGGTAAGTCAGAAAGCATATATGAAAGTGATAATGATACAGGATATTTTTATATAACATTTGACGGAAATTATATCTGGATGGATGATGGAGGATATAAGAATATGGCAATGTATTTTAACAAACAGAGCAGTTCACTTGATTATACATTATATCAGTTAGACAGAGATGGAAAGCTTGCAGCAAAGAGAACGATTCCAGACGAGGAAAAGATATTTTCAATTATGCATGGGGATAGCAGGAGAATGTTTATGTTCTCATTTGTGAATAACAAAATTGTATATATTGATAAGAGTAACATTGAAAAAGGGGATATTAAGGAACTTAGGTAGATGAAAGAACTGGGGAGACTGCTTAATAGAAAAACAATATTGCTAATTCTGGCTGCGGCATGTATATGTGTCGTGGCTGTTTTTGCAGGGGACTTTTCAGACTGTGGAATAGATAATTATAAGATTAAAGTAAGAGAGTACAACTGGCTGATTAATGGGCATACAGATGAACAGATACAGCAGCATGCTGACGAACTGGCACAGGATGATAGAAGAATATTTAAGAGACTTGCAAAGGAATACAAGGAAAAGTCTGATTATATTGATGGATATACAGAAAGTGTTAAAGCAGTTATTACAAATGCCTCGAATATGAAAAAATTCAGTGTGTTCGGTACATCAGAATCAATAGCCAATATCAATAAAACGGAAAATGATTATAAAAGGATTGAAAATGTACAGGTTAGGGAATTAAACAGCAGGGCAGTTGAGCAGTTTCTGAAGAATGATATTTCTATCTATATTGTTCTTGCGTTGATGATATATATTATTTATATCATTTATGAATACAGGGATAATGGAATGTGGCAGATTATCTATACTGCTGTCAATGGAAGAATGAGAATTGCAGTTAAGGACATTGCTGCAGTCGGATTGGGTGCTTTATTTGTATCACTGACTATGCAGTTATGCGGTCTTGTCTCTATGCTTGTGGTGTATGGTGGCTGGGATTCCCTTACAGCACCTGTACAGTGTCTGAAAGGGTATAATAATTTCACTTATCCGATAAGCGTAATGACATATCTTTTTATAAGATATATGATTATATCTTTGATAGTTATTGCAATAGTGCTTGTTATATCACTCGTATTTGCGTTATGCAGGAAAAGAATCAGTTCAATTGTGCTGGTGGGTATAATTGCCGGAGCGGAAGCATTTGCATACCAGAATATATCAATGCAGGGCAGATTAAGAATTTTCAAGAAGATTAATATAATAAATGTGATGAATGTAAGCAATATACTTAGGAAGTATGATAATATCATGATAGCAGGTGTTCCTGTGAGCATGGTAAATGTGCTGTGCATGGTGTGTATTATTATAGCTGTAATATCAGCAATATTTCTTGCGTTACTTGGAAAGGTTATCCGTCCGGGAAGAAGTGCTGGCTTTATAGGGAAAATGATTGAAAAAATCGGACATGTAGTTCAAAGGATTTTGTCCAGAATTCCGCATTTCTGGAAAGAAATGTACAAATTTTTAATAACAGCAAGAGGCTGGATTGTAATATGTGTTGTTGTGTTTATAACAATATTTATATGTAATAACCAGAAAATAGCATATTCTGAAGATGAAAAAAAGCGTGATGAATATTATCAGCAGTATGGTGGCAGGGATTACAGTGGATTTACCAGTCTTATAGAGCAGAGACAAAATGATGTTTATGAGGCACAGGCAAAGCTGGATACTGCAAGAGAACAGTATGAGCGGGGAGAACTTAGTGAGGATGATGTAAGCAGATATGTGTACAACCTCATGGATGCTGAGAGACTGCTTGATAACATGAGCGAATATATGCAGCAGATTGAATATGTTTCACAGATAAAAGAGCAGTACGGAATAGATGCGTATGTTATGTCACAACGGGGATACGACCAGATATTTGGCAGTAAAGGAACAACGAGAAAACTGCTTATATATATTATACTAGGATTTGGAGTTGTTCTTATTGCAGAGACTGAAAACTCAGTGGAATATAAGAACGGAATGAATATGCTTATTGGCTCGTCTAAGAAAGGGAGAAGATGGGAACATACAGTTAAGGCAGCTGCTGTATGCATATTGGTGGGGGTAAGTGCATTTTTACTGTATATAATCGAAATGATAATAATGTATAAGGCTTATGGTATGCCATATATTAATGCACCGCTTATAAGCCTTACTTATATGAATACAGCAAAGGTATTCAGGAATATAACGATAAGCCAGTATATGCTTATTCTGATGGCAGAGGAGATACTATTCGCAGTAGCAGTCGGACTTGAAACAGTATTCGCTTCAAGGCACATTTTTAAAAAGAATTCGGGGAAAGGAATACCTCTGATTATAGTTATTAATACTGCTATATTATGTATTATTATGTGAGGGGGATGTATGAGATTTAAACAGTTTGTAATAATGATGATGATTATATGTGGCTGTGTATCAGCTGGATGTAAGAATAAAGAAGTACAGGGGAGTGACAAGACAGCAAGTGAAAGCAGCCATTTAGCCAGACAGGAGGTGGAGTATCCTGAAAAAGAAGATACATATGAAGATTGGGAACAAGTGGGTGAATTCAAGATAAACAGCAGGTCTGTAGAACAGGATGTACATGACACAGATACATCATATCTTTATATAATGGGATTTTCGTGGCCAGTGCTGTATGATAAAGAGTCTGTAAAGTTTATAGAATACACTGCGTATAATGCACGTGTGCAGTTTGAAAAGAGAGAGGTGCAGCTTAAGGAATTCCTTGATAAAAAGGTTATTAAGACGCAAAGTAAAAAGATATCGGGAGCAGAGCAGGAAGAACTGGATTTAATATTGTATATGGAATTTCCAACAAGTACATACTCATGGTATATGAATAAACAATCACCAGATACGGTACGCAGGGAAAGAAATGACATGCTTAACGCCATACTTATAGAGGCAGAAGTTATATATGATGATGGAACAGAGGAGACTTGTTATTATAAGATTCAGACTGGAACAGCAGACAATTATGTGTTGTTTGAGAGAAACTTGTAGTTGAAAATAAAAACTTTTTTGAAATGCTTTTCGCATTCTGGCAGTGTCAAATAGCATATGAAATCAGTGCATAAGTTGGTAAAAAGCCTACTAATGCTGCTAAATGAGATGAAATAGTAGGTCTTTTAGCTGACAAGATAATTACTATCAGTGATGGCAGGATTGTAAGTGATAATAAAAATATATAATTGTTCATGGAATATTTACAAAAAATTATAATAAAATTTACTTGAATTATTATACGGGCAAGCATATAATAAGAGCATAGGGTTTGTTTATAATTTAACAATCAAATATTTATGTACGGAGGTTTTATTATGGTTCGATTTACTTTACCAAGAGATTTGTATCATGGAAAGGGTTCTTTGGAAGCCCTCAAGACACTTGAAGGAAAGAAAGCTATCATCTGCGTTGGTGGCGGATCTATGAAGCGTAACGGTTTCCTTCAGAAAGCAGAGGATTACCTCAAGGAAGCAGGAATGGAAGTTAAGCTTTTCGAGGGTATCGAGTCTGATCCATCAGTTGAGACTGTTATGAAGGGCGCTGCTGTTATGACAGAGTTCGAGCCAGACTGGATTGTTGCTATCGGCGGCGGTTCTCCTATTGATGCTGCTAAGGCAATGTGGATTAAGTATGAATATCCTGATACAACATTTGAAGATATGTGCAAGGTATTCGGTCTTCCTAAGCTTCGTAAGAAAGCTCATTTCTGTGCAGTTTCATCTACATCAGGAACAGCTACAGAGGTAACAGCATTCTCTATTATTACAGATTATGAGAAAGGTATTAAGTATCCTATAGCAGATTTCGAGATTACTCCTGATGTTGCTATTGTTGATCCTGAGCTTGCAGAGACTATGCCGGTTAAGCTTGTAGCACATACAGGTATGGACGCCATGACACATGCAATTGAGGCTTATGTATCAACTGCTAACTGTGATTACACAGATCCACTGGCACTTCATGCTATGGAGATGATTCAGGCTAACCTCGTTAAATCATACAACGGAGATATGGCAGCAAGAGATTCAATGCATAATGCACAGTGTCTTGCAGGTATGGCATTCTCTAATGCATTACTTGGTATCGTTCATTCAATGGCACATAAGACTGGTGCAGCATTTGAAGGTGGACATATTATCCATGGTGCAGCTAATGCTATGTACTTACCAAAGGTTATTGCTTATAACGCTAAAGATGAAACAGCTAAGAAACGTTATGGTGTAATTGCTGATTACATGCACTTAGGTGGAGAAAATGATGATGAAAAGGTTGCATTATTAATTAAATACTTAAGAGGTATGAATGATGCATTAAATATCCCACATAGTATCAACCACTATGGTGCTGATGGTTTACCAGCTGAAGTTGGATTTGTACCTGAAGATGTATTCTTAGAAAGATTACCAGAAATCGCTAAGAACGCTATTGCTGATGCATGTACAGGTTCTAACCCACGTATTCCAACTCAGGAAGAAATGGAAAACTTATTAAAGGCTTGCTACTACGATACAGAAGTTGATTTCTAATGTGTAGAGATAAGAACGGTCTTACAGAAGAAGAATTTTTAAAAAGCTATAATCCTGATAAATATCCTAAACCTTCACTGACAGCTGATATTTGTATCTTTGCTCATTCTGATGTGACAGAGATTCTATTGGTTAAACGTGGTGGACATCCTTATATAGGTAAATGGGGACTGCCTGGTGGCTTCGCTAATAAGAATGAACCGATTGAAAAGACGGCTTCAAGAGAACTTAAAGAAGAGACAGGTATAGAAGGTGTGTCTATGAAGCTTGTAGGTGTTTATAGTCAGCCGGGAAGAGATCCTCGTGGATGGGTTGTATCTACCGCATTTTATGCAGATGTAGATAAGAATAGTATTCATCCAGAAGCTGGTGATGATGCCAAAGAAGCAAAATGGTTCACTATTGTCGATGAAACACATTTAAGATGTGGTGATATCAATATAGGTATGAATGATCTTGCCTTTGATCATGCTGATATTATTCATGATGCTATAGATAAGGGTCTGTAGAAATACAGATCCTTTTTTTACACACTGATATAGTCTAAAACTATGGTACCCTATTTTATAAAACTATAATCCTACTAAAGCAGTAGATATTATCGTGTTTTGTGTTGACGTGCTTTTTATGTGGTGCTAAGATGAAACCACATCAAGAAAAGACAGTGAAAAGAAGAGTACTGTAATGAAACTTATACAGAGAGTTCCGTTAGCTGAGAAGGAATAAAGGGAAGTTATAGGAAGATGGTCTTGGAGTTGCATGGCTGAAATGTAAGTCATGACGGGAGCGCCCGTTACAGCGATAGAGTATGCATGTACTCGAAGAGGTTATTAAGGTGACTTAATAATGCATTTAGGTGGTAACACGAAACATTACGTTCTCGTCCTATTATATGGATGAGAACGTTTTTTATTTAAGGGAAGGAGAGAGAACATGATCCACTTAGAACATGTTACAAAGACTTTTAAAACTAAAGATGGCGATGTTCATGCTGTCAAGGATGTCAGTCTAAATATTGAAGAAGGGGAAATCTACGGTATTATTGGTTTCTCAGGGGCTGGTAAATCTACATTAGTAAGATGTATCAACCTATTAGAAAAACCTGATAGCGGTGCTGTTGTATTTGGGGATAAAGATTTATTAAAACTATCAGATGCAGATTTAAGAAAAGAAAGAGAAAAGATTGGAATGATCTTCCAGCACTTTAATCTGCTCTCCTCCCGTACCGTCTACGGCAATGTTGCGCTTCCTCTGGAACTTGCAGGAATGCCGAAGGATAAGATTCGCGAAAAAGTAATGCCGCTGATTGAACTTGTCGGCTTAAGCGAACACGTCAACAAGTATCCGTCTCAGCTCTCCGGCGGTCAGAAACAGCGCGTCGGTATTGCTCGTGCGCTTTCTTCCGATCCGAAGATTCTTCTTTCCGACGAAGCCACTTCTGCTCTTGACCCGGAAACCACTCAGGCAACGCTTCAGCTCCTCAAGAAGATTAACAAGGAGCTCGGTCTGACGATCGTCATGATCACGCACGAAATGGACGTAGTGAAACAGATCTGCAATCGCGTCGTCGTGATGAATAAAGGCGTCGTTGTCGAAGAAGGCGACGTGCTCGAGGTCTTCCGCGACCCGAAGAACGAAGTTACTCAGGCGATGCTCGGCACGGCTCTTGCTGCCCGCACAATTCCGGCAAGCATGGTCGAGCGTGTGAAGAAAGTTCTGAACACACCGGGCGAAAACGAACGCAAGAATCATCTCATTCGTTTGACGTTCGTCGGCAGCTCAACGACCGAACCGGTCCTCTCCCGCGCCTGCTCCAAATTCGATCTGGACTTCAACATCCTCTTAGGACAGGTGGATGAGATCCAAAGCGAAAGTTACGGAACTCTCACGATCGTGATGGAAGGAACCACAGAAAACTTCCGTCAGGCATTGAACTACATCGCCGAAAGAGGCGTTCGCGTCGAGGAGCTCACAAATGTCATCTAACATCATCAATCTTCTTTGGGAATCTTTCCTTGAAACCATTCTAATGGTCGGCGTGAGCGGCGGACTCGGCGCTGCGATCGGTATTCCTTTGGGCGTCTTCCTGTTCGTCACGTCTCCCAAAGGCATCATGCCCAAGCCGTACGTCAACCGCATCATCGGCACTGTTGTGAATGCCGTGCGTTCGACGCCGTTCATCATTCTGTTGGTTGCCATCATTCCGTTTACGCGCTTAATCGTCGGCTCTTCCATCGGTACCGTTGCTGCCATCGTTCCCCTGACGATTGCCGCTGCTCCGCTCATCGCTCGTCTGGTCGAAACCAGTCTGCGTGAAGTCGACAAGGGCCTGATTGAAGCTGCTCAGTCTATGGGCGCTACGAACACTCAGATCATTTGCAAAGTGCTTATTCCGGAAGCGATGCCCGGCATCCTTGCCGGCCTCACCATCGCCTTTGTTGCTTTGGTCGGCAGCTCCGCTATGGCCGGTGCCGTTGGCGGCGGCGGTTTAGGCGACATGGGTATTCGTTACGGATATCAGCGCTTCATGCCTGAAGTCATGGCAGCTGTTGTCATCATTTTGATTGTCTTCGTCCAAAGTCTGCAGAGCTTCGGCGATTGGATGGTCAGAAGAGTTTCTCACCGCTAACCGATCCCCAACAATTTCAAACCCGGCGTTCTTCTCGATACG
>OLIW01001254.1_pt1 | contig 23608 bp, 19 predicted proteins | sample 1601321 | NCBI WGS metagenome assembly OLIW01 (sample SAMEA2452114, study PRJEB22498) | human gut metagenome
GTATGCACAGTGATGCACAGTTTGCAGGATCTTCTTCTGTACCGGCCCACGTAGAAATGATGGGACTTATCGGTGCAGGAAACAACCCTATGGTTGGTATGACAGTTGCAGTAGCTGTATCCATTCAGGAAGCTGCTGATAACGGCAAATTCTAATTTGGCTTATAAGTAAATTGATATATTTAGAAATGAAAACAGGATCTGCTTTTGGGCAGGTCCTGTTTTTGCAAATTAATTATTATATGGTTAAAAGGTTTTCCAGCAGTATTTCTTTAGAAATTCGCTTATAACTGCGAGATCTTCACCCTCATAATAAGCTACAAGTTTCTTTTTGAATTCCGGAACATGTTTTTCCGGTATGACCAAGAAACCTTGTCCATGGGCGATAAGATAGTGATTTGCAAAGATCACAGAGGCTCGTTTATTGCCATCGATAAATACTTGAGTTTTCATACAGTACATACAAAGTTTGATGGCTGTATCAATTTCAGTTGTTTCAGATTCAAGAATCTCTGTAATATTTTCTTTTACGATGGATTCTATTGGGATAGGTGGTTTATACGAACTGCCCCCAATTGTAACCGGCACACCCCGGATTCGGTCTCCATCGGTAAAGAACCCCTCATTCACTAGTTTTGCGATATGACATAACAAATAATAATCAGTTTTGGCTTGAATTACATCAGAATCCAAAATAAATTCCCAGGCATGTTTTAAATTTAGTATTTTTTGAATATCATTTGCTGTCATGCCAGTTACAGTTCCGTTATCAATAATATTCTCCGTCTGTGGAAAGGAGGTTGCCACACCTTCCAATACAGCCTGATCATATATATTTGCTTTCATATTTGCGCGGGCAAAGTCTAAATTTTGAAGGATGCGTTTATCTAATTCTGTTGATTTGTATCCTAATTCTGCCAGCTTTTTTTCTATTTTACGTAAATTTTTTCTTAGTTCCTTTAACTCCTTTGCATTGCGCAGCAAAAGTTGATATAGATCGTCAGAGTAAACATCGACATAGGTTGACGTCAATCGGCTGCCTACTCTTTTTCGGATATAAAGATATTTACCACTTTTGTTTTCTTTTATTTCAGGATTGCCATCATAGGGAATTAAGTTAATTCTGGCTTGGCAATCCGCTTTTTCCTGTAACAATGTTTGGATTTCATTTAATGCATTCATGTTTTTCCTCCTTGCTAAGGGAATCTTTTTCTATATAGTAACTTAAAAGTTGTTTAAAAGTCAATATGTTTTAGGGAACTTTTTTAGAAAAATAAGCAAGAAAAGTTCCCTAAAATTTATATGCAGAAAACTATTTTTATAAAAAGTTTGATGGAATGGAAGGCAAAAACCAGTTGCAAAATTCCCCCAATACACATATAATAAGATAGAATACTTATTTCTCTCCGGGTGGCAGCTGCCCTTGGAGGATGATTAGAAAAAGCGAGGTAATGATATGTGCGGAATCGTTGGATTTGTAGGTAAACAGCAGGCGGCGCCGATCCTTTTGGATGGATTGTCAAAGTTGGAATATCGTGGATATGACTCAGCAGGAATTGCTGTTCGGGATAATAAACAGGAAGTGAAAGTAGTAAAGGCGAAGGGACGTTTGAAAGGGTTGATGGAAAAGACAGATAACGGACGTGCCCTTAAGGGAGATTGTGGCATCGGACATACGAGATGGGCGACACATGGCGAACCATCGGAGGTAAATGCACATCCACATGTAAGTGATGACGGAAATGTAGTGGGTGTTCACAATGGAATTATTGAAAATTACCAGGAATTAAAGGCGAAGCTTTTGAAAAAAGGATATAGTTTTTATTCTTCGACGGATACCGAAGTGGCAGTGAAACTGGTGGACTATTATTATAAAAAATATGAGCATACACCGGTGGATGCGATTAACCATGCGATGGTGCGTATTCGTGGTTCTTACGCATTGGCATTGATGTTTGAAGAATATCCGGAAGAAATTTATGTGGCAAGAAAAGACAGTCCGATGATTCTTGGCGTAGGAGATGGAGAGAGTTTTATTGCATCAGATGTGCCGGCTATTTTGAAATATACAAGAAATGTATACTATATTGGCAACCTGGAGATGGCAAAGGTCAGCAAAGATGGAATTATCTTCTACAATCTGGATGGAGAAGAGATCCAGAAAGAAATGAAAACTGTTGAATGGGATGCGGAAGCAGCTGAAAAAGCCGGTTATGAGCATTTTATGATGAAAGAGATCCATGAGCAGCCAAGAGCGGTTAAGGATACTCTGAATTCTGTATTAAAAGACGGAAAGATTGATCTGACAGATATCGGCTTGGCGGAAGAGGATATCCAGAGAACCAGCCAGATTTATATTGTAGCATGTGGTTCCGCTTATCATGTGGGTATGGTGGCACAGTATGTGATCGAGGATCTGGTGAAAATTCCTGTTCGTGTAGAACTGGCTTCTGAATTCCGTTACCGTAAGCCAATTCTGGATCCAAATGGTCTGGTGATCATTATCAGCCAGTCAGGAGAGACTGCAGACAGTCTTGCAGCACTCCGTGAGACAAAAGCGCAGGGAATCCGTACACTTGGAATTGTCAATGTAGTTGGATCTTCGATTGCAAGAGAAGCGGATAAGGTATTCTATACGCTTGCAGGACCGGAGATCTCTGTGGCAACAACGAAGGCGTACAGTACACAGCTGATCGCTTCCTATGTGCTGGCATTGCAGATGGCACTGGTCCGCGGAAAGATCTCAGAGGAGCAGTGTGAGTCCTACATTAAGGAACTGAAGACACTTCCGGACAAGATCGGCAGGATCATCGAGGATAAGGAAAGGCTTCAGTGGTTTGCCTCCAAGCAGGCCAATGCAAAGGATATCTTTTTTATCGGAAGAGGGATCGATTATGCCATCAGCCTTGAGGGCAGCCTTAAGATGAAGGAGATCAGCTACATCCATTCTGAGGCATATGCAGCTGGTGAGCTGAAGCATGGCACCATTTCCCTGATCGAGGACGGCACTCTTGTGATCGGTGTCCTGACACAGCCGGAGCTTTATGAGAAAACAGTCAGCAACATGGTGGAGTGCAGAAGCCGTGGGGCGTATCTGATGGGGCTTACTACGTTTGGAAACTATAATATCGAGGATACTGTAGATTTTACGGTTTATATCCCGAAAACAGATCCGCATTTTGCAACTTCTCTGGCAGTGATCCCGCTGCAGCTTCTGGGTTACTATGTCAGTGTAAATAAAGGTCTGGATGTGGATAAGCCGAGAAATCTTGCCAAGAGTGTTACCGTGGAATAAGGAGATCCATTTCACAGAAGGAACATTTTAGCGGCAGTTCCGTGACATCGTGAGAGCATAAAAGGATCATGATATCACGGAACTGTTTTTGCATTTGGCGATTTACGATATTTCTTGCTTTTATCAGTAAAAAAGCGTAAAATGATTAGGATATTTGAATCTGTACAGAGAGTGTCCATATGTAATATTCTCTGTACCATCAAAAATGGAGGATTGCATATGAGAAAAATGGGAAAACATATCCCAGGGCTGATCGTGACGCTTGTGGTTCTGATCACAGCAATCGTATTTGCGGTCATGCTTCTGAATATGAAGGTGATCCCGACGAAGTTCATTGCAGTGATCGGACTGGTAATGCTGGTCCTGATCGTGATCGTCGGAGCGCTTGTATGGAGTACGGATGGTAAGATAAGATTTGTAGTGGGAGTGATCCTGGCAGCAGTTTTTGCAGCAGTATTCATTCTCGGAAGTATGTATGTTTATAAGACACATTCCACACTGGCAGGGATCTCCGGTGTGAACACAGAGGTTACAGAGGTCGGTATTTATGTCCGTGCAGATGATTCTGCAGATTCCATAGAGGCTACAGCAGATTATGTATATGGTGTGCTGACAGATCTTGACAGAGCCAATTCGGATAAGGCTATCCAGGAGGTGGATTCCGAGACAGGCAAGACTGTGCAGGTCCAGGAGTATGCAGGACTTACAGAGCTGGTTGACGGTCTTCTGAACGGACAGACAGGTGCGATCGTGCTGAACAGCGCATATTTAAGCGTTATTGAAGAGATGGATGGATATTCCGATATTTCTTCCAGGATCAAAGAGCTGACCGTGAAGAAGGTGGAGACGACCATTGAGCCCCAGGAGACAGAGGCGAAGGCTGAAGAGAATACCAATGACGGTTCTATATATACCATCTTTATCAGTGGTATCGACAGCCGCAGCGGCCTTGTTGCAAAGAGCCGAAGCGATTCCAATATCATTGCTACGGTAAATACAGCTACCAGACAGGTGCTTCTGGTTTCCACACCTCGTGATTATTTTGTACCGCTTTCTATTTCAGGCGGACAGAGAGATAAGCTGACACATGCAGGTATCTATGGTATCAATGTATGTATGGATACTCTGGGAATGCTTTATAATGAGGATATCAACTATTATTTCCGTATCAACTTTGCGGGATTTGAGCAGCTGATCAATGCGCTTGGCGGAGTTACTGTTTATTCTGACTATGACTTTGATTCCAAGAATGAGACAGGATATCACTTCAATCAGGGAGAGAACTACCTGAACGGTGAGCAGGCTCTGGTATTCAGCCGTGAGCGTTATGCCTTTAAAGAGGGCGATCGTCAGCGTGGCAAGAACCAGATGGCTGTGATCAAGGGTGTGATCAACAAGGCTCTTTCACCGGAGCTTCTGAAGAATTATTCTTCCGTTCTTTCCAGCATCCAGGGATGCTTTGAGACCAATATCTCCTACGAGGAGATCGCCAGACTGCTCCAGCAGCAGCTGAACAACGGCGGTGACTGGAACATCGTAAGCTATAGTGTAAATGGTACCGGTGACACACAGAAGCCGTATTCTATGAGCCAGAAGGCTTACGTTATGATTCCGGATGAGTCTACCGTTCAGAAGGCGGAGGCCATGATGAAGAAGGTTCGTGACGGAGAGACTGTTTCCCAGGAGGAGGCAGACAGTGCAACATCAGCGGCAGTAGCTACGGATAATGATGCACAGGCAGCTGCAGAGGGAAGTACAGCAGAAGCGCAGGGTGAGACTGCAGATGCTACACAGAATGGCACAGCAGATGCCCAGAGTGCAGACGGAACTGTTGCACAGCAGTAAGATAAAATTATTAAATTTTAGCATAAGAACAGCCGGGGAAGCGTAAAGCTTTCCACCGGCTGTTTTTTCATGAGAAACAGAACGAAAAAAATCCACCGGCGATCACCGATGGATTTTTTTTTACAGGATCTCTTTCAGATATCTTTCCAGGGCATCCTGCCATGTTGGAAGTGGCTGGAAGCCGTTTTTTATAAGCTTGGATTTATCCAGGCGGCTGTTGAATGGACGTACAGCCTTGGAAACGCCATACTCTGCAGTTGTGACAGGAGATACCTCTACTTTTTCGTATTCCTTGTGGCCGAGGGCAGCAGCCTGGCGGAAGATCTCTTTAGTGAAATCATACCAGCTGATGAAGCCGCCTTCGTTGGTTGCGTGATAGTAGCCGTATTTCTCTGTCTCGACCATGTCTACCAGAAGACGTGCAAGGTCGTAGGTGTAGGTCGGAGTTCCGATCTGGTCACTGACTACGGTAAGCTTGTCATGGGTTTTTCCCAGATTTACCATGGTACGGATAAAGTTTTTGCCGTTTTTGCCGAATACCCATGCAATACGTACGATAAAGAATTTATCTACAGTGCCGGATACTGCCAGTTCACCGTCAAGCTTGGTCTGACCGTATACGTTCTGTGGAGCGTAGTCCTTGCAGTCCGGATCCCATGGTGTGGTTCCCTGGCCGTCAAAAACGTAGTCTGTGGAAATATACATCATCTTGATGCCAAGCTCCTTGCAGATGTCCGCAATGTTCTGTGTCCCTACAACATTGACAAGACGTACCTTCTCACGGTTTTCCTCGTCCTCTGCAGCGTCTACGGCTGTCCATGCGGCACAGTGTACCACTGCATCAGGCTTTACCTCACGGATGGTTTTTGCTACCGCTTCTTTATCTGTGATATCAAGCTGCACATAAGGCATGGTGGTAACAGGAGTACCATCAGCGATGCCGCTGTAGGAAGGAGCAATGTCACTTCCTACGCCTTCATGTCCACGGCCGGACAGTTCATTCATTACGTCATGGCCAAGCTGGCCGCCAACACCTGTTACGAAAAATCTCATGCTTTAACCTCCTCGCGGTTTCCATACATTTTTTCGTAGTAGTTCTGATACTCACCGGAGATGATGGTTTCCCACCATTCCTTGTTGTCAAGGTACCATTTGATGGTCTTTTTGATTCCGTCTGCGAATTTTGTTTCAGGAAGCCATCCAAGCTCGTTGTGGATCTTGGTCGGGTCGATAGCGTAGCGCATGTCATGGCCTTTACGGTCTGCTACATGTGTGATCAGGCTTTCCGGTTTGCCAAGCTCCTTGCAGATCAGTTTTACGATATCGATGTTTTTCATCTCGTTATGTCCGCCTACATTGTAAACCTCGCCTACACGTCCTTTGTGGATGATCAGGTCGATGGCACGGCAGTGATCCTCAACATAGAGCCAGTCGCGGACATTGAGTCCCTCGCCGTAGACAGGCAGGCTCTCGTTGTTATAGGCTCTTGATATCATCAGAGGTATAAGCTTCTCCGGGAAATGATAAGGACCGTAGTTGTTTGAGCATCTCGAAATCGTTACGGGCAATCCGTAGGTTCTGTAATAAGCGAGCACAAGCAGGTCTGCAGAAGCTTTTGACGCAGAATATGGGCTCGAAGTGTGAATCGGAGTCTCCTCCGTGAAGAACAGATCGGTTCTATCGAGGGGAAGGTCTCCGTAAACCTCGTCGGTCGATACCTGATGATAGCGCTTTACGCCGGTTTTTCTCGCAGCATCCATAAGAGCCGCAGTACCCATGATGTTCGTTCTGAGAAACACCTCGGGATTTTCTATCGAGCGGTCAACATGGCTCTCCGCCGCGAAGTTGACGACTATATCGAACTTCTCATCCTCGAACAGCTTGTCAACAAACTCGCGGTCTGCGATATCGCCCTTTACGAACTTGAAATGCTCGTTTTTCATCGCCTCGTCGAGGGTCTTGAGATTGCCGGCATAGGTCAGAAGATCTAGGCAGACGATATCATAATCCGGATGCTCGCGGAGCATATGATAGATAAAGTTGCTGCCGATAAAACCGGCGCCTCCCGTAACGAGAATCTTCATGTTTTTGTCCTCCATATCAAATGATTATCCGATAAAACGGATATGTATTGCATAAGGCGTGCCTTTCTTCGCCTTACAAAATCCTGTTTAAAGTTTTATCTTTGCTTTCTTCCACTTGCCGCTTTGTACAAATATAAATCCTACAACTATTGATGCAACGGAAGCAAAGCCCATGGCTATTCCGATGCCGTTGAAGCCGAGATCAAGCACGCGCACAAGCAGATAAGCGAGCGGAACTCTTATAACTATCGAACTGAAAACCGCGTTGAGCAGAGCGATATTTGTATATCCCGCGCCGATCGCGAGACCGTTCATGCAGAACACGGGAGTGACTATTAAATAGTCGACTGCGGCGAGTCTCAGGAATGTTATGCCCGTTTCGATAACATCCGTTTCGCTTGTAAACAGCGACAGCAGCTCGCGCGGGAATATCTCTACTATAACGAACACAAGCACCGAAATGCTCATTGCTATCGCGAGTCCTGTCGTCATTGTCTTCTTGGCGCGCTTGAATTCGCCTGCACCGATATTCTGACCCGCCATTGAAGATATGGCACTGCTCATCGCAAGTCCGGGCAGAATGGCAAACGAATTTATCTTACCGACGATTCCCTGACAGGCAGACGCAGCAGCCGCATTCGGCAGAGAATTGACGAGTGCCGTCAGCGTCAGAAACGAAAACGAGACTATAACCTGCTGGACAGACGACGGCAAACCTATCTTTATTATGCTCAGAGCTTTCTGCCTGTCTATTCTGAAATCTTTTATTTTGTAGCCGGAGAAGAATCCGCTGCTGAAGAGATAGATGAGCGAAAGAATAACGCTTATTCCCTGCGAGCTGATAGTGGCTATTGCCGCTCCGGCCGCGCCCATTTTCAGCGGACCGACAAGAACTATATCTCCGACAACATTTACCGCAGCGGCTATTGCCACAAAGTAGAGCGGACGTTTTGAGTCGCCCATGCCGCGCAGTATCGCGCTTATGGCGTTATAGAGGAACATGAACACCGTGCCGAGCATGCAGATAGTCAGATATTTGACTGCTTCTTCAAATGCATTATCCGGCGTTTTGAGCAGGCGCAGTATCGGCTTTGTGAGCAGAACCATAACAACGGTGAGCAATGCGCTGAGAATAATATAGAGCGTGGTCATTGTGCCTATCGTGCTCTTCTGATCGTCGTATTTTTTAGCTCCTCCGTATTGAGCTATGAGCACCGTTCCGCCGATGGCGAGACCGAGAGCGGCACCAGTAACGAGAATATTTATCTGACCGCCTATCGAAACTCCGGTTATTCCCGATTTTCCGCAGAACTGGCCGACAATCACCATATCGGCGACCGAATAGAGTGCCTGCAATAGGTTTGAAAGCAGGAAAGGCACGGAAAATTTGAGCAACTGTTTTGTGACGCTCCCCTGCGTGAGATCTTTTCTGAATTTTTCTGACAAAACTATTTACTCCTTAGGTTTCTGAACGTTATCTTTTTTCATGGTCAACGATATGCGGTTCTTTTTGACATCGACCGCCAGCACCCACACCGTGACGATATCGCCGACTTTCAGCACCTCAGACGGGTGCTTGATATATTTATTAGTTATCTGCGAAATGTGAACGAGTCCGTCCTGATGCACTCCGATATCGACGAATGCGCCGAAATCAATAACATTGCGAACCGTTCCCTTCAGCTCCATGCCGGGCTTGAGGTCGTTGATATCCATGACATCGGTGCGCAGAAGCGGAGGCGGAAGCTCGTCACGCGGATCGCGTCCGGGCTTCTGGAGCTCTTTGATTATATCCTGAAGAGTGGGCAGACCTATCTCTAATTTTTCCGCAACTTTTTTCTCGCCTCCGAGCAGCTCGACGGTCGCTTTAAGAGCACCGGTATTCCCATTTGCGGCATCTTTTACTGTAAGTCCGCATAACTCAAGCAGTGCTTTTGCGGCATCGTAGCTCTCAGGGTGAACGCCCGTGTTATCAAGGACATTCTTGCTCTCCGGGACTCTGATGAATCCGGCGCACTGCTCATAGGCTTTTGCACCGAGCTTCGGCACTTTCTTGAGCTGAGCGCGGGAAGTAAACGCGCCGTTTTCTTCTCTGTAAGTGACTATATTTTTGGCAACGCCGGAGTTGATTCCGGCTATATGCGAGAGCAGCGACGGAGAAGCGGTGTTGACATCCGCGCCGACGGAGTTGACGCAGTATTCGACCGCACCGTCAAGCGTTTCGCCGAGCTCTTTTTTAGGCATATCATGCTGATACTGACCGACGCCGAGCGCTTTCGGATCGATTTTGACAAGCTCGGCGAGCGGGTCCTGAAGTCTGCGGGCTATCGAAACCGCACTTCTGAGCGAAACATCGAACTGCGGGAACTCTTCCGCCGCAAGCTTTGAAGCGGAATAAACCGAAGCACCCGCTTCGCTGACCATCATATATGACACCTTGCGGTCGAGCTCTTTTATAAGATCGGCGGCAAATATCTCCGTCTCCTTTGAAGCCGTGCCGTTGCCTATGGCTATTACTTCGACGCCGTATTTTTCTATAAGTCGTTTAACAATCTGCTTTGCTTTGAGCTTCTGCTCTTCGGAATGGGTGACATATATAACGCCCGTATCGAGCACTTTTCCGGTTTCGTCAACAACGGCGACTTTGCATCCCGTTCTGTAACCGGGGTCGAGTCCGAGGGCACGCTTGCCTTTGACGGGCGGCTGGAGCAGAAGTTCGCGCAGGTTCACATAGAACACCTTGAGTGCGGATTCAACCGCGCTGTCGGTTATCATATTGCGTATTTCGCGCTCGACCGACGGGAATATAAGTCGGTCATATGCGTCGGCGGCAGCGTCACGCACAGTATCAGTGCAGGCTGAACCGTTGTCACTCAGGACATTTGCGTTGATTATATTCAGAGCCTTTATGCGGTCAACATCTATGCCGACTTTGAGGAAGCCTTCGTTCTCGCCTCTGTTGACGGCAAGCACACGATGCCCCGCAATTTTATTGACCGGCTCGTCATATTCATAATACATCGTATAGACGCTCTCTTTCTCGCTGTCCGCGGCGCGCGACTGGAGCACACCGGCAACGGTGAACAGCGAGCGCAGACGGCGGATATCTGCGTCGTCCGATATGTTTTCCGCGATAATATCCATCGCTCCGTTTATCGCGTCTTCGGCTGTTTCAACGCCCTTTTCGGCGTCTATATAGTCCGCCGCAAGCTCTGCCGGCGAAGCGGAATCGGCGACCTGAGCAAAAATCGCGTCGGCGAGCGGCTCAAGCCCCTTTTCTTTGGCTATCGAAGCGCGTGTTCTGCGCTTGGGTCTGAACGGGCGGTAAATATCCTCAATTTCCGCGAGAGTCGAAGCCGCTCTCGAAAAGGCTTCGATTTCCGGAGTCATCTTCTCCTGCGCGGTTATTGATGCACTGATCTCTTCCCTGCGCTTGTCGAGGTTGCGCAGATATTCGAGCTTCTCGGAAAGCTCGCGCAGCACCTGATCGTCGAGCGTGCCGTGCGCTTCTTTTCTATATCGGGCGATAAACGGTATTGTGTTGCCCTCGTCGATAAGTTTCACTGTGTTTTCGACCTGCCAGCGCTGGAGACCGAACATTTTTGTCAAGCTGTTTATAATGTCCATAAGGGCATATTACTCCTGTTCCATAGTTTTTATCTGTCTTATGTCTTTTCCGCAGAAATAGAGTGAAATATAATTGCCTATTATTCTTGAAGTTATCCTCTGCGTATATTTCTGCTCGAGCCCGTCGGGTGTGAGATTCGTGCTGATTATAACTGGCAGGCGGCTCATAATGCGGGTGTTGATAATATTATAGAGCTCCGCAACGGTGAACTGGGTTGAAAATTCCGCGCCGAGGTCGTCAATAACGAGAAGATCGCATTCGAGTATAGCCTGTTCGCTGCCATCGTATTCGTTATCCCGTCCGCTTGAAAAATGCTCTTTTTCAAGGCGCGACATAAGATTCTGCGCCGAGCCGTATATAACTCCGTAGCCTTTTCTGATAGCCTCGGACGCTATCGCGAGCGACAGATGAGTTTTGCCGAGTCCGGTTGCGCCGTAGAGCAGAAGACTCGGCGAATCCGTACCGAAATCGGCGGCGTAATCCTTGCAGAAGTCGAGTATTTCTTTCATCCTGCTCCGCGGGTTGACTCCCGTAACTGCGTCTGCGGCATCGGGATAATAATTGACATTGAAGCTCTCGAAAGTCGAGCGTGAGCTCGGCGAAAGCTCATTGAGTTCCGCAAGAGCAGTGTCGCGCAGAAGTTCTTTGTAACAGTCGCACATCACGCCGCTGACGAATCCTGTGTCGCGGCATTTTTTGCAGGTATAGTCCGCGTCAAGATAATCTTCGGGATAGCCGTTTTCTTTGAGGATATCCTTACGGCGCTGCTGAGCAGCAAGATTCTTCTTTGAGAGCTCTTCGATAAAGCGCTGAGCGTTCTCGCCCATGCCGATGGCGCGGATTACTTCCGCACCTGCCGAGGATATTTCACGGTCTATTGATATAAGCTCGGGTATTTTTGCATACGCCTCTTCGCGGTGCATGCTCTGAGTGTGCTCGGCTTTGCTGCGACGGCGTTCAAGCGTCGATGCGGCTTTCACATATACCTTGCGGCTGTAGCTCATTTGTCTTTCCCCTCTCAATCCTTGTTTTTCTTCTTATAAACTATCGGTTTCTGCATTGCATTGCGGTTGAATTCGTTGAGGTCGTATGAAGAAGCGTGTCCCGCATTGGCTTTACTCTTGTTCTGCGGCGAATTCGGTGAAGATACAGGCTTGTTCGCCTTTTCGACATCCGACGGTGTTTTTATTCCGTTCGTGTGCCATGATTCGAGCACTTTGTTCATATACGGGAAGCTCATTTTCTGACAGTGTTCCGCCATCTGCTCATACGCCAAAAAAATCATCTCGGTAGAAAAGCCCCATTCGCGGTTCCATGTGACAATATATTTTGTCTGCGTCTGAGTCGGGCGCGAGTTTGAAAGCCCTGCCATTGCGGCAAACGATGCCCAGACGCGGTTGACTGAATTGAGCCTGCTTATCTGCTCGTCCGCTTTTTCGATAGTATCTATTTCGCGCTCGCCCCAGTCTTTTCCGATCGAGGCTATATAATGAAAGCTTGATTTGCCGATCGAAACGGCGTATTCAATTATCATGAGTATGACTTCGACCGGTATTCCGTATGTATCGTGCATCATCAGGAGAGTACACTGTCCGTCATAGCCTATGGTTCTGCCGAGCTTGTTCTGCGTTTCGAGAAGCAGGAATTTTATATCCGCCGATTCCTCTGCACGCTGAGCTATCTCGGCGGCAGTCGGTCTTGACGGGACAATATCCGGCAGCTCTTTTTTGGGCGCCGCAGGCTCTTCTTTTTTCTCCTGCTTGGCGGGTGCAAAAGCAGATACCGTTTTGGTATTTCCGTCTGATACAAGTATCCCGGTCTCGACCCAATATTGAAGATAATCCTGCGCATCGGGGGCTGAGAAATTCAAGTCCCTGCACATTTTTTCCATATCAAAGCCCTCGCCCGCATGGCGGAGAGTCCAGAGCAGGACTTTCAGCTGCTGACCGCCGGCAAGCTTGATATGCTGATCGACTATCTGCGACGGCACCATAAATACCGCCGAAAGAGAGTCCGGGTTTACCTTATAATTCATCAATATATCTCCGTTCCATCGAGAGCTTCACTCTTCACATAATAAATCAGCTTATATTATACACACTTCCGGAGTAAAATGAAATATGTTATTTCAAAATAAGTCATTTTTTTGCGCAATGCGTACTTTATGTCTCATTTATTTAATCGACACATATAATTTTTAGCTGAAAAATATTGCTTTTCGCTTATAAAAAGTTTATAATATGTAAGATAATTTTGTACATATTGTGCAAAGTAAAACTTTTAGCTTTCTGAGAGGAGATAAAGCATGAGTGCTTTAGGAACAGTCGGCAAAATGCTGCAAAATTCGCTGTCACGCGGCGGCGCAAAGAGGACAAAGAAGAATCCCGCGCCCGAGCTTGAAAAAGGCACGTTTGATTATATCAGCGAGCCCAAGAGCGATTATTTTAGCGTAGGTTTTGCCAAGACGGATGTTATGCCCGACGATATGGACAAGACGACCTACTATGTCGCAGGCTATAAGATCAACAACCCCGCAAAGGGCGCGCTCGATCCGATGACCGCGAGCGCCATATGGATAGACGACCAGTCCGGCAGAGGCGGCGTCGTTTTCGTATCTATCGACGATATCGGACTGACTAACTACGATGTCGGCATAATCAGAGATCTGCTTGCGGATTTCAAAAAAGAAACCGGCTGCCGCTCAATTAATATTATGAGCATACATAACCACGCGAGCATCGACACTGTCGGCTTCTGGGGTCCCCTTCCGAGAAGCGGACGCAACAAGAAATATATGGAGATGCTCCGTCAGAAAGTCAAGCAGGTCGTTATCGACGCTTACAACGACCGCAGAGAGGGAGACCTCTATTACGGCAAGAAGGAGGCCGAAGAGATTCAGCGTGACTCCCGTCTGCCCGAGGTCTATTCAAAGGATGTAACAAGATTTCGCTTTGTTCCCAAGGACGGAAGCCGTGAAGTTTGGATGATAAACTTCGCTTCTCATACCGAGTCGCTTCTCGGCAAGAACTCCTATGTCAGCGCAGACTTTGCGGGATATCTCAGAAACGAGATACTTGAAAAGACCGGCGCAGAGACGATATATTTCGTCGGCGCTATCGGCGGACTTATCAGGCTCAAGGAGCTTGACGAGGACAATGTCAAATCGACCATGATGGGCGGCCAGTCGATAGCACACACCGCAATGGCTATCAAGGACGAAAGAAAGCTCCGTCCCATACTTAATTACATGCGCCAGGAATACTATGCGCAGTGCGACAACTATGTTCTCGCTCTCGTTCAGAGAGTCGGCATCCTTAAGTCCCACGCCGCATACACCGGCAAGGGTTCGCTCAATATGTCGATACACACCGAGATGAACTATTTTGAGCTTGACGGTCTCAAGCTTCTGTTCCTCCCCTGCGAGCTGTTCCCGGAGCTTGCTTACGGCGGATATCTTGACGCAGAGGGTTCAGCCGAGGGCAAATCGCCCGACATCAACCCGACTCCCCTGCTGCAGATCGCAAACGATGACAATATGCTCATCTTCTGCCTCTCCAACGACTTCACAGGTTATGTCGTCCCGCCGAACGATTTCTATCTCAATCCCAACGAGCCCTATATCAACGGCGCACGCGACAGACTCGACAGAAGACATTATGAAGAGACAAACTCCCTCGGTCCCGAGACTGCACCTATAGTTGCAAGCGTATTCACCGGCATAATGGACACTGTCAACAAAACAAAAGCAGAAGCCGAAAAGGCTGTAAAATAAACTAAGGAGTGTCAAACGATGAAATGTAAAAAGCTGATAAGCGGCATCGTGGCAATCATGCTCGTCGCCGTACTCGCTTTCGGTTCCACCGCTGCCGCATTCGGCGCACAAACCGACAACGGCGCAGACCTCGCGCTGGCTTCGCAGAATGTTTCCGAGCTGACGGCAACAACGGACAGCTCCGCATCGTCCCGCGCAGACTCGCTTGATGACATCAACGAAGCTATCAGTGTTATCAAAGTTATCCTCGGCGCGTTCTCATCTTCGGATAAGCTCACCTGGGACAGCTTCAAGACAGGCGTCAGCAGACTTTTCTATATGTCCGTTGACAAACTCATCGACAGTCTTGTGGTCGGTCTGAGCAAAGTTTTCCCGCTGATGAGCAGACCTGACGAAGCGGACTACAAATTCACAAACTCAAATGTCGGCAGCAAGTCTTTCAACGGCAAAGCAGCTGACGGAGCCCGCTGGAATGTCGGTTATTCGAGCTCATCGCTTCTCACTGGCAACGAGCTTGACGGCAACCACTATGTCGGCGGAAGCCTCTCCTATCCCAACCCCAAACACCCCACCGAGATACTTGACGACCTCAGAGTCAGAGTATTCGCGATGAGCGACGGCACGGATAACGGAATCGTTGTTTACGCAGTTCTCGACGCATATGGACTTGCGGCAAAAGACGTCCGCGAGATCAGAAGCAGAATCGCAGGATTCATAAAGAACAAGAATATCGTCAGCGTCAATATTTCCACTCTTCATCAGCACAGCGCCATAGATACTCTCGGTCTCAACGGCGACCTCAACAAGGTTCTCTTCGAAAATACCTTCAAGAACGCCGTCGGTATGGATCCGAGCACCCTGCACAACGGACAGAACAAGGAATATATGGAGCACCTCTATAAGACGACCGCGGACTCGATAATTGCGGCAGTCAACAACATGGAGCCCGGCGAAATGTATTTCTCCCAGACCGATGTTCATGAATATATCCGCGACAAGCGCGATCCTCAGACCTTTGACCCCAATCTCAACCGTCTCTGCTTTGTTCCCGACAACAGAGAGTCAAAGCCCACATGGATAGTCAATGCCGCTATCCACTGCGTCGGACTCGGTGCGGGTACGACCAACATCTCCGGCGACTATCCCTATTTTATAGAGAAGCAGGTCAATGCGGCGGGCGCCAACTATGTTCAGATTCAGGGCGCAGAGCTTGCAATAACCTCGCAGACCGCCCCCGTGGCAGTTGAGGGCAACACAAGATACCAGAACGTCGAAGCATACGGCAACAAGCTCGGCGAGATACTCGTTGCGGCCGACAAGGGCTCAAGGGTCGAGCCTATACTCAACATCGCCCACAGAGATGTCTTTGTCACCGTTGACAACCATGCGCTCGAGTTCATCGCGTCCACCGGACTTCTCGCTAACGAAGCGGTCAAGGCCAAGGACGGTTCGATGAGAATCCCGACCGAGATCGGCTATATGGAAATCGGAACGAACCTGGCATTCGCACTCATCCCCGGCGAGCTTGCTCCCGAAATTGCATTCGGCGGCGGCACCGAAGCAAAGGACTCCTGGACCGGCGAGGATTGGGAGTATCCCTCGATGCAGGATATCGTAGGCAGCAGAAAGCTTATGGTGCTCGGCCTTACGAACGATCAGATCGGCTATATCATAGCGGACAATAACTATCACTCGATACTCACCGAGAATGAAGAGCTTCTCACCGTATCGAAGCACGAGGGTTCGAGAATTCTTCTCGAGTTCAAGAGCCTCTATGAGAGCGTCAGATAAATAAAAGCAGCAGAGCAGGTCTTGATGATCTGCTCTGTTTTTCTGCGAAGAAACGGGCGTTATGCTTAAATTGCATAACGCCCGTTTTGCTGTATCTGTAGTTTTACAGGTCGAGCTTCATGTAGATGAGCTCCTGATATCCGCTTATACGCGAATTGAAGCCTTTCGGGTTTCTCCCGTATTCAACGAAGCCCACTTTTTTATAAAGCGAAATCGCGCTTGCATTATCAGAGACAACGTCGAGCTCCAGCTGAGTATATCCGGCTTCTTTGGCACATTCTATGCACGCTTCGGTCAACGCACGCCCTATGCCGAGCCCCCAGAATTCCTTGGGGATGCCTATTCCAAACTCCGCTCTGTGTTTTGTCTTGTATTTGTTTCCGACAGCGTCAATTCCGGCGGTTCCGGCAATTTTACCGTCAACGACCGCAATGATTTCTATCTCGTTGCTGCTCTCGGTTTTTGCCTTAAGGAACGCGCCCTCCTGTTCAACGGTAAACCTGTTTTCATCGGGATAAGTGAGCAGATAATCCGTCTCGGCATGTGTTAGATTAAAGACATCGAGAACTTCCTGTGCATCGTTTTCCGTTCCGTTTCTCAGGCAGCATTCCCTGCCGTCTTTGAGCGATATTATTTTATTATATTTCAAACTATCCCCTCTGTTTTTCAGGTGGTTTCTTCATCCTCAACCGGATCTACCGAATACAAATACGACTTGAGGAACTGTATATTCGCATCAAAATCGGTAACTATAACCGACTGTCCCCTCTTTGTCTGCGATTTCCAAGTATTTTCGTGCGGCACACGCTCGGATTTCACATCATAGCCGATATACTTGGGCGCGCCGAAGACAAGCTTCGTGAGCTCCATGGGCGACATATCGGTCTGAACCATCGGCAGCACTGTATCCGCAAGCTTCTTAAGTGTCATCGGATTTGAAGTTTTTGCCTTCTTGATAAGAGCCGTTATAACTTTTCTCTGGCGATAAGTGCGCATGAAGTCGGAATCAAGCTTTCTTATGCGGCAATAGACAAGCGCCTGCGCTCCGTTCATATGAACGCTCTCGCCGGACTGTATCTCTCTCGTCGCTCTCGCTGTGGCGCGCATGAACTGCGCCTCTTTTTCAGTCACTTCAACATCGATGCCGCCGACCGAGTCTATTATCGTCTCAAACATATCAAATCCGACGAGCATATAGTGGTCTATCTTGACATTGTAGTTATATTCTATGGTGTCCATGACAAGCTGCGCTCCGCCGTAAGAGCAGGCGGCGTTAAGCTTGTTATAAGACTTTGTCGACGGAATAACAGCCCATGTGTCGCGCAGGAAAGAAGTCAGCTTTATCTTCTTGTTGTTGCGGTCTATTGATACCATGAGCATGGTATCGGAACGCAATGAAGTATCGGAGCTTGAACCGTCGACACCGATAAGCAGAATATTTGTCACCTTGCTGTCGTGCATCAGAGTTGACGAATCGACATAGACATTGTCCTGATGTGTCTCGGGCTTGTAATCAATCTTGCTTGCCGTTGAATACACAACACCAAACACGCACGAACCGATAAGCACAAGTACGAGAAGAACTATAAATATACTTCTCACCGCACGGCTTTTCTTTTTCGGCTTTTTTTGCGAAGGAGCGCTATTCTGCTGCCCGCCGTTCGGATTCTGCCCGGGCTGATTATTGGGATTCGGTCTGCGCTGTTCGCGGCGCGGATCATGTTGCTGCCCCTGCTGAGCGTTTCTGTTCTGTGCGCCGAGGTCATTTACATTGACTCTGCGCGGCGTTATCGGGATATCCTGAGTATCCTGATTTCTTCTTCCGTTGCCTGATATGTAAATATCTCCCATTTTCCTTACCTTCCTGTCAAAGCGTGCTCAAGTCATAAGGTGTACGCTGATACACGAAATAATTGAGCCAGTTTGAAAAAATTATATTGGCGGCACTGCGCCATTTTACCTCCGGAGTCTTCGAAGGGTCATTGTCCGGAAAATAGTTTTCCGGAAGATCAATATTCAAGCCCTTTTCAACATCGCGGAAATATTCTTTTGCAAGCGTATCGCGGTCATATTCGGAGTGACCTGTCGAGAAAAAATTGCGGCACTCCATATCGGATATCAGATGCACACCCGATTTCTCGGAATAAGAAAGTATCTGAAGATCCTTTATAAGCGCAATGTCGCCGCGTCTGACTTCCGTATGCCTTGAATGAGGCACCCAGAATTTGTCGTCGAGTCCGCGCATGAGCGGATGAAAAGTGTCGAGCGAAACATGCTCAAAAACACCGAACATCTTTTTATCGAGCTGATACTTTTTCAGACCGTATTTATAATAGAGCGCCGCCTGAGCGCCCCAGCATATGAAGAACGAGGAATAGACGTTGGTCTTGCTCCACTCGAATATGCGGCAGAGCTCGTCCCAGTAGTCGACCTGCTCAAACTCCATGTTTTCAACGGGAGCGCCGGTAACTACCATGCCATCAAAGCGCTCGTTCTTTATATCATCAAAAGTTTTGTAGAACTTGAGCATATGCTCTTTGGAAACGTTCTTTACTTCATGCGTGGCGGTCTGAAGCAATTCAGCCTCGACCTGAATCGGCGAATTGCTCAGCAGGCGCAATATTTGCGTCTCTGTCTCGATCTTTGTCGGCATAAGATTGAGAATAAGTATTTTCAGCGGGCGTATATCCTGCGATACTGCCCGTTCCTCGGTCATAACGAAAATATTTTCATTCTCCAGCAGTTTATGCGCCGGCAAATTGCTGTCTATTTTTATAGGCATGATTTTCTTCCCTTTACCTTACTATATGTGTCATAAAACGCTTGTCTTATATAATACCCCATTTGAAAAAGAAAATCAATCTAAAGGGCGTAAAAAGCGGATATGCGGCACAGGTTTATTTTGTCTTGCAATACATCCGGTTTTAATATATAATATTTTATGGTTTTTAAACAAAAATTTCAGATTGTGAAATATAGATTTCAAAGGATGTTTCGATGGATTTTATAATAATGGATCTCGAATGGAACAATACATATGCCCGTAAAACCAAGGGTTTCATAAACGAGATAATAGAAATAGGCGCTGTAAAGCTCGACGAAAATCTCAATTTCAAAGACAAGTTCTCCTGCCTCGTCAGACCGCAGATAGGCAAAAAACTGCGCGGCAGCGTCAAAGAATTGACGAACATAACAAACGAAGAAGTCCGAAGCGGTGAACCGTTCACCAAAGTTTTTTCGAGCTTTCGCCGTTGGATAGGCTCGGAGTGCGTACTGCTCACATGGGGTGACGGAGATATACGTGTGCTCATCGACAATTACAAATATCTGAACGGTATCGATACAGTCCCGTTTCTGAGCTATTATGCCGACATGCAGGCGTATATTCAGTCAGTCCTCGGAACGCCAAAATCGCGTCAGATAGGTCTCTCGACCGCGGCGCAGGAGCTCGGAATCGACGAGAGCAGTTTCTCGCATCACAGAGCCTATGATGACAGCCTTCTCAGCGCGGAATGTTTGAAAAAAGTCTATTCAAAAGGCGCATTCAAGCCTTATATCAGAGAGTGCAACGATGAGTTCTATGCGCGGCTTACATTCAAGGCGCATCCGATAAGCAATATTCACAGCCCGCTTATCGACAAAAGCGTTCTCGATTATAAATGCGAGATATGCTCCGGCAAATGCGAGCAGACAAAGCAGTGGTCATATTCAAACCAGTATTTCCGCAGCAAATATTACTGCCCGCACTGCGACAGAACGGTCAGAGTGGCAGTAAGATTCAAGCAGTACTATGACCGAATTGACATCAGAAAAACAGTTTCACTTGTTGTTCCAGAACCTGATGAAAGCTCAGCTGAAACAGCTCAGGAGAGCGAAAAATAAACCGCCGCGGCAATAATCAGAATATGCAGAATAACTTCCGCCGGAAGTCCGAGCATGAATTTTTTATGCTTGGTCTTGTGGCGGACTTTTTTCATTGTCAGATACATCGGTCCCGCCGCGCCGAGCAGACCGACGGTCATGAGTGTCGCCTCCGGGATACGGCGTTTCCCGCTGCCGGCAATGCGCTTGTCATAGACGGTCAGAATTATACCAACCAAAGATATGACTGCGAACCAGCACACAGTCGCCAGAATAACATACTTTTTCATTATATCTTTCTCCTCACCATGACCTGCGTTACACCTTTCGGAATCATAACGACTCCACGTTCGCTGTCATATTCGCAGCTTGCCGATTCTATATTTCCGCGAAGCCCGATAAGATCGAGTATTGCCTCGCAAGTGCCCGCGCCGTCCCCGGTCAGAGCGAGAGTAACTGTATCATCTGATGAAACGAGCGAGAACCCGATTTTTCTTCCGTCGTTGAGCGGATAATCGCGAATAACGGTTTTTTTGCCGCTTTCTATCCATTCTGCCGGCATTCCCCTGCCGATAAGCAGTGTTTAATCGGCTTTCTGAACAATAAGAGAATCCCACAGGACTTTTGTTGCGGTGCTCTGTCCCCACATATGCGGGCACGAACCGCCGCCCGAGCCGCTTCCGCCGCTCGCCCATATACCGCCGTCCGCTTCGGGATAGCCTACCCCCTCCCACCAGCTGAACGGGCCGCTTTGTGCATGGTCTATCATAAATTGATATGCTTTTATTCCGCTGTCGCGATATTTTTCGCCCCTGAGCGCGGTGCTCCCGTATCCGGCGTTATATGAACTGCAAAAGAAGCCGTGCGGGTATCCGCCGAAGTTGTACGGATTATCTGTTATATCTTTGCGGCACTTAAAAATATGCACATATGTGCCGTCGATTTTTTCTATCATGCCGCTTCCCTGTTTAGCGCCGAAAAGATAGCCGTCCCAGCCCCAGCGACCAAACAGGAACATTGAGCCCCAGTTTGCATCGTGAGGATCGCTGCGCTGACCGTATTCGTTCGGTTCATCCATTGATATCGGGATATAATCAAGATTATATTTATTCGAAGTTTCGGCAAGCTTCTTTTCAACGCACGAGAGGAGGTCTATATATTCTTTCTGCGCCCACTCGCTCTCGGACTTGTTTTCAATTTTGTCGCAGATATATTTATAAGTGCAGAGCCCGAACAGAGCCGACCAGTTGTCGATAGTCCAATGTCCGTTGCTGTCGATAGCGTTTGTGCGCTTCATTATTCCGTCCGAGTCCCTGTCGGATGATATTTTGTGAGTGTTTGTCTTTATCTGCTCGAAACGCTCTTCAACGAGCTTCCTATCGCCTGTTTTCTGAAGATAGAGCGCATACGGCCAGCTGAATTTCCATCCGGCATCGGGATACTGGACAAACTTGAGAATCGTCTTTGAATATTCGTCAAAATATTTGAAGTCGCCTATTGTCAGCAGCGATGCCATTATACCGAGGACATCATGATCAAACACTCTGTCATAGCCGTTCTCGCCGACATGGAGCCCATAGCCATCCTTGACTATCATCGTATACACATATCCCGCCTTGTAGGCGTCTATAAGCTTGCTGTCGGGCAGTTCATCTATCTTTGCAAGCGGCTCCATACGCTTCTTCCAGTAAGCTTTCATATGTTCATAGTGCTCATCGAACCCGCCTGCAGAAGCTATTTCACTGTTCGCGGGATATGCGTATTTTTCGCCGAAGCGGTCTGCGCCGACGGCGTAATCAAGGACAATTGTTTCACCGTTTTTTACGGAATGCGGCTGTTTGTTGAGCGAGATAAGCAGTTTTGACACGCGCGGTATGTTCAAAGTTTTTCCGCTGATATTTTTGAGGGTCATTCTCGAATAAGCAATTTCAAACTTACTTTCGCCCCTCATGAGAATATCTGCAAAGTTTTCTATAGTGCATTCAAAGCCGCCCGCGCGATATTTGCTGACGAGGCACGGCAGCCAATCCTCTTTGTTGAACCACTCGATTTTTCCGTCTATATCGGCAAGTCCGAAAGTTATAAGTGTATTCTTTCTGTCGCGCAGAAGATAAGAGCCATCAATAAACGCAATCGGAGCATCCTTGTCGCCCTCCCAGCCGAATACAGAGGCATAGCCCGGGTATTTGCGGCAGGCATATCTGCTCTTGCCCATAGCACCCTTTCTGAAAGTCAGAAAATTCTTTGTATATATTTTAAAATATGCCGACGACACCATCGCCATAAGCGGCTTTTTCTTTTTCTTGCTCATCGTAACTCCTCCGTATTTTCTTCATATGTATATATTAATTTTAAAGCCGGCAAAAGTCAATCGCGTATAGTCAATATAAACAAATAATTGATATTTCTGCTCGGTGATGCTATAATCAATATATAAAAGATGTCTTATTACCCGGAGCTGAAAAGATGAAAACGCTTATCGAACTTTTTGACGAATCACCGATACTCAATGTGCTCGCTTCCGTTGCATTCAAGCCCGAAAAGCTTATATTTTTCGGTGCAGACCCGTTGCAGGTCGAAGAGAGCCGCGGCGACTACAACCGCTTTTTCAAGAGCCGCGGCGAAAGCCCGGAGATAGAATATATAAGTGCCGATATGGAAAACATCGATGAGGTCAACGACACGCTCGCAAAAATAATATCCGAAAATCCTGACTGCGTTGTCGATGTTACCGGCGGCAAGGATATCGCTCTGCTCGCGGCAGGAATGGCGGCTGTGAAGCTCGGAGTGCCGCTTATCGCATACAACAGAAGAACAAAGAAATACGCAAATATAAGCAAATATGAGCACGCTATGAGAGCCAATATCTTCGGTCTGCTTGACTGCGAAGACTTTTTCAATGTCAGCGGCGGCAAGGTTATCGAAAGCGAAGATTTCAGCGAACACAGGGACGACTTCGGCGCTTTCTGGTCAAAGGTGCTTGATATCTGGAACATCTATCTTGAAAATATCGGCTCCTGGGTGCCGCATGTTCAGTTTTTGCAGAGAGTGAGTCCCGCCTGCGAACCGAACGGAAATATGCCGCTGAAAGTCCGAGCGCCCGAGCACATCAGCGTCAACGGCAAGCAGATTTTCAGAAACGACGATATACTTCGTGCGCTCGACCGCTGCGGCGGCCGCCACGGCAACAAGGGCGATGAAGCGGCTGCGACGGCCATCAACATGGTCAAGTTGCAGATCGACATGGAAGCCGCTTCCCCCGACCACGAACCCGACCGGCGGAACATCAACTGACGAACTTTGATACAGACATTTAAGGGAGCCCTCGCACGG
>OLIW01001263.1_pt1 | contig 23413 bp, 51 predicted proteins | sample 1601321 | NCBI WGS metagenome assembly OLIW01 (sample SAMEA2452114, study PRJEB22498) | human gut metagenome
AGAGCACTTGACTTTTAATCAAGTTGTCCGGGGTTCGAATCCCCGCACGCTCACTTTAAGAAGCACGGTTGCCAAATGGCTAAATACCGTGCTTTTCTTGTATTTATACAGTTTTTAAGGGTATGACCTGTCTAAAAATCATACCCTTAAAGTAACCGAAAGTATTTAAAAGTTTAAGGAAGTATTTGTTCCATACGTGTTCCATGTTCCATTTTTGTTCCAGAAACATTCTTAAAAAGCCATGATAATAAATCTTGTAGCTGTTCCATTTTTTGTTCCACTGGTTGTTCCATTTTTTGTTCCAAATCTACGAAACTTAATGCATTATTTACAGCTGACACTTTATCTTCTTTTTCCATCATGATATGGTTGTATACTTTCATTACAACTTCTTCTGAATCTCCAACTAACTTAGCCACCATCTTAATACTGATAATTGGAATCTGGTAGCATAAGCAAGAACAATAATTATGTCTGAAAACATGGCTTGTCAATCCCTCGATAACACTTGGGCTGACTGCCTGCATAGCTTTTAATATTCTGTCGAACATTCTCCTAAAACCAGATTTTGTCATAGGTTTGTAGTTTTGATTTACAAAAAGATATTTTCTTTTCTCTTTTCTCAACATAGCTATATAGTCGGCTATATAATCAAATACACTGTTAGGAATCGGGAGTGTTCTTTCTCCGTTAGTTATATTTTTTACCGTTTTTACAAAAGGGATATTATCTGATATGTCGTGAGATTTAGTTATAGATACCGTGTGAGCTTCTAGGTCAAAGTCATTTTCTGTTAGTGCCAGAGCTTCACCACGTCTTAATCCACAGCCGTAAAGGATGTAGGCATACAATTTGTCCATTGGTTTAAAATCTGCCGTAAAAACGGCTCTCTGTTCGTCTGGTGTCAAAGCACGTTGCTCTTCTGCTTTGTATTTGATTCCCTCAAAATCGTCAAAAACGTCTGCGAATGTTTGAGCGGAGAAAATACGATCACGTACAGCACTACGCAATATTTGCTTGAATGTCATAGCAATCTGCTGTTGAGTTCGTGGATGCCCTGTAGCATGGTTTAATAGCAATTGGAAATGTTTTCGCTCAATGTCTTGCAATTTGGTATAAGCTATCGGAATAAAATGTACGTTGATAATGTTTTCATACATTTTGTTTGTATTATTAGCACGACTAAATTCTTTGTATAAATGTCTCCATTGTACAGCATATTCAATAAATAATATGTCAGTTTCAATGATTCCACGACGTTCATCCCTTAATCGTTCAAATTCTTTTACTTTCTTTTCAAGGTCCTTAGAGCTTTTTGGAGATCGCAGGTGTTTATATTTCTTTTTACCGTTATCCTTGTATGTGCCATCCCACACGTTGGTAGAATAGTAACCATCTTTTCCTTTTCTAAATTTAGCTGTTGCCATTGTATCACTCCTTTTTAATAATCAAAATCACAAAATGGGTACAAAAATAACAGCCATGCAAGAGTGGATTTTATAACATTGCAAAATAATATGAATGTGTTACAATAGATACGGAATTTTCTATATTAAAATTTTACGATGTTATGGAAAAGGGTTACCGTTCTTTTTAGTCTTCTAACGGTGGCTCTTTTTGCGTTCTTGCATAACTGATGTAGTCATGATACAATATAGGTGTTTGGCTGTACTATCTTGTATGATAACTACCTTGTATTTATATTAGATAGTGCTTTGGACTGTATCTATTTTGGCGTGGTACGGTCCTTTTTTATTGTTATTTAACTTCCCAAGATTTACCGCAGTCTTGGCAAATTGCCATTTGTTTACTGTTAATATCTGTCTTGGATGATTTCTTTTCTTTGTATTTAGACTTTTTAGGTGTTAATGCCCACAGACCGCCAGTCGCTGCGATCATACCTGCACGTCCCAGACTGTTACCTGCACGAGTCACAACACTCTTTTTACGGACCTCAGATTTCCCCTTTGTTTTAGCTGAGTCCTGCACAAACTCATATCCTATATTCAAGCTGTGACACTTAGGACAGTATGGTGCATCCAGATAAAAAATCTTATAAAAATCTTCGGCTTTTTTGCTGTCTACCTTTTTCAAAATCTCATAGTAAGCATCCCTAGACCTGTCTTTATCCGCTTTGATTTTGCTTGCATTAAAACCAAAATTACCGTTAAATTTACGCATTTCATAATCATAAGTTAACTGATTAATAGCATCATTTGTATAATCCAGTTTGACAATAATATCTTCTTTTGGATTCTCTTCTGCCTTATCAAAACGGCATAAATAGAAGCTGTCTTTTGCTACATAAAGTATATGTGTTAGTGTAGAAAGAAAACCACTATCTGTATATTTACCTGCTGTGATAATTAAATCACTAGGCTCATTAACAATACCTTTTTCTATAGCAATCTCAATCGTTTTTTCATCAATTTCATACTGCGGAACTTCATTATCAGCAGTAGAAACAGTAGCTAATTCCTTTAAGATTTCCTCTGTTGGGCATCCACAATTTGGACAAGCAGAAGCTTTTTCAGAGAACTCTTTCCCACATTCAGTACAAGTTATTAATGCCATGTAACATCCCTCCTTTTATAATGTATAACAAGCAACGTGACAACCACAATCGCAGGCAAATCGCAGGCTAGAACCCACGGTTTTATGAGGTTTGTAGGACTTTTTGCATAGTAGCATCACAGGCAAATCGCAGGCAAATGACAGGCAAACATCAATTAATTATGCATTTTCTTTTTTAAAAGTCCAAGAAACAACGGTTTTATGCGGTTTTCAGCACCATGCAAAAAGTTTTTTGAATTTGTGATTGACAAATCAACGTTTTTAGTGTATTTTTATTTTCTTTTATATAAATATATAGTATCTAAAGACTATAGTTATATATAACCTATATAGTATTATAATAATTAATATTTATATTTAATTAAAAAGAAAAAATAAAACAAAAAAGAAAAAAATTAAAGTCTTTTGAAGCTGACTAATCTTTCAGCATATCCGGTTAACGATGATAATTGATCGAGCGTATATCCCGGATGTTCGATAATCGTTTCATCTGGTATCAAAAGCTCCGCTGCGAATGTGTGAGCTTCAATTTCAGTTTTGTTTGATTGAAACTGTTTACCATAACTGAAAAAATAATAATCTTCATTGTGCATAATACTATGTGCCAATTCATGAGCGACAACAGTATCTCTTAGCTTATCATCCTCGATTCTATCGTTGATATAAATAAATTTCTTATCCCATATTTTCATGTAGCATCCTTGCAGTTCTCCTAAGTCTCCATACTGGATTGTTACGTCAAGGTAACTAGCAAGTAAATATGGATTTCTCGTACCGTATGTTTCAATCAAATCATTTACTGTATTTTTGATTTGATTTTTTCTCATACATAACCCTCCTGTTTATTTTTTTAGCATTGCAAGTGAAATCTCAATCTGTTTTAGTAATAAATCTATCGTATCGTTATTGACAGGTTTACCATCATAACGAACAGGTTTCATTGAGTCACTTCTTAAAAGTTCTTCAAGCTCCCTGTATTTTTGTTTGAGATCGGTGTTATCTTTCTCTTTTTGTTCATCCTCCTTTCCTGTCATAAGGTAATCAATAGATACTCCAAAATAATTTGAAATCGTTTCTGCTAAATCCATACCAATTTTGGAATTTTTCTTTTTCCAAGTACTGATTGTAGAAGTTGAAACTCCTGTGTCTTTGCAAAAACGATAGGCTGTTATGCCACGTCCTTTTAACAATTTTTCAAAAATTTCATACATAGCGTTGCCCCTTTTTATAAAAAATAATTCGACACAACGAAATAAAACACTTGACTACCTCGTCAGAACGTGCTAATATACACTTGTAGCTCGGATAAGCGAGGTAAAAGCGAGTCGGTTTGGCGAGTGACTCGTGAAATCAAGTGATAAATAATTCGTTAATCACAATATATCACTAAACCGAGATAAAAGCAATAGATTTAAGAAGAAAGGAGTGAAAAAATTTGGTTTATGAAAGATATTGTCAATTAAGAGATAAAAAAGGTATTACGGACTACCGAGTATCAAAAGATACAGGAATGACAAGTTCTTTGTTTTCTGACTGGAAAGCAGGAAGAATCAAACCGGGATTAAAAAGCATTAAAACATTAGCAGATTACTTTGGCGTGACAGTAGATTATTTTTTAGAGGAGAGTGAGTAGGTGTTAAAAAGAACTAAGAAACTTTTGAAGAAAATAGCAGAAATGCTTTACAAGAATTGCGATAAGTTTGGATTAACCAAACAGGATGAAGAGGTTAAAGAGTTAAAAGAACTTATCGACAAGATAGGAGAGTGAGTAGATGTATATACAGCCGTATTACCTTGGTTTGTTCGTAGGAGCTTTTGGAACTGTTGCAACAGAAATTGTAATTGTGCTGATTAGCAACCACAGAGACAAGAAAAGAAAACAGAAGATGCAGGAGAGATTCAAGGAAGAAGAGTAAGAAAGGAGCGAGTATGAAATACGATAAGCCAATCATGAGAATGTCAGAACTCGTCAAGATGGGATTTCCAAGGTCATTCCTTGATGAAGCCTATCGAGAAAGAGGACAGGACTTTGCACAAAAAGGTCCTAAGTCCAATTCTCCCGTATTTTTCGATACAGAAAGATTTGAAAAATGGAGATTAAGGAAACTAGCAAATGAAAACCAAGCAATGCAGAGAGGAGGATTCTAAATGAAAATGGGAGCATTCATGATGGGGTGTGGGTTGGTAGTCTGCGGATTAGATTTAATGCCATTCTGGTTTATGGGTACTTGTGTAGCCGCAGGACTGGCATTAATCGCACAAGAGCGTGATGGATGGAAATGAAAAAAAGCACCCAGACATGGCAGGTCTAAAGTGCTTAACAAAAAATGCATAACAACAGTATAGCAGGAAAAGGAGATTATGACAATGATTATTACAAAAAAAGAGTTCAAAGATGCAGTTAAGAAAGTAATTATTGAAGCAGTGAAAGAAACTAGAGACCCAAGGTTTACAGAAGAGGAAAATAAGGTAGCAGATAAAAAAATTGCAACAGGCATGACAGAGTTTTATAGCAAACTTATTGTAAAACTTTACGGACAAGATAATGAAGAATGGATATACAACAAAGAAGAAGCATTTGATAACGCAAATACAATCTTAAATGAAAGAATGGCGAATAACGATGCTATTGAAACCATTTTTGAAAATTTAGCATATACAGCAAGTGTGCTTAGACTTTTTGCAATGCTTAAAGAAAATGAGCAGGAAGAAACAGTACCAAAAGAATTTGATGTAGAAGAGATTCTTAAAGAAGCAAAGGAGCGTGAGTAGTCATGATTGTGACAGGCTATACAGACGAAAATGGGACAGTAATCCCAGAAGAAGATGCAACAGAATATATCTGGAAGCAGGCAAGAAACAACGAAGAGGATAAAACATGGCTACTAGAGTATATGTGGGACGTGTTTACAGGAAATCCAAAATTCAAAAAGGAATTAGAGGAACTAAAAGAAGCTCGTTTTGATGATGTATGCAGCGTGAAAGAGTGTGACGAGCAGGGAAACGTAATTCCGTATAACGGAGAATATGAACCAGAGGGGAGATAGATAACATGGGAATACATGAAAAAATGATGCACATACAAACGACATTAAAAGCACCTAAGAATCTGTACAATTCTTTTGGAAATTACAAATACAGAAACGCAGAGGGAATCCTAGAAGCGGTTAAACCGCTTCTAGCAGAAAATAAAATGTCAATGTACATAACAGATGATGTGCAGGCGGTAGGAGATCGTGTGTATGTAAAGGCTACTGTAAAGGTATTGGACACCGAAACTGGAGAATGGGTAGAAACATCAGCACTTGCAAGAGAAGCACTTAATAAAAAGGGAATGGATGATTCTCAGATAACAGGAACGGCATCATCTTATGCACGTAAGTATGCCTTAAATGGAATCTTCTTATTAGATGATACAAAAGATGCAGACACAGACGAAAACCAGAAAGAACGTACTGCAAGAGCTAATAAGCAGGAACAGGAAAAGAATAAAGAAAAACTTGATCAGATGAAGATTTCTCTTGTAAAACAGAAAACATTATTGGATTTGTGCGAAGATGAAAAGTTTGACATCAATAAGATTTTGAAATCTTACAAACATGAATCTATCAAAGATATTACAGAGGGGCAGTACAAGTACATTGTAGCCAATAAAGACAAAGAGAGTGTAAGAAAGCTGTGGGCAGTTGATGGAAACGAAAGCTAAAATTCATGACATCTCAATTGATTTTGAAACAGGGAAACAGGTCATTTCTCTCGTGTGTGAAAAAGACATACGAGGGGAATATGACCGACTGAAAGATAAGGAATGTAGGCTTAAGGTTGTTCAGTACCGTGAGGGCAGGAGTTTAGATGCCAATGCATACTTTCATGTACTGGTTGGGAAGATTGCAGAAGTAACGGATAACAGCAAGGTATATATAAAGAACAAACTCATAGCAGAGTACGGACAGCATGAGATTATAAATGGGTCTCTTGTATCACTTCCGTTGGATAACGATATAGAAGTGTACGACCTTGAATTTTGCCACCTACAACCGACAGCCAGTACAACTACCAATAAGGCAGGTAAGTTGTTCAGAATCAATCTGGTAATGCGTGGGAGTCATACCTACAACACAAAGGAAATGTCTGAACTGATAAAAGGAACTGTTGCAGAAGCAAAAGAGCTTGGAATTGAGACAGCAACACCGCAGGAGATAAAAGAAATGGAAGAAAGGTGGAGAGTAAAACTTGAAAAAGCTAACTAGTGTATTTACAGAAAATATGGATTGTTGCATTTACACAGGTTCTTACATAGTGGAAAGACATCATATATTCGGTGGTTCTAATAGGAAGAAAAGTGAAAAATATGGATTTGTCGTACCACTAAGACCAGACTTTCATCCGAACGGTGTACATTTTAACAGAAAAAATGGAGACATAGATACAAAGCTTAAGACGATGGCTCAAACATATTATGAAGAGCATATCGGTAGCAGGGAAGAGTTCAGAAAGGAGTTTGGGAAATCATGGCTGTAACATACACAATCCAAGGAAGACTTGACGGACTTAACACTTTTATTTATGCAAACAGGACCAATCCCTACAAAGGTGCCAGATGCAAAAAAACAATCAAAAAATTTGCAAGGCATACATACCACAATGGCTAAAGAAAAAGCACATAAAATTCCCAGTGATTCTGGAAATTAAGTGGTATGAAAAGAATAAAAGACGTGATCCAGACAATGTCTTTTCGGCTATTAAGTACATATTAGATAGCTTGGTAGAAGCAGGAGTGTTCCCAAACGATGGTCAGAAACAGGTAGAGGGCATCGTTAACTGGATAAAGGTCGATGCAAAGAATCCAAGAATCGAGATAACAATCTACGAAGACGGAGACAAATATTAAGCAGGAGGGCAATGATGCAAATAAACATAAATACAGACTGGGAATGGTATGAAAACACAAATGTATTTAGATTGTTTTATCATTGCCTACTACATACAAATTTAGAGGACAAGCGGTACTGCGGAAAAGAGATAAAGGCAGGACAATTTGTATCTTCGATAACAAGAATCAGTGCAGAGACAGGATTGACAGAATCGCAGGTCCGAACAGCACTAAAGAAACTAAAGGATACTGGGTATTTATCCACAAAAAGTACGAATAAATACACGATATACACAATAAATGAGTATCAGAAGTACATAGATTGTGGACAAGTTGCAGAAACAACTACCGAGGAAAACACGGTGGTTGAAAATGGAACAAAAATGGAACAACCAGCGGAACGAAAAATGGAACAAACAGAGGAAAAAGTAAAGGAAACTTACGAGAAATCAAAAGAAAATTGCGAAAAGTCGAACAAAAAAGCAATCAATGAATGTTTTGAAAGACTCTGGAAACAGTATCCGAATAAAAAAGGAAAAGGGCAAGTATCTGATACTAAGAAAAAAGTGTTGTACCAGATAGGAGAGGAACACATACAAAGGGCATTGAAACGGTATCTGGATGGATTAGAAAAGGATGCTTCGTGGAGAAAGCCACAGAACGGCTCGACATTCTTTAACAGTGGTTACGTGGATTATCTGGACGAGAACTACGAGAAACCACCAGAACCGAAGCCACAGCGGAATCCTGCAAGTGTTTTATCCTGCGAGAGAGACTATGACTTTGATGATTTAGAAATGCAGTTACTACATAAGCAATTAGAGTAAGGAAAAAGGAGTGATGGAAAATGTATCAAATGAGTTTTTTTGGTAATGAAACAGCACTTAGAAGCCATTCCATTACCAAGCAAACCAGAAGAGAATCCCACAAAAAGATTAATAAAGAAGCAATACATATCTTGATTTTAGAACAGCTCGAATACGGAGCAATGACAGCACGAGAGATCGCAACAGTGTTGTATAAGCACAAAAAAGTGTTAGAACCGACAAGGCAGCAGGTACAACCACGGCTAACAGAGTTAGTACAGGACGGACGTATTGAGGTATGCGGTAAACGACACGACAGCCTAACAGACAGAAATGTAGCAATCTACAGAAAGGTGGCTAAAGATGGGGTATAAAAAAATAAGCAAAGATCTTAAGAGAAAAATCCTTAAAGAAGTAGAAGAAACGAAAGAGGTTACTTCTGTTGCGAAAAAATACGGAGTAGACCCATCAAGCATCTTTAAGTGGAAAAAATACGGAATCGAAGCGAAGCGGAGAGAGTACACAAAAGAGTTCCGAAAACAAGTGGTCAAAGAAAAAGTAGTTAAAAAGCTACATGTACAGGAATGTGGAGCAATTTATGGAGTACCTGGTTATCTTGTTAGATTCTGGGAAGATGAATTGGTGGAAGAAGTCAAAGAAGAGATTCGACAAAGCCGATTCAAAAAAAAGCAACATGAACGAAGATTTATTCATGTTACTTCACATTCTGGTTATTGGAAATAAAAACTAAATAATACTTTTCTGGTTTGATTCTCTGCCTAAGTAACTGTAAATAATGTTTTTTGTATTTTCAGATTCTTCCGTTTTCATCTTTATTAGGCAGAGACTCAAGCCAGAAAAGGCTTGTTGCACAGCAGGATTTTTGTATACCACACGACAACTAAATAAAAGAATCCTCGCAACGCATAAGTACAATATAGCTATTGTATAAGTCATGATTTCCCCTGCTATTAACGGCAGGGGAGAGAATGAAGAGTAAAGGAGTAAGAAATGCAAATTTATAATATAGAAACGAAAGCAATTATAAGTGGAGAAGAAATAAAAGAATTAGATGATTGCTTTATTTTGACAAATACTGACGAGAGAAATGATATGCAGACAACGATCAGATGCTTGAAACCAACGTGGAACAAAGTAATTTGTAAAGAAACGTGTTTACAGCGTATTACAAGTCAGCTAAATCAACTTACACAAAACACGGTTTTAGGAGTTGATGAGTTAAGCAATAATACAGATACACTCATGATGAGAATAACATTGAAAAATGTTAAAAACAAAAGTCTATTGATATATAACAAACAAAATAAAACAACATACATTGATTGTTGGTTTATCAGTAGTAGATTTTTAGATCAAGCCATAGAAGATTATTTAACAAATAAGGAGGATTAAATATGGGAATTAAAAATCTAACAGAAGCAGAAGAAAAAGAGTTTTACAGACTCGTTGGGAAGATGAATGGAGAAAAACCAGACAAGGAACAGGGTGTAAAGGTAAGGAAACCACGACAATCAGAAGAATATTTTTGTATTAGTAATGATGGAGCTGTTATACAAAGCAGGTGGACGAATGATTCTTTAGATGAAGGAAGATGGGAATTAGGAAACGTCTTTTTCACAGAAGAGTCAGCGTGGCTTGCCAGAGAAAAAAGAAAAGTAGAAGTTGAACTTGAACGATATGCAAAGGAACACAATGACCCAACACTCGAAGATAGTTATTTCATTTTGCATGATGAATACAATGAAGAACTTGATTATGATGTGTGGGCCGATTACAGACCACAGGGAGCGGTGGTATTCACATCAAAACAACTTGTATTTGATGCGATCGAGTCAATAGGAAGAGACAGAATCATTAAATACATCTTTGGGGTAGAAAGTGAGGGAGAGGAATGAATTTTACAAAAGCGTTCGCAGTATTTATGCAAATTGATTCAAAGGAGTTTACGGAAGATGAAAAATATGAAGCAATACAGCAGGTGTTAGATGCAGCGACAATAAACAGTATCACAAAAAGACAGGTGTTAGATGTAGTGTCTTACCTATTTGACGAGCAAAACAAATACAGATGGCACGACTTAAGAAAGAATCCTGCTGATCTGCCAGAAGATAACAAAGATGTTTTAGTAACTATAAAAGGCGGTTGCGTAAACAGAACATGGCATGATTCCTGCGGATGGAGAAATGCAACAGCCAAAAAGGCAAGGTACTATAGTAACGATAGGGTTATTGCATGGAAAGAAATAAAGGAATTTGAAAATGAGGAGATTTAAAATGCCAACAGCAAGGTGCAAATGGTGTAATAGTTGGTTATTCAATGAGGACATCGGAAGAGAGTATATTCAGATAAATTCTGACATGAAAATACAAAGCAAATTTATTTGTCTTAAGTGCGAATGTGAGTTAAGAAAAGAAGATTTCTTTGAGCCGTACAGAAGTATGATGAAGTAAAGGAGTATCAATGGACTTAGAACAAAAAGCAATAGAAAGAATCAAAACAGCATCAGAAATGAGTCTTGAGTATTACAAACAACCACTTATCTGTACATACAGCGGTGGTAAGGATTCAGATGTATTATTAGAGCTATTCAAACGTTCTGGAGTTCCTTTTGAAGTACAGCACAGTCACACCACAGCGGATGCACCACAAACAGTGTGGCACGTCCGTGACAATTTCAAGAAATTGGAAGAGGGGGGGATAAAGTGCAGTATTAACTATCCAAGGAAGCCAGACGGAACCAGAATCACGATGTGGAATCTCATTCCTAGAAAACTTATGCCACCTACACGACTTGTAAGATATTGTTGTAAAGAATTAAAAGAAACAGCAGGCATGGGAAGATACGTGGCAACAGGTGTTAGATGGGATGAAAGCACAAAAAGGAAACACACACGATCAGAATTTGAAAAGATAGGAGCATCAGTTAAAACAAAGGAATTGTTTGATGATTCTGTAATGCTCAACAATGACAACAATTCTAAAAGAAGAATCACTGAATTGTGCATGCAGAAGCACAAGATGGTTGTAAATCCCATTGTTGATTGGAAAGAGGAAGATATATGGAACTACATAGACCAAGAGAATATATGTGTTAATAAATTGTACCAATGCGGATATAAAAGAGTTGGATGCATCGGTTGTCCGATGGCAGGCAGAAAAGGAAAATTAAAGGAATTTTACGATTTTCCAACATTCAAACTAAATTATATCAGAGCATTTGACAGGATGTTAGAAGCAAGAAAAGCAAAGAATCTTCCTACACAGTGGGAATCTGGAGAAGAAGTATTCCTGTGGTGGATAGAAGATAAGAATGTTGCAGGGCAAAGAGAATTTAAGGTAGCAGAAAACGGACAACTTATGTGGTAAAGGAGTGATAACATGAGCTACGCATGGTCAACAGAAGAATATAGCGATCATTACAGCACAGATTTTGACACAATAGAAGAATGTATCAAAGAAGCTAAAGACATGGGATGCAAAGCAGGTACAACTATCTGGATTGGAAAAGTAGAAGAAGTGGATATAAGACGGGTAGACCTAACAAGCATACTAGAAGATTTACACAATGCTGTATATGACGATGTAGGAGAAGTTGCTGAAGATTGGTACATAGAAGATATAGATAGCAAAGAAGCCTACGAAAAGTGTGAAAATGCTATAAATGATCTGGTTGTTAAATATATCGAAGAAAACGGCATGAAACCAACGTTTGCAAATGTAGTAGATGCAGAACCGTATGTTATCAAGTAGGAGGAAAGAATATGGATGTTATCAAACAAATAGATTACATGATCGCTTGCCTAGAGATGGCAAAAGAAGAAATCAACTATAAAAAAAGATGGGAAATGAAAATAAAAATGAGAGAGGATAACGACTGGAACTGGTATAAGATACACAGGACACCAAACAATGCACTTATCAAAGAAAATCTTAGAAATGTTGGAAGAACAGGATTCAAGCTTGCGAAAGATTTAGAGGTGGGAGAATGAAAATACATTCAAGTCGAGCTGATAAAAATGTGGACTGTATCAGAACAAGCATGAGAACAGAAAAACACAATAGTTTGCACGTAACATTAAATTTTAGGAGAATTGTTGGTGGACCAGTTGCCATGGAAGAAGAAACAGGCAGTGAAGTGATAATAAATTTTACTGATACCTGCGAACTTGACAATTTTATTATGGCACTGACACAACTAAAGGAAATGACAAAAGGTTACTACGGTAAATGGGAGATTGAAAAAAGTAAAGGAGAACGACTATGACAATAGCACAGCAGGTAGCACACGACTTTTTAGAAAGCATAGAAAAGATGATTACGGCAAATAAACTAGATGTTGGAGTATTGGATACGAAAGTTTCTTATCAATCTTGCGAAGAAGCAATGATGAGTGTGACTGATACAAAATCGGGGAGCGTTATTGCAACAATGAGATTAAATTTAAATACAAACAAATTAAAAAGAGAAATGCAGGAAAAAGAATTAGAAAACTATTGTCGTAAAAGAATCTGCCCTATTTGCATTTTTAAAGGGCAAGAACCATGCATAATGAGAAAAATTAAATATGGAACAACTACGAGCGAAGAAGTAGAGGAAAGCTATAGAAAGATGGTGGAGAATAAAAAATGACAAGAGAAGATATAATCACTAATTTAAGATATTGGTGTAACAATATTGATAAACCATGTGAAGAATGCAAAATACATGATATATGTGTCGTTCGTGATCATGTGCAGACATTTGATTCTATGGACGATAAAAAGTTACAAGAATATTATAAATTGATGTATGGAAGTGAAGTGAAAGTAGAGAAAATGGAACCGGTAAAAGTTTTAGAGCAGATAACAAAAATAACTTATCCAGAAAAAATGAAAGACGTGTTACCAATGAGAGAATTTGTAAAAAACTTTTTGGAAAAAGGATACAAAGTTGAAATACTAACACACCTAGCTAGTGATGATTTAGATGTGGTTGTTTATAAAGAAGTGGAGATGAAAGAATGATACTAAAAATCTTACTTGTTATCATCGGCATTATCTTAGGACTGGTGGGCAGTGGTTTCTGCCAGTCCGCTAAAGCAAGAGATACGATTACAATGACGTTAGAAGATTATGAACACATGGGAGAGATATTACACAGTCTGCCGCTAAGAGAACGGCACAAAAGTCTTAAAGGGAAAGACGTGGCGTTATACAGATGTCCTAAATGCAAAAGCTATGTAGCAGAATGGACAGAAGTTTGTGAGTGTGGGAACCGGTTGGACTGGGGAGAAAGTGAGGACTTACATGTTAATAAGAATTAGTGAGACAATGGCTATAAATACACAACAGATTATTAGAATCTATGTCAAAAAAGTATTTGACGGATACGAAGTTATAGGAGAAACACTAGATCATCTATATACTATTAAAAAATGTACAACAAGAGCAAAAGCAGGAGAGACACTGGAAAAAATACTCAGTCAGTACGACAGAGTACAAAGGGTTATCGAATTATAAAGGAGCGTTATAAATGTTGGTACTTACACAAAGTCAACGAATGGTTATAAATGTTGAGTATGTAGATTGTATGTTTATTAAAAAAGAAATAATAAAGAAGCAGGAAAAATACGGTTTATATTGCGTTATGGCATTCGATCAAGAGAAAGTTGCTATTGCATATTATGAAACAGAGAAAGAAGCAATGGAAGAACTCAAATTGATGCTGAATTGTTGGAAACACAAGCAAGACATATATTTTATCAGACAAGAAAAGGCGGTGTTATAAATGGGAAAATACTGTGAATGGATAAAATACGATTATAGAACAATTTGCCCAAGGAAACACGATGCAAAAAATCCTTATTGGCGAATCCCTGCAGATACGGACAAATTGAAATACTGTCCATATTGTGGGAAAAAGATAGTAATAAAATAGTGTTATCAAGGAGTGATTACATGAAATGTGTTTGTATGGGATGCACAGAAGCAACCGGCAGGAGTTGGGATTGTCACACTAGATGTGATAGTTACAAAGAGTTTCAAGCCAAAAACGAGGAAGAGAAGAACGTTATCAAAAGGAAAAATCCTTACTATAAGTCGTTATCAAAAGAAAAATTTATGAAACGGAATGCTTTAAACAGGAACAGGAGGGGAAGAAAATGATTAGTACAGCTAAAGCAATAAAGAAAACCAGAGAAGCACAAGGAATGACACAAAAAGAACTTGCTGAAAGATGCGGTTATACAGTCACTGATATTAAAGCATATGAACTTGGGGAAAAAGAACCAAAACACATTAATCTTATGACTATAGCAGGAGCATTGGGTGTTACGATGTATGAGATGTTTGAAAGAATGGAAGAGATTGAAGAACCAGAGAATATAAATCTTGATGTTATCAGAAACGCACTGAGTGCCTATAAAGCTATTGTAAAAACTCCATTGGACCAAGTGGCAGTAATGGCATTAAAAGAACTTATACAGTACAAAGAGACAGGACTAACACCCGATGAAATTAATGGGATGAAAAAAAGACACGAAAAAATTGACCTTATGGCGACTGAATATGATAATATTTGCGAGAAATACGACAAACTATATGGAAAGGAGCAAATGTGATGTATTGGCAAGAAAAAGAAACACGATTAGATATTGATGATGTCAGAAACGCACTAGAAGCTTATGAAGCTAATATTGTAACACCATTGGACCGCATTATAGTGAAAGCATTAAAAGAGCTTATAGAGTACAAAGATATAGGACTAATACCGCAGGCAATAAAAGACATGGACAAGATGTATTTAGAAAAGTGCCAACAGGTTAACAGGCTAACGTGTACCTGCGAAATGTACGAAAGGATGGCTAAACATGGATAAGCAAGATTTATATACCCTATGTACATTAATACCGCCTATGGACGATTACAGCGGTCACAATATGTATCTATGCGGTAAACGTGACGGATTTAATGAGTGTGTGAAGATGTTAAAAGAAAATCTGAAGAATATAAAAGAAGAAGCAGGGGTTTAATCCTCTGTTTCTTCTTTTTTTGCCTTTTTATTGAATTTTTCCCATCGTTCTGGATACACTTCTTGAAACCATTTAAGAAAATCTCCAAACAGAGCGTTTTCTGCTTCTTTTCTAACCGTGGCTGCATCTTCTATATTATAGTATCTTCCTAAATGGTATGTTTTGCCTTTAAATACTATTGTAGCAGCCCATTTTCGCCGATTTTTGTCCCAACTAACACCACGGACTCCAGATGTGTTATTCCGTAGCATTTTTCTAGGTTTGATTGATATAATGGATGTATTTTCTATATATCCTTGTTCACATGTCTTCGCTGCCTTTTTGAGGTTTTCTCTGGCACTTCTTTGATGTGAGCAACCACAAGACATTTGTTTGTAAAACAGTCCGGCAGGAACTAGGTAGTGCTTTCCGCAAGAACATTCACACTCCCATTTATACCGATTTCCAACTCTTATTTGCTTAATTGCTTTACAACCATAATCGTTAATTTTATCAGTGAGGTCAAATGGTTTATAGTAATTAGCTTCGGCAAAACATCCGCAAGATTGAGTTCGACCAGATGTTAGAGCATCGTATCTTACAGTTTTTGTATTTCCACATTCACATTTGCAAATGGCATAAACTCTTCCTTTTTTTCTATAAGCATCTATGATAGTTAATTTTCCCCACTTTTCTCCATTAAATTCATTTGTATATCGTGGTGCGTTTTTACATTCTTCGGAGCAATATTTTGCACTTGGTGCACCATCAAAAGTCTTTCCACAGACAACGCATTCTCTTAAAGCCATAAATAAACACCTCTTTCTGTAATGAATTATACATATTATATTACTAATGTACAAGAAAATTTCAGCGAAGGACCAGAACTTTTCTGGTCCTTAATGTTATCTATATGAAAAGTTGTGATCTAAAATCTCTATGTTGTAGTTACCAGTTGTACCGCTTACCTGTTGATGCGTGATAATGTAGTTTGCTGTGATACCTGCGGTAATGATCGCTGTAAGTATGATTGATAATAATATTTTATTCATATAAACACCCCAAATCTTCCAAAATCATTTCTATTGCATATTCTCGTGAACACATTTCAGCACCATCCCAACGATTTTGCTCAATCATTGAATTTGCTTCTTTAACGGCTTCTTTTTCGGTATAACCGCAACTCATTAACCACTGTACAATTTTAATCATGCTAGTTCTCCTTTTCTACCCTCGTAACCTCCGGGGTGGGTGGTGTATGTTATACATTGATAAGTTGCTCCCAGTTAGGATGTTCCTTATCAAACTTTTCTAATTCTTTTTCTCTTTCGTCATAGGCTTCAAGTTCTAAAGCTTCGATTTCTTCCCAACTAAAACCAAGTTTTAAAAGATTGTCAGCCAGTTCATCACAAAGTGAGGAAGCTTCTAAATCTTGACGGTAAATGAAAATTTTTACCGCATTTTTATAACCTCTGATTGCTGAATTTCTAGCAACCTCTTCTTTAAAAGCTTTGTCGATTTTTCTACCTCTGTAATAATCCATAATTTTCAACCTCCTAAATTCTTTCTAAAATCTTTTTACAAGCTTCTACATATCCCTCTGGGAGTGTTTCGGTGTTCATCTTTCCACCGCTTGCTCTCCAATCAAGATATTTTTTTACTTCTTCTTCTTCTTCCAACTCGTAAATAAATTCTTCATAAGAAACGAAGTCCTCATTTTCGACTAACTTTTCAATTTCTTTTCTTAAATATTTCATTTTCAACACTCCTTTTCTTGGTTGCTTTGTTCTCTTAACTTACTTTTATTATATCACTTTAAAAAGTTATGTCAATATAAAATATCACTTTTTATGATAATATTTCTCTTGACGTGAAAAGGCTATATAATATATAATGTAATAAACAGGAGGTAAGAAAAAATGTTAAAATACAAAATTGATGTGTACGATGCACTAAAAAGAAAAGGATTTACTACATATAAGGCAAAAACTACTAATTTACTTAGCCAAAACACGTTAAACAAGATAAAGAACGAGGATACAGCTATAACACTTAAGGCTTTAAATGCTGTATGTAACATCTTAGAAATGCAACCGGGGCAACTACTGGAATATGTAAGAGATGAAGAGGACGAAAAAAAATTAAAAGAATTGTAAATATCACTTTACAAAGGTATAAAGATGTGGTAAGATAAAGACAGTTAAAGGAGATAAGCAATAAGAAAAGGAGATGGAAGCCATGAAAAAAATAAACGCAGAAGAAATCAAAAAGGAACTTGTAAACGAAGAAATGAGCTTTACACAGCTTGACAACTTCATGATGGAAAACGGATACTACAGTGTATTCGATGATGGAGTGACAGCAGACATCAAACAGGACGGAAATGTCGTGTATACAGCTACAGACTCCAACGAATGTGAAGTACAGATTTTCTTCGAGATCACAACAGATAACGGAGAGGATGAAGCAGAAGAAGCTTTCTACTTAAAAGTGACAGACGTGCAGGAGTTCTAATATGAGAACAAAATGGTTAGAAATGCACTACAAGAATAAAGATAAATAATTTGGCAGGAAAGAAATGTTCGGAAAATTTCTGGAAGAGCATAAAGAGTATGTAAAGGATAGAAAAGGAGATATGAGTCATGAAAAAAGAATTTTGGGAAAGAGTAAAGTGGGAAAGAATAGTGGATACGAGAAAATATAGATATGTATTAGACGATGATGTAAGACTCGAAAGGCCTTTGATAAAAAGGCTACCAATCGAAGACCTAGACACGACAGCAGCTATTGACGGGTGGGAAGTTGTAAAGGAACTTTAAAAATGAAATATAGAACAAAAAAGGCTTGTTTGGATTGCGGCAAGCCTTTCTATGGTAGTACAGATAAGTTGTATTGCGACGAATGCGCAAAAAAAAGAAAATCTAATGTGATGAGGATTAGGGTGTGTAGGATGTGTGGCAAAGAATTTCTTGGAGGCCCTCGAGCTTTTTATTGTCCAGATTGTAGAATTATACGAACCAAAGAAGCACAAAAAAGATTTAGGCAAGGAAAGACCGCTAAAAGGAAGCTTGGGAGTGTCGATAAGTGCGAGCTATGCGGAAACGAATATATTGTAATGGCAGGGCGGCAAAAATATTGTTCTGAAAAATGCCAGCACGAAGCAGGCTTATTATTGCAAAAAGAATATAAAAGTGCTTATAATAAAGAGACAGAACAGACAAAAAAGAAATTGGAAAAGAACAGCAAAAAACAAAAAATTTGCGAATACTGCGGTAAAAAATTCCAATCCAAAGTTGCAAGTAACACTTGTAGTGATTACTGCCGACACAAACAAGCGCAGATCAGAAACGCAAGGGCGCGGATTAATCGGGGCGAGAAAACAAATCTTGACACGCTGTTGAAAGAAAGAGACGAGTATAGAAACAAAGTAAGCAATAATAAAGGAGGTACGCGGATGAATGTAAAAAACAAATATGGGAAAGAAATTGATTTTGACGAAGCGCTAAAATCAATGGATGCAGATTTAAGAGAAAGCGTGGCGTATGAATTGAGCCTTTCGTCTGATCAAGAATTTTTTGACAAGTACGCCGAGGCACATAAAAAAAAATTCGGGACCACTTGGGAACCAGATCGAGAATAAAAAGAGTGTAAACAAAGGCACTTCTCACTATGGTATAATTATACTAGATAATAACCATAGTCGGGAGGTGTCTTTTTTGATTAATAACAAATTAAAGAATTGCTGTAACGATTGCGTGTACTGCGAGATCGTGACAGAGACAAAGAGAAGAGCAATCCCAGAAAACAAAACAGAAGTGGTACTGGTAAACATAAAGTGTAGTCATATGTGCGTATGCTACAGATATAGAGAGGAAGTACAGAATGGAAGATAGAAGTATATGCTGTGCTGAATGTATGTATCTACTAGGAAGTGATACAAAGAACTACTATATGTGTAACGTAGGCAAGTATGACAGAATAGACAACGCATATCTATGCACCTGCGACAAATATAAAAGCAGGAATCCAAGTACAAAAGAATATAAGAGATAAATAACAGATCGTTAGAGGTGGTAAATTTCGTTGCAACCACGCACCCTATGGGTTAAAAGAGATGCAAGAGATGTGACGCTTGCCTAACGGTCTGTTTAAATATATATAAACCTAGAAAGGATGTGAGAAGATGAATCTAAATAGAATTATGCGAAAACTACAAAGAGCAATAGTATCAAATGGATTTGTAATAAGCTTAGATACAACACAATTCTATTCAGAGGACCAGAAACGAATGATAACAATGTACATCCTGTCTATAAAAGCATATGAGAATACAAGAAAAGGTTGGAGAGATACACGGTATGAGATACTAAGAACCGCTTCACAGGTGGATATAATTAAATGCCTGTCTGACATATGGGCAAGTATACGAGAAAGGAATGGGCAAATAAATGCGGAATGAACTTACACAGAAGCAAAGAACATTTGCTCATGCATGGATTAAAAACGGTGGGAATGATTATCAAGCAGCTATCGAAGCGGGATACTCTCCCGCAACAGCGAAGAACGCAAAAAAGAACATTATTGAAAAACATGGAGTAAAAGAATATATAGCAGAACTACAAGCCAAAACAGACAAAGAAAATGGCTATGATATTATGAGTCTTGCAGACATACAGCGGAGACGGTCAATGATCGCTACTGGTGCGTTGCAAGATTCCTTTGGATTTACGCCAGACTTCCCAGATCAGTTAAAAGCCATGAACGACTTAGAAAAGGCTTTGACAGTGCAGGCAAAGGAAGAGGAAGAAAAGAAAGCAAGAGAAGAAGCACTAAGGAATAAGACGTACCACATGGATCTTGATATAATTCCCGATGTGTTCCACCCGATGATTCGAGATGTACGAAACCATAGGCATACGGAATATGTATTGCCCGGGGGACGTGGTTCTGGTAAATCCTCAACAATTCCAAACATTATTACAGAGTTGATGAGAAACAATCATGACATACATTGTCTTGTTGTAAGAAAAGTATATAACACTGTAAAGGATTCTGTATTTGCTAAAACAAAATGGGCAATAACAAAGCAGGAGTTCTCGGAAAAAGATTATAAATACACAAGCTCTCCTTATGAAATTACAATGAGAGACACAGGACAGAAGATATTCTTTCGTGGTGCTGACGATAAAGAAAAAATAAAGTCGATAGCACCAGATTTTGGATACATAGCGATTGTGTGGTTTGAGGAATTAGACCAGTTCGCAGGACCAGAAGAGATACGAAATATAGAGCAGTCCGCTATTCGTGGTGGAGATTTAGCATGGATATTTAAGAGCTTTAACCCGCCGAAGAGTGCTAACAACTGGGCAAATCAGTATTTGCAAGAGCCAAAGGAAAACAGGCTCATTACAAGAAGTACATATCTGGACGTGCCGAAAGAGTGGCTAGGACAGCCGTTTATTGACGAAGCGGAACACCTAAAAGAAATTAGACCAGAGGCATACGAGCATGAATACATGGGCATTGCTAACGGTAACGGTGGGGCGGTATTTGAATATGTAGAAGTAAGAGAGATTACAGACGAAGAAATATCACAGATGGACCGCATATACCAAGGCGTTGACTGGGGATGGTATCCAGATAAGTACGCATTTACAAGGACATACTACGATGCGGCAAGAGAAACAATCTATTTTATAGATGAGCATTGCGTGAACAAGCAGTCGAATGAACAAACAGCCGAATGGATAAAGAAAAAAGGCTATAACGATTATGCGATCATTTGTGATAGTGCAGAGCCTAAATCTGTAGAGGACTATAGAAACTTAGGACTTGTAGCACAGGCAGCAGTTAAAGGACCAGGGTCGGTCGAATACGGTATGAAGTGGCTGCAACGTAGGAAGATTGTAATTGACCCACGGAGAACACCATACACATACAAAGAAATTACAACGTATGAGTATGACAGAGACAAGGACGGTAACATAATAAGTGGATACCCAGACAGAGACAATCATGCTATTGACTCACTTAGGTATGCATACAACAGAGTGATTATGAGGAGAGGAGAGAACGCATAATGATGATAAATCTAAAAGATGTAACTTGTATACAAATTGGAAATGTAATGTTAGGCATCGAGAATATAGAAAAAATATCTATCCATGATGGTGGGGTTTGGCTTACGATTAATGGCGATTTGATACAAGGAGATATAGAAACAAAAATCGGAAACGTTAAACTGATAGCGGTGGAATAGATGGGTATAATAAGCAGAATGAAAGAGATATTAAGTGCCCTTTTTAGACAAAGGGCAAGAGAAGAATTTAAGATAGACACTGTGACTAGTCAAGAGATGCAGAGAGCTATAGAAAAATGTGCATACATCTATAAGGGCAGTCCGTACTGGTTAGACAAGGACGAACATATCAAGACTATCAACTTTGCAAAAGCTGTATGCAGTGAGACAGCACGCCTTGCTACACTTGCAATAGGCATAGAGATAGATGGCAGTGCAAGAGCTAATTGGTTGCAAGAGCAGATAAACAAGGAATTAGAGCAGGTACGACACCATGTAGAATATGGCTGCGCATACGGTACAGTAGTATTAAAGCCTAACGGCTCAAGTGTGGACTTGATCACGCCAGAAAACTTTATTGTAACAGACGAAAGCAATGGAGAGATTCAAGGAATTGTGTTTGTACATCGTGAAATTTCCAGTGATGGCAGGACATACTACACTAAACTAGAATATCACAGATATATTGAGGACGTGTATCAGATCACAAACAGGTGCTATGCTTCTAAGGATGCAAACGATACAGGAAAGCCGATTGACATAGACGAGACACCTTGGCGTGGAGAACTAGAAGATGTAGGACTTACAAACCTAAACGGACAACGCCTGTATGCAGTTCTTAGGACACCGCAGGCGAACAATGTAGACTTGCATTGTAGTTTAGGATTGCCTATCTTTTACGAAGCAATAGAGGAATTAAAGGATTTAGACACTGCATACAGCAGGAACGCAACAGAGATATTCGACAGCCGAAGAATGTTGTTGCTAGACTCTGACAAGCTGTTAGAGACTGGTACAAGGGTAAATAATACACAGGATGGATTTGAGAGAAGCAAGAAGCGGTTAAGACTGCCAGAGTACGTCAAGAATGTAAATAGCTCAGACATTAAAGGATTCTATCAAGAAGTAAATCCATCACTGAATACAGATACACGACTGACAGGAATTAACGCCCTACTGTCCCAGATTGGTTATAAATGCGGATTTAGCAACGGATACTTTGTTTTTAACGAGACAACAGGCATCCAAACAGCAACAGGAGTTGAAGCAGAGCAGCAGAGAACGATACAGTTTATCAAGGATGTTAGGGACAAGCTACAGTTCTGCATGGATGATTTAATTGCAGCACTTAATATATTTGCTGATCTGTACCAATTAGCACCAAGTGGACCGTATGAGACTTACTATGACTTTGGAGACATAACATACAATGAGGACGAGGACCGTTCTCGTTGGTATAGCTATGTTGTAAGCGGCAAGATTCCTTTCTGGTACTATTTAACAAAATTTGAGGGATTCAGCGAGGAAGAAGCGAAAGAACTTGAAACAATGGCACAACCGAAAGAGCCAGACTTATTCGGTGCAGGAGATGAAGAATAATGCTAACGCCAGATTACTTATGGTATGTGCCAGAAAAAGCAGAGAAGCAGGCGGAAGAACTGCATAATAAGATTGTATCCGTCATTATCGAACGAATGATGATAAGGCTAGGACGTGGCGAAGATTACCTTTTTACCCCTATTGACAAGTGGCAAATGGATGTATTGCAGGATGCAGGGTATATCTTGCAAGCGGTACAGAAAGAGATTGCACAAACAACAAAGATAAGCATTGATACAATCGCACGGACTATGAAAGAAGCAGGTATAAAAGCTTTAGAATGGGATGATGCAGTGTATAAAAAGGCAGGTCTTGAACCAAAACCACTCGGGGAAAGTCCTTATTTACAACGATTACTGCAAAGAAATTACGAAAAGACAAAGGGAGAAATGCATAACTACACTGGTACGATGCCGAACGCCTGCCACGATAACTACATAGATGCAGTAGACAAGGCATACAACCAAACTGCA
>OLIW01001302.1_pt1 | contig 22871 bp, 19 predicted proteins | sample 1601321 | NCBI WGS metagenome assembly OLIW01 (sample SAMEA2452114, study PRJEB22498) | human gut metagenome
ATACCAGGTACCTGTTACTTTACAGATATCTCCTACTTCGTATTCCATTGTATAATCATCTTTTTTCTTTATGATCTTTACTTGTTTCATGTTCTTCTCCACTTCTTCTGATTCATTACAATTCCCGCTTTTTCCGCACCGCTTCATTCGCTTTCCGTTTCACCGGATTCATCCGGATACCTGATTCACCCTCGACACCAATACATCCAGAATCTCCTTTGCAACTGCCAGTTTGTAAGTCAGTCTTGTAGGCTGCACTGCCAGTTCAATATAATAGGACTTCATGTCTCCGTTAATCACAATTGCAAAATACACCTGCCCAGGACCGGATGCATCCGGATTAGCCGGATCTATATTTCCCATGGTTCCTGTTACACCGATACCGCCAAGACAGTACGGATTGCCGGACTGGCAGGCACTCTTTCCGGCCTGTGTCTCGCCGAATGGGATCTTGAATTCCTCACAGAATTTCTCAACAGCTTCTCCGGCTTCTGAGTAACGGACACCACCACCAACAACGATAAGCGGTTTCTTCGCTCCTGCGATGACCTCTGCCACATCCTCAAGCTCTTCCTCTACTGCAACCGGTCTTGTGATCCTGTGCACTCTCTTCTTGAAGAAGTACTCCGGGAAGTCAAAGGACTCACCCTCAACATCCTGGCAAAGTGCGATGCAGCATGCACCTGTTTCAGCCGGATCTGTAAGAACTCTCATTGCATTGATCAGAGCGGTCATGACCATCTCCGGTCTTGTGATCCTATCCCAGTATTTGCAGACTGGCTTGAATGCATCGTTCGTACTGATGGCAAGGCTGCTGCTCTGCTCCAGCTGCTGGAGAACCGGGTCAGGCTGGCGAGATGCAAAAGTATCTGCCGGGAATACAAGAAGCGGAATATTATTTACAGTTGCTGTTGCACACGCTGTTACCATGTTTGCAGCTCCAGGTCCGATGGAGGAAGCGCATGCAATGATTTTTTTGCGGTTGCTCTGTTTTGCAAAAGCGGTAGCAACGTGGCACATACCCTGCTCATTTCTTCCCTGAAGAACCTTCAGCTGTCCCGGATTTGTATCCAGTGCCTCACCAAGTCCTACAGCAATACCGTGTCCGAAGATCGTGAAAAATCCTTCTACGAATTTTGTCTCCACTCCGTCCATGGAAACATACTGATTATCCAGAAATTTTACAATTGCCTGTGCAGTTGTCATTCTTACTGTCTTTGCCATTTTTTCCACTCCTTTTCTTTATACTCTTGCGATCATTTCGCCGAATTTTTCTTTTTCATCTTTAATGAATGCGTGAACTTCATCCGGTCCCGGAAGGGAATCGGAGCAGTTGTTGCTCTTAACCATCATGGATGCCTCAGCAGAACCAAACTCCAGGCAGTCAATGATCTCCCAGCCCTGATACAGTCCATACAGGAATCCGGAGCCGTATCCGTCGCCGCCGCCGAAGCCTTTTCTTGCCTCAACCGGGAATGGCTTGATGCTGAACTTCTGTCCATCAACTGTGTAGGCTGTGGAACCCTTCATACCGTGTTTGATGACAACGATCTTTGCATTTTTTGCCTGCCAGTAAGCTGCACTCTCCTCATCAGTCATGCCTTCTTTGATCAGTTTCTCTGTAAGGTCAAACTCTTCTCTGGAGCCCATGATGATGTCAGCTTCCTTAGCTACGATGGAATAGTAGATGGAAATCTCATCTGCATTCTTCCAGTTGTACTCTCTGTAATCAATATCAAAAATGATCTTTGTGTTTACTTTCTTAGCAAGCATAACCGCTTTGATCGCTGCTTCTCTGGAAGGGCTCTCTGCAAGAGCAGTTCCGGAAATGAGGATCGCTTTTGCATTTTTGATATAATCCTCGTGGATGTCGTCTACATGAAGCTGCAGATCTGCGATACGGTTACGATACATGAGGATACTGCTTTCCTTTGGAGAAAGCATCTCGGTAAAGGTAAGTCCCAGCTTCTCTCCGTTTGTACATTTTGTGATCTGTGAGGTATCGATTCCTCTCTCATCAAAATAATCTACAACATACTCACCGAACTGATCATCAGAAACCTTTCCGATAAATCCTGCTTTCAGACCATGCTTGGTAACACCTACAGCGATGTTTGCAGGAGATCCTCCTACAAATTTCTCAAACATATGTACCTTCTTCAGGGGTTTGAACTCCTCCTTCACCTGATCGTTGTAAGCAGGATTAAAATCAATGGCAACTCTTCCAAGGAGCACCAGGTCCATTGGTCTGGATTCATCAAATTCGATATACTTCATGATCTTACCTCCGTTTGTTTGATGGTTTATTTTTTACTTCTTTTTTGTGTGCTTTTTTACTTTGCGTGCTTTTTCTTTTATTTAGCGTGCTTTCTTGCGTGTTTCTTATGATGTTAATATAGCACTGTTTTACAATTTGGGCAAGTACTTCTTTTCATTTTTCTTTTTTTCAGTTATTCTATACAATTTTTGTAGTTTTGTTTTGTTCAAAGTAGCTATTATCTGCATGTGCATTTGCGTGTTGATATTTTTAGCACGCTATTAGCACGCAATCAAATGTATCCAGACAGTCGTTTTCTTGGAATCTATATTTCATATCGTAGTATCTTACAGATTTCCTGTAATATAAAAAAGCCTGCAGTTTTCATCCTGCAGACTATTTTATATGATACTTTGCACAATACATGTTCAAAGGTTATATTTTGTTTTGATCTTGATATCTGTAAAGAGATATTCTCTCTCCGGCTCCTGTCCTTTTGTCAGGATATCCGCCAGGATCCTTGGCGGTTCATACCCCTGGACATATCCATTCTGGTCGATCAGAAAATCCACATGATCATTCTTCAGTGCCCGTTCATTCTTCGGAGTCTGATCGTAGATCACAACGTAGGGCCTGCGGTCAAGTCTCAGCTTTTCAAATGCCTTACCCACTCCTGCCTGGCCTCCGGATACCACCAGGATCCCGCTGATCCCTGAAGTACTCATCATGGCATTTTCTATAATGTGCTCCACCTCAGCTGCTTCATCAAAGCTTCCGTGAACACCGGCGATCTCCAGATGAGGAAAAGCCCGCTTGGCTTCCTCCACAAAGCCATCCACTCGCTGATTGTCAACATGATTGCTGAAATATCCGGTGATGATCAGGATCTTTCCATTTCCTCTTGTCAACATTCCAAGAAGTCCGGCTGCGGTACGTCCACTTTTACGGTTATCCATTCCCACAAAACAGGTTCTTCTCGTTCCTACAATATCAGAGTTAAAGGTTACTACTGGGATATTCTTCTCTTCGATCAAAGCATTCAGTTTCTCCCGGACAGTCTCACTGTCTACCGGCATGATCGCAAGTCCCCGGATTCCTTCCTGTTCCAGTTCCTCAATGGCCTGCAGCTGTTCCTCTTCATCAACGGAAAGACCCTCTTTCAGGATCAGCTGGATCCCTTTTTCTTTCAGTTCCACGGCTGCCTTCTCAATACCACGGTTTACTTCCTGCATAAAAGAAGATCTGGCAAGCTGTGTCACCACTCCGATCTTCAGTCTTTCATCTTTAGCTGTTCTGGAATGTTTCCGTTCTTTCTGTACATATCCCATCTCGTCCGCCAGACGGCAGATTCTCTCTGCCACCTCCGGATTGATCCGTCCTCTGTGGTTCAATGCTCTGTCCACGGTTCCCCTGGAAACCCCTGCCTGTTCTGCAATCTGCTGTATTGTTACCGCCATAAATCCTTCTCCTGCCTCTGCCTTACTGTGTCGTTGCCAACTGTTCCGTCCGGCAATAATCTTTCTATATACATTTATATAGTTTTTTCGAAAAGGTGTCAATATGTAAGTGCATTATACAAGGCAACCAACCCGATCTTATCCCCGAACAGCCATATGATATGCTTCTTTATAGGAAATTCCTGTTTTTTCACAGAGTTTTTTTACGCTTTCGTATTCCGGATAATAATATTCCTGTCCGCCAAAAGTGCAGACCTTCACTTCTACATTTCCCAGCGGGGTTGTAACCGTTCTTTTCTCTCTTTTCAAAATGGTTCTCCCCATCTCCTGGCGACGGATCCCAATGGTTGTCGTTTCTCTGAAAATGATCTGCTCCATCGCTGAAACCTGTTCTTTTTTACATAGAACGGTAAGCAGCCATGCCGGACGGTTTTTCTTCATAAACACAGGCATGTAATTGGTCTCTCTGGCTCCTGCCTCATACAGAAGCTCCATAACATAGCCAAGCGTTTCTCCTGTACAGTCATCAATGTTGGATTCCAGCTTTATAATGGTGTCTATTTCCGTACAAGCATCATTGCCTGAAGCCTCCTCCCCGGATTCCCGGATCAGCATGGCACGGAGAATTCCCGGGCACTCATACTGGCGCTTGCCTGCTCCGATACCGATCTTCTCCACCGTAAAATCTTCAGGCAGTTTTTCTGATGTAAGGAATGCCGCCACAATGGCTGCTCCTGTAGGCGTTATCAGTTCACCCTGCACCGATGTGATATGCAGCTTCAGCTGATGAGCACTTACAATATTACTTACCGCCGGTACCGGCACCGGAAGGATTCCGTGCTGACAGCGAATCGTTCCGCTACCCTCACAAAGTCTTGGAACGATCACTTCCTCCACATCCAGATCATCCATACAGATTGCAACAGAAAGAATATCCACAATGGAATCCACTGCACCCACTTCATGGAAATGGACCTGATCCACCGGTACATTATGGGCTTTTGCTTCTGCCTCGGCAAGAATCTTAAAAATCCTTTTTCCATAGGATTTTGCACGATCTGTCATATCTGCATGGTCGATAATCTCCATGATCTCGTTAAGGCCACGGTGTTCATGGTGATGGTGTCCGTGGTGGGAATGCATCGTTTCTGTATATGTATGACTGTTTCCATGGGTTTCCTGTACATGATGTTCATGAGAATGGGGATGCTCATGGGCTTCCAGGGCTTCATGACTATGTTGATAATGATGTTCCCCATGATCCTGGCTGTAAGAATCTCCATCATGCCCATACAGATATTTCATATCATGATCATGATTCTCATGATCATGATCCAGTAGTACATCAAAATCACAGGCATCGATCCCTGATTTCATCACACGGCTGATCTTTATGTCGAAACCTTTTACCGGCAGACTTTTAAGAGTTCTCACCAGTTTTTTCTGATCTGCACCCAGATCCAGAAGAGCCGCAACTGTCATATCCCCGCTGATCCCGGAGGTACACTCCAGATATAATTTGTTTCTCATTTATTTTCCCTCCGCAAGCCGATTGATCTGGGTTGCCAGATATCCTGCCCCAAATCCGTTGTCAATATTTACTACTGCAATTCCGTTGGCACAGGAATTGATCATTGTCAGAAGCGCTGACAATCCATGAAAGCTGGCGCCATATCCCACAGAAGTAGGTACCGCGATCACCGGACGTTTCACAAGACCACCCATAACACTTGCCAGCGCACCTTCCATTCCTGCTACCGCAACCACACAGTTAGCCTCCTGGATGGTATCCAGCCTGGAAAAGAGTCTGTGCATACCACTGACTCCCACATCATAGATCCTCTCCACATGTGTGCCGAAATACTCTGCTGTCTGGGCAGCTTCCTCCGCAACAGAAATATCTGCTGTTCCGGCTGTACACACTGCCACCTTTCCGATATGCTCCTTCTCTTTTTCAATCTTCAAAATTCCGGAAACAGGATCATAAACCACATCAGGAAGAACCTTTTTTACCAGTTCATACTGATGTTCTGACGCCCTTGTTCCAAAGACTTCTCCATCTTCCTCATAAAGCTTCTGATAGATATTCAAAAGATGTTCGTCTGCTTTTCTCGCACAGTAAACTACCTCCGCAAAACCGGTCCTCGCTTTTCGGGTAGTATCCAGCTTCGCATAATCCATTTCTTCATATCCCTCTTTTTTCAGAAGGTCCTCTGCATGCTCCACAGAGAGCTGGCCTTTTTTTACCTTTTCAAGGATCTGCTGTAAAGTCATCTTTTTGCCTCCCTGTTTTCTTCGTAATATAATAACACAATAGCCAGACATTTGCATCATTTCCGCAAATCGTCTGGCTATCTGCTATTCAAACCGTTCACTGTCCGGTTCTTTTTATTTATGCGACTGCCTAGGTCGCCTTCTGTTCTTTATCTGATCATCTCCGTATATTTGGCCGAGATCTCATCAATATCTCCATATGCGATCAGTTTTCCTTTTTCAAGTATCATTGCTTTATTGCACAAGCGCTGTACCTGTTCCAGAGAATGGGATACAAACAGTACCGTAACGCCCTTATCAAACATACTTAAGACTTTCTTTTCACTCTTTTTCCGGAATTTGGCATCTCCTACAGAAAGGACTTCATCCAGGATCAGGATATCCGGTGATACCAGTGTGGCAATGGAGAATCCAAGTCTTGCCTTCATACCTGAAGAATAATTCTTAATAGGGACATCGATAAATTCCTTCAGTTCAGAAAACTCAACGATCTCATCAAATTTCGATTCCAGAAACTTCTTGGAATATCCGAGCATCGCACCATACAGAAAAATATTCTCACGTCCTGTATACTGCGAATCAAAACCGGCTCCCAGTTCCAGAAGAGGGACCAGACGTCCGTTTCGGACCACCTTGCCTTCGGTAGGCTTGAATACACCGGCAATTACTTTGAGCAGAGTACTTTTTCCTGCTCCGTTAAGTCCCAGGATTCCTACACGGTCACCTTTTTTCACCTCAAAATCAACATTCTGAAGAGCCCAGAATTCATTATATTTAATTTCTTTTTTTAAGAATTTAATCACGTAATCCTTCAGGCTGTCTACCTTTTCTTTACTGAGATTAAACTTCATACTTACGTTATCTACAACTACTGCAGGTTTTTCCATATTTTTCTCCTGTTAAATATAAAGGATAAATTCATCCTGTTTCTTCTTGAAACAGAACATTCCGATGGCAATCGTCACAAGGCTGAATACCAGTGCGTATGCCGCATAATGAAGATTCATCGGCTCTCCGAACATTCCCGAACGAAAAACATCGATGGTACAGTACAGCGGATTATATTTCAGGATCCATGAAAAACCACTTTTCAGCAGTCTGGACGGATAATAAAAGATCGCACAGGTATACATGATCAGCATCAGCGCTACTGACCACAGATATTCCATATCTCTGAAAAAAACGCCAATCGTAGCAAGGATCATTCCACAACCATAAGACAACAGAAATACCAGGATCAGCGCGATCGGGATCTGGAGCATATAAAGTGTCGGCTCCACACCAAGTACTGCTCCTACCGGAACCAGCACGATCAGTGAGATCAGGAAGATCACATAGTTAAAAAGTACACTTGACAGCGGATAGAGATATTTTGGCACATAAACTTTCTTGATCATTGCCGAATTCGCTCTTACTGATTTCAATGCCGCTTTTGTGGCACTGGAATAGAATGTGTACAAAAGACGTCCTGTCAGGATATATACAGGAAATGTCCGATCCTTGTTTCCAAACAGGGTACCGAATACGATCGTCAGTACGATCATGGTAAGCAACGGCTCAAGAAGAGACCAGATGATACCAAGATAGGAACGTCTGTACTTCAGTTTGATTCCTTTTTTTACAAGCTCTCCCAGAAGAAACCTGTAACGCATAAAAGTATTTACGTATTCTTTCATAGCATCTCCAATATTCAATTTTATTTTTTCACACGGCTGTAAATCATAATATACTATTTTGAGAAATCTGGCAACCTTATTTTCGCCAAAAAAAGGCACGCCAAAGCGTACCTTTTTGAGAAATGTGTTAGTTATGATCTTATCTCTTGATATTGAATGCCCGGAATCCCGGATATACTGCTGCATCACCAAGCTCTTCCTCAATACGGAGAAGCTGATTATATTTTGCCACACGTTCGCTTCTGGAAGGAGCTCCTGTCTTGATCTGGCAGGTATTCAGTGCCACTGCAAGATCTGCAATGGTTGTATCCTCTGTCTCTCCGGAACGATGGGAAGAAATCGCTGTATAACCAGCTTTATGTGCCATTTTGATGGCTTCCAGAGTCTCAGATACAGAACCGATCTGATTCAGTTTGATCAGAATAGAATTTCCGCAGCCAAGGCTGATACCTTTCTCAAGACGCTCTGTATTTGTAACAAACAGGTCATCACCTACAAGCTGTACTTTTCCTCCAAGTTCTTTTGTCATGATCTGCCAGCCTTCCCAGTCTTCCTCATCAAGGCCATCCTCAATAGAGTAGATCGGATATTTTTCGATCAGATTTTTCCAGTGTTCAACAAGCTCCGCAGATGTAAATTTCTTTCCGCATTTCGGAAGAACATACTCCCCCTTTTTGTTTCCTTTCCACTCACTGGATGCAGCATCCATGGCAAGTACAAAATCCTTTCCAGGCTCATATCCCGCTTTTTTCACTGCTTCAAGGATGTACTCAATGGCTTCCTCATCGCTTCCAAGGTCTGGTGCAAAACCACCTTCATCTCCAACGCTTGTTGCAAGGCCTTTTTCTTTCAGAAGTGCAGCAAGAGCGTGGAATACCTCCGTACACCAGCGAAGTCCCTCTTTAAAGCTTGGTGCTCCTGCCGGCATGATCATGAATTCCTGAACATCAACGGTATTCGCAGCATGTGCACCACCGTTTAGGATATTCATCATCGGAACCGGAAGTCTGTTTCCGTTCACCCCACCAAGAAATCTGTAAAGGGGGATGTCAAGAGAAATCGCAGCCGCACGTGCGCACGCAATAGAAACCGCAAGAATGGCATTTGCGCCCAGTTTTGATTTGTCCTTTGTTCCATCTGCTTTGAGCATGGCAGCATCCACTGCATAAATATCAGATGCATCCATTCCTGCCAGCGCATCATTAATTACTGTATTGATATTTTCAATGGCCTTCGAAACACCTTTTCCTCCAAAACGGCTTTTATCCTGATCTCTCAGCTCAAGTGCTTCGAATTCTCCTGTGGACGCTCCGCTTGGTGCTGCTCCTCTTCCGACCGTTCCATCTGCCAGATAAACCTCTGCCTCTACGGTCGGATTTCCTCTTGAATCAATAATCTCTCTTCCAATGACCTTCTCAATCTCTAAATAATCCATTTGATATTTATCCTCCTGTCTGGTCTTTTCGCCCTGTCCGTAACTCCTGTTCAGGCCGCATTTTGTCAGGGGATACGGCCCGCCACAAATTTTACGCATTAGTTAGAATCCGCTAACTGTTTACAAGTTTACTATATCTAACTTTAACGGTCAAGAGGAGTTATTGCCATTTTTTTCTCAATTACTCTTCTGATATTTCCATGTTTTTTCAGAACATTCCGCAGGATGTTGCGAATTTTACTTATTGACAAGGCTTTACTACTTATGATATCATAACCGCCGGTATCAAGCGGATATTCGTAAACCGCTCTGCTGCCTGCTTACAGCCAAATAACTGCTTCGCAGTTTGATTTGGTCAAAAAACCGAATATGGTTTATGACAAAATCCTGTCATATATTGGAAACGCACATTCTCCTGAATGATTAACGAACAACACATGCTCTGAGGTTTTACATTATCACTTAATCATTTTAAAGGAGGATTTTTTATGCCAAAAAACAAATTTCAGGAAGTTATCTTTACCCTTATCATGGTATTTTTCATGGTTTACGCCATGATTTGCTACAACATTTCCCTGAACACAGGGAGTATGACAAACCGTGTGTTCCTTGACGCTTTTCATGAACTGGTGATCATGGGACCGATCGCATTTATCCTTGACTTCTTCCTTGTATCCAAGCTTGCTTTTGGTTGTGCAATGCGCATGGTAGATTTCAAAAGCTGCCATCCGTTCAGCAGGATCCTTGCGATCTCCGTTCCTTCCGTTGCTTTCATGTGCCCGTTAATGAGCCTCGCGGCAACCATTCTCTTTAAGGATGCAGGAAATCAGTTTGTAGCTGTATGGCTTCAGACAACCGCATTCAACTTCCCGATGGCATTCTTCTGGCAGCTAATCTATGCAGGTCCGATCGTACGTTTTATTTTCAGACATATCTTTCCTGAAAAGGAAAACGTAAAAGAAGCGACAGCAACTATGTAAAATTAAAGAAAGCACATTGCTATGGTTGAACCACCCCAAAAGTCATACTTTCCGGTGGCGGCTCATTCCATACAATGTGCTTTTTATTTTTCACGCGAATCTTTCTCATCGGATCTTCGAATCTCTCAGACTGTTTTCTTTAATTCCGGCATCTTAAGTATCTTCACGATCAGCGGGATCACCATAATGACCCAGACTATCGGTTCTGCTACGATCACGCCGGTATATCCGAGAAGTGGCACCAGAGTCACCGCGATCACTACTTTTCCGATCATCTCCAGCGCACTGGAAACCAGAGGGATCACCGTTTCTCCAAGGCCCTGCATAGCATTTCTGAGGACACTGATCACAGCCGTTACGAAATAAAAGATCGTATCAAATTTAAGATAATTGGCGGCATTGCGGATCACCGTTTCATTATGGCTTCCTGTGACCAGATAGATCAGCTGTTTTCCAATGGTAAAACTGAAGATCACAGTCATCACGGACCAGATACAGGTATACAGAACTGCAAGACCAATTCCATAGCGTACCCGGTCCATTCTCCCTGCACCTGCGTTCTGGCCACAGAAGATCGCCATGGTCTGGCCGAACACGCCAAACATGATCATAAACATCTCTGTGATCTTACGAGCTGCTGTATGTGCCACAATGATATCTCTTCCCAGCCGATTGATGGAGGTCTGAAGTGCCAGTGTACCAAGATTTACAAGAGAGCTTACAAGTCCCATAGAAAGTCCGGCACTCAGCATATTTTTCATCATATTTCTTTCGAGACCGAAAAAATCCTCTTTTTTCAGCCGTAGGATCTCATACCTGCGGATCATGTAAAACCAGCATATAAGAAATGCCAGCGTCTGTGAAAGTACCGTGGCAACGGCAGCTCCCTGAACTCCTGCTTTTACTACCAGAATAAAAAACAGATCTCCTGCGATATTTAAAGTTACAGACACTGCCAGGATCACAAGAGGCGTCACCGTATCCCCAAGTGCGCGCAGAGATGCCGCGCAGGTATCATAAAGAAACGTTGCCAGCATACCTGCGATAATAATAAAGATATACTGCCTGGCAGTTCCCGTCAAATGATCCGGAACATTCAGGAACCTCAGGATCGGATGCAGAAACAAAAGTCCCAAAACAGTCAGGATCAGAGAAATCACGCTGCCCATTACAAGAGACAGCGCAAAGGATTTTCGTACTTCTTCCCGGTTTCCGGCACCGAATTTCTGTGCGGTGACAATGGCAAATCCATTTGCAAGGCCCATCAGAAAACCGATGATCAGCCCGCTTAAAGGACTGGTGGCCCCTACTGCCGCCAGCGCATCTTCTTTAAGAAAGCTTCCCACGATCCGGGTATCTGCCAGGCTGTACGTCAGCTGCAAGAGATTTCCCAGAAATACAGGAAGCGCAAAGGACAGGATCAATGTGGAAGGCTTCCCTTTTGTCAAGTCTTTCATGTCATCCTCCCTCAGTCAACGATATCATTCTGAAAACGGGAAAGATGCTCATAAGGAAGGATCATCCTTCCGCGGAACAGTCCGCAGCCATCATTGATCAGGCTGTTGTTTACCGCACCAAACATATTAACGTCCAGCGCAGCAAGATCCAGTCCAAGAAGTCGCATACCCCGCTCATAAGCCTCATCAAAATAGATACATTCCCCCTGGGGAATCGCGTCCCTTCTCCTGCGTTCACTTTCCTGTTTTTTCTCATAGCTTAAATGGTTGGCGGAACCAATCTCCGCAACATCATCCATGTCTTTGGTCCGCAGTTGTACTTCCATATAGCTTCGGGAACTGTTATCATAAAACGTGATATGCAGGGACTGATAATCATCCTCACTGTTATTACAGATGTAATCCCTATAGTAAGGCTTTGCTTCCCTGCTGAGCAGTGGCGATGTACTTTCCTGCACTCCTCTGGCCGGCTCTGCGGTAAATCCTCTTTCTTCCAGAAATCCCGGAAGTATATTGGCGATCTCATAAAGATAACGAAGCTCTTCTTCTCTGACATTCTCACCATTTTTCAGATGACATCTGGGCATGGCGATAACGATCCTGTAGGCAATAAAATCGCGGAAACAGCTTAACCGTTCCTTGATCTGGGATACGGAAGGATATTCCCCATATTCTTTATAGTAGTCATAAATAAATTCTACTACATATCCGTTAAATTTTTCCTCCGCACGGATCAGGGATTTGATTCTTCCCTTGAAGGTAAACGCCAGAAACGGATATTCCCCTGCCATATATTTATAAAATTCCCGGATCTTCTGAGACTGGGCAGTGAGGAAATCATTATGCTCCAGAAGCTCCTGGATCTGGATCAAAAAATTACAGTGTACCAGATCGATCTCATTATGTTTTTCCTTCGCCTCTATCCTAAGATCCCGAATGTATTTCTTCAGTATCCGGAGAAGAGTATCTCCGGAATACAGATAATCGTTTAATGTTATCATTTGTGTTTCTCTTTTCTATTTTAGTCTTTTCAAGATCACATATTTACAACAACTGCTGGATGATCTGTGCTCCTGTCTTTTATTTATTTCAGTTTTTCATGGAAAAACTCTGCGATCCGGTTCCATACCTCATCCTGGAAAAACTGGATATCTGCATGGTCTGCACCATCCAGTGTCAGCAAAGTAACATCACAGTCTTTTTTCTCCAGAAGTCCGTATAAAGTTTCCGACTGAACATAAGGAACGACCTGATCGCAGTTGCCATGGATGATCAGAAATGGCGGTGCATCCTTCGTAACCTTGGAAACCGGACTGCTCTGGTATGCCTTTTCTTTATTTAACATGGAATTAAATCCAAGCAGAAGGGATTCTGCGGAAGAAGCACATTTTTCTGCAGATTCACACGGAAATGCGGAAAGATCCGTAGGCGGATACCATGGGCAGGCAGCCTGTACCTTACTGGATTCTTCCAGATACTCTCCCACATCCAGAGCCGGATCATTGTCCAGCGCAGCCATACAGGTAAGATATCCTCCGGCAGACTCTCCCATAACTCCTATCTGCTCTTTGTTGATGCGGAACCGGTCTGCATGGGCTTTCAGATAACGGATAGCTGCCTTTACATCCTGCAGCGGCATGGGATACGGGCCCTGATTAGAAGTACGATACTCCACACTTGCCACTACAAAGCCACTGGATGCCAATCTGCTCAGATAAAGATTATGTGCGGATTTATCCATCATCAGCCATGCGCCTCCGCAGATCCAGAGGATGCAGGGATAGATTTTTCCATCTTTTGTTTCCGGGTAGATTATATCCAGTTTCAGATCCCGCCTGCAATGTCCGAACCAGGAATCCACCTGTGCGTAAGTAATATCATTTACTGTAATATACTGAGGCTTCTCTGCCGAAAGCTTCAGTGTCTTTTTTTCTGCTTTTATCATAATCTATCTACCTCTTTTCTTCTGATCATTTTAGTTTGTCTTTGAAATATTTTTCTTCTATTTTATCACAATACTGCTTTTTCTGCTTTTATTTTTCGGAGAAAAAGCACTCTTTTTCTGCAAAGAAATATCTGCATTCTCATTTACAGACATGCCTTACCGCAGGATCTCGTCAATGGTGGAAACGGTACTGAAAGATCCTTTATTCCTTGAAATGATCTCTTTTACTTTCTGCAGTTCAAAATAATTTACATAGCAGATCAGGGTCTTGTTCTCTCCTGCGATCACGCCGGAAGAGTTAATGATGGTACAGGTTTTATTCAGTTCCTCTTTAATATCACAGATGATCGCATCAGGATCCTTTGTGATGATCGTCACCTGTTTCAGTGCCTCAAAATGATCTGTGAAATGATCGATGATGGAAGTCGCCACAATGTATACCAGAAGACTTAAAAGTGCGGAATCTCTATCAAGAAGTACAAACACAGCTCCATATACACACGCATTAAATGCGATCAATATGTAGGAAATACTGTAGTCCTTTCCGGAATGATTGTAGATCTTTTTTACAATGATATTGGCAAAGATCTCAGAACCGTCAATACAGCCACCGTTTCGAAGGATCAGAGACAGTCCCACACCAAGGATCGCACCTCCAAAGACTACTGCAATAAAATGCTCTGTATTCAGCTCAAAAGGGATTTTTTCAAAGTAGGAAAGACCTATTGTGTAGACAACAAAGCCCACGAACGTTTTTGCAAAGAAATACTTACCGATAAGAATGACACCCCAGCTATGAGAAACGGCAGAAACACAAGCAGCACACATAACGACAGGTTATACCCTGTCAGCTTGCTTATGATAATGGCGATTCCGGCAGTTCCGTAATCGATGGCATCATTGGGAAGCAAAATACAGGCAACAGAAAAACTGGCCAGGATCGCTCCCACAATGATCATCAGATAGGAAAACAGGGTTTTGATCTTTTTGTTCATAAAGTCCTCCTCTTTGTAAGTAAAATTGTTTGTCAACAATAGCAAAAAGCTGTTATAATAGATTTTCTCTATTACAACAGCTTTGTTTTCCTACTTTTGGAATGGATTTATTATATTATAAGTTTTTTTCTCTGTCAACGCCCTCCGACAATTTCACAGCTTTTCTTTATCAGTAAACCTGTATCCTGCTTTCTCAGATCTGATACCAGCGGATCTCATTAGCTTCCAGATGAAGATCAAAGCTCTTTCCATCCCCTGTGTAAACCGTAGTGTCCTGTGGCTCATAGGTGTTGTTTACCACACAATACTTTTTATTTTTCACATAAGCATGTACTTCCACATTATAATTGGAAGAAAACCAACGGTGAAGCTCACCTTCCGCTGCCGCTGACCAGAGTACGGCTCTGTAAAGAATACGGCTGTTGCAAAAGCTGTACGGAAGTCCGCTGATGTAAACACCTCTGCCTTTTCCGAAGGTTTTTACTGCCATCTGGACTTCCTGATCTTTCTGGATAAGGATCTTCGTATCCGGAAGTGCGAAGATATTCTTTTTCCCCTCACCGAAATCTACGGTTCCGTCTGTATCCTTCAGGATAAAATGATCTTTATGCTCTTCCCAGTTGTATTTATCTGTATTAAGATTAAATCCTCTTTCTTCCTCTACACCAAGGATGTCATCCAGCTGGAAGAATTTTCCCTGCCACTGATGAGCTGCCGGTTCACCGACGCCAATAAATCCGCCGCCATTATAGACAAATTTCCGCACAGCTGTAAGAATCTTCGGATCTGCCCAGTTCTCACCACCGGACTGTGCAGTATCCGCATCACCTACATTGATGATCACATCAAAATCATTCAGCAGATCTTTATCCTGACGGATATCATCAAAGCTGATAAAGGACACATCAAAAGGCGCACCACTTAATGCCTCGATAATTCCGAAATAGGAATAATTCTGCTTGTAATAGATGGCATGATGTACCATATGGTTGCCCCAGGAGCGCATTTTTCCCCAGCAATTTAAAACTGCCACACGTTTTACGCAGTACGGTGTGGTTCCCTGGATATTGTCGTAGAGCACACGGAATTCCTGGCAGACTTCCTTGATATACTGTACAAAATCCGGAAATTCCAGAGCCAGTTTCAGATAACCGCCGTATCCAATTCTCTGGATCGGACTTCGAAGGATAGCTCTTCTTGCAGTCACCCAGTTTACTTTTGCCTCTTTTACAGGATCCCCGCCCTCATGGAAGGTGTCCGGGAAAAAGTACGGCAGAAATCTTCCCTCTGTATATTTTACATGTTTAATATCACTGAACAAACGTAAGGTCGCTCCGTTTCCGACGCTTCCCACTACCGCATCCAGCCCGATGGAAGCAAACTCATCCATAAAGGGCTCCATACCGATCCAGTGATCGCCCATGAACATCATGGCCTCTTTTCCGTATTCATGGACAATGTCTACCATTTCCTTTGCAAGCTTCGCCACTTCCCGTCTCTGGAAAGCCTGGAAATCTTTAAATTCTTTCGACGGGATCCGATAAGTGTTGTTCATATATCCCTGATCAATGATAAACTCCGGGCGGAACTTATATCCCACTTCCTGCTCAAACTGTTCCAGGATATAGGGACTCACCGAAGCAGAATATCCGAACCAGTCTACATATTTTTCCCGTGCCATCTCATCAAAGATCAGTGTGAACTGGTGAAAAAAGGTAGTAAATCGTACTACATTCACATAATCATGGGAATCCAGAAATCTGCGGAGGCGATCCATGGAATGTGCACGTGTTGCGGGCTGACGCACATCAAAAGTGATCTGAGGCTCTACATCCTTCCAGTCATTGACAACTGCATTGTACATATGTACCGGATCCCACATGATATATGCAAGAAAGCTTACCGTATACTCATGAAACTCTTTCGCCGGCCTGATCACAACATTTCCGTTTTCTTCATCGTATGACCATTCCTCTGTACTGACAGCTTCCCCTGTAGTCCGGTCAATGACTTCCCACCATCTTCTGATATCATCTCTTGTATTCACAGCCAGCATATCCGGATACAGATGATCCATCAGATGGATCTCCAGAGTATCCGATACTGCCGTGTGAAAAGATGTCATGATATACATCTGCTGGATTTCTTCCGGATGGGCCTTTGCCCAGGCATTGTCCTTTCTGGTGGTATAATAGGTTGCATAAATCTTTGCGCCGGTTTTCTTCAGTTCTGCTGGAAATTCCGTTCCGTCACAGTCACGGATGGCATCTGCACCCCACTCATCCAGCATTTTCAGTGTCTCCGGAATCACATCCAGATCTGTCGGAATAGTCACTCTTCCTTTTGTTTCGCTCATCACTTTACCTCCATTGTAAAAACCCCTGTTTTTTTATTTCTGATATTTTTTCACGATCGTCTGCATAGTATCCCATTTCTGTTCCATATCAGCCACCAGCTTAAACTGTGTGCGGCAGCGGTCCAGATTGTGTTCTTCCCGGTCGATCTTAAAATAATGATCTCCTTCCAGATAATCGGTAAGAAAGCGAATGCCGCATTCATAGGTCATCACCTTAGCTCCCATGGGAAGCATCTCGATCTCTTTTGCACTAAGCTTATCTCCACAGCTTTCCAGAAAGCCTTTTACATAGATTTCATAGAGCTCCATATCACAGGAAACTTTGCTTAAATCTTTCTCATCCTCCAATGCAGTGCTGGCCCCGAAACGAATGGAATCTCCAAAATCATTCATGGCAAGTCCCGGCATAACCGTGTCCAGGTCCACTACACAGATTCCCCTTCCTGTTTCCAAGTCGATCATAACGTTATTCAGCTTCGTATCGTTGTGCGTTACCCGAAGGGGCACCTCACCTTTTGCCAGAAGCTCACCGAATACATTTGCCAGATACTCATGCTGAAACGCAAATGCGATCTCTTCTTTTACGGATGCGGCACGATGGTAGCTGTCCTTCTCTATGGCATTTTTCAAAGTCTGAAAACGTTTCTTTGTATCATGGAAATCCTTTATCGTTTCATGCAGAGTCTCTGCCGGATAATCTGCCAGCATTTCCTGGAATTTTCCAAATGCAACTGCACTTTCATAAAAATCCTCCGGTTTTTCCGCCAGATCATAGCTTACTGCATCGGTAATAAAAATATAAGCTCTCCAGCATTCTCCGTTTTCATCTGTCAGGAATGCCTTCCCGTCCTTTGTCGGAATCAGGTTCAGAACCTCCCGTTCCGGATCTCCTCCCTTCTGAAGAACTTTCTTTTTCAGATGCCCGGTGACTCCGGCAATGTTCTCCATCAGTTCTTCCGGTTTCTGAAAGATCTCCCGATTGATCTTCTGAAGAATCACCTTAATGGACCCCATCTCTCCGATCCGATATCTAAGCATATAGGTTTCGTTGATATGCCCGCTTCCGCAGGGGCCGCAGGAAACCAGTTCTCCGGTAAATGCAAACTGATCCGCTATTCTTTTTATCTCTTCTTTTGGTGTACCTGCCATTTTACCTTCTCTTTCCCAGACAGCAGTAAAAAGCATACCGTCCGAAAACAAATATGCTTTATACTTTTTGCTGTGTTTTTTACTGTGATTATTTTTTCCGCTTTAAAATCCTGGTGGCAAGCGGAGCAATATTTTCATCTGTTGATCCGTAGAGAACTTCGTAATCCCCCGAGACAGAAACTGTTTCTGTCTTTTCTCCGAAGTTCTGGATAAACAGATATTCCGTATCCTCATTTTCTCTGGTTGTCACAGAAATACCTTCCGGTATAAATGTAAGCGGCATCTTCACGCCTGCTTCCTCTGCTGCCCTTCCCAGAAAATCCTCATAAAAGGCTGCTTCCATATCTGCCGCTACATAGTAAACATGGCCTTTTCCATATTTCTTGTGAGTCAGTACCGGATACCCCTGATAGAAATCCCTTCCATAACGCAGCAGTACTTCCGCATCGGAAACCTCTGCAAGCTCGCAGAGATTTTTACAGGTATAGCTTTCTGTAAGTCTGAGATGGTTTCCTGTTTCCGGGATACCTACGTTTTCTTCCCAGTCATAAAGTGCATCGATCTCTTCCGTACGGATACCAGCTGCTTCCATCAGTCCGTGAGGGGTTCCCTCCAGATAACATTTATCTGTTTCATCTACAAGTCCGGACCAGTAGGAAATTACCAAAGTACCACCGTTTTTTGCAAAAGTGCGAAGCTTTTCGGCATATCCATGATAAAACATGTAGGCCATCGGTGCCGTTACCAAACGGTACCGGGACAGCTCATGTTCCATATTGATGATATCTGTATTATAGCCTTTTCTTCGGAGAGCACGATACTGTTTCAGTACAGTTTCCTGATAATGCATATCCTCGTTTCGAGGTCCCTGCGCATCCTTCAGCGCCCAGTCATTTTCCCGGTCATAGAGAACAGCCACCGGAGACTTCGTCACGCTTCCAGCAGTTTCCCGGATCTGCTCCAACGCTTCTCCTACCTCTGTCACTTCGCGGAAAATACGAGTATCATCCCCACCGTAGTGATCGATCACCGCACCATGGAATTTCTCAGAGGCTCCCTGGCTCTGACGAAGCTGGAAATACAGAACACTGTCTGAACCATGAGCAACTGCCTGCAGAGAGGCAGCCAGATGTATTCCTGGTTTTTTCAGCTTGTTGATAGGCTTCCAGTTGGTCGCAGAGGGACAGGATTCCATCAGAAGAAACGGTGCTTTCTTGATGCTTCGCATAAGATCATGCTGCATGGCTCCGTCCAACGCTGTGGTATAATTGTCTTTTTTATGCCAGCTTGGATAATTATCCCAGGATGCAATATCCATAACATCCTTAAATTTTTTATAGTCCAGTCCGTTGTAGTCATACATCAGATTGGCGGTTGCCGGAAGCTCGGAACCACCTGCACGGATCGCAGAAATCTCATGCTTCATAAAATCCACAGTCCTGTCTGTAACAAAACGTTTCCAGTCCAAGGTAAGTGCATGAAGAGCATTTTCCCCCTTTGGCGAAGGACTTTCGATCTGATCAAAGCTGTTATAGGTATGGCTCCAAAACGTTGTGCACCAGCTGGAATTTAAATTTTCGATGGTCCCGTATTTTTCTTTCAGCCATTCCCGGAATTTTTCCCGGCACAGAGGACAGTGGCATTCTCCGCCATATTCATTGGAAATATGCCACAAAAGCACTGCGGGATGTTTTCCGAAACGTTCAGAAAGCTTCTTATTAATATTGTAGACTTTTTCCCTGTATACTGGAGAAGTATAACAGTGATTATGTCTTCCACCGAAAAATCTTCTTGTGCGATCCGGATCCATACGAAGAACTTCTTCATATTTATCTGCCATCCATTTCGGTCTTGCTCCGGATGGTGTGGAAAGTATCGTATAAATTCCTTCTTTATACAGATTATCGATCACTTCTTCCAGCCAGTCAAAGTTATATCTTCCCTCTTCTGGCTCCAGCACAGCCCAGGAAAACATTCCCATGGAAACGGTATTGATATGGGCTTTTTTGAAATATTCGATATCTTTTTTCAGAATATCCGGTCTGTCCAGCCACTGCTCAGGGTTGTAATCGCCGCCGTGCAGATAATGGCCGTATCTGATCTGCTCTGCCATTTTTTTATCTCCTTATGATTTATTCGCATCAAGCGGACAAAGTCATCCGCTCCGCTACGAAGCTTTATACCAGACAACTGATCCACAGTTGATCTGGTATAAAAAGAATGCTGCATAATCCAGTTAAAGCATATTATACAATATACCTAAAGATTTCAGCAGCATCCTTTTTGTTTTAAAATTATTTTACAGCTCCAGTAATACCCTCTGCGAACTGTTTCTGTAATACGAAGAATACGATCATGGTCGGAATGGAACAGAATAATACGCCGCACATCAGCATGCCGTAATCCGTTACATATCCTGTGATCAGATTGGCGATCAACATCGGCATGGTCATCGCCTTATTATCTGTCATGATTACCTTCGGCCACAGATAGGAATTCCATGCATTCATAAATGTGATAACTGCTGCCGCCGCATAAGTAGATTTCATAGTCGGGATAAACATCTGGAAAAAGATCCTTACCTCGCTTAATCCGTCAATCCGTGCTGCCTCAATGATATCGATAGGAAATGCTCTGGCATTCTGACGGAACATCATGATCATAAATGGTGTGGAAATGATCGGAAGGATAAAACCTACCGCTGTATTTAAGAGTCCGGCTTTTGAAAACATCTTAAATAAAGGAACCATCGTTGCAACCTGCGGAACCATCATTGCAAGAAGCAGGGTGGAAAACAGTCTGTCTTTCCATCTGTCATGATATACCTCAAAGCCATAACCTGCGATAGAACAGATCAGAAGGCAGATCACTGTAGTAAGAACTGCATAAAACAGAGAGTTTCCAAGAGCTCTCCACAGCGGCTGCTGTGCAGTCAGGTTTTTAAAGTTCTGCATAAAATATGTACCCGGAAGGATACGGCCTCTGGATACATCTGTGGATGTATTGGTTGCCGCAGAGATCATCCAGTACAGTGGAAATACAGAGATAAATGATACGATGATCAGAAAAATATATGTAGGGATCAATCTTCTCTGAATTGCGGATTTATTCTTTTTCTCAGTCACGTGTATCACCTACTTTCAAATTGATAAAGGCCAGGATCGCTACCATGATAAATATGATAAATGACATTGCTGCCGCATATCCGAAGTTTGGCACGTTGATGAAGCATGTATTATAAACATAATGGGACATTGTGATGGTTGAGTTCGCCGGGCCACCTTTTGTCAGGTTGACAGACTCATCAAACAACTGCAGTGTACCATTGATCGACATAATAAATGTCATGATAATTGTCGGTTTCAGAAGTGGTACGGTAATTTTCCAGAAGGTCTTCCAGCCATTGGCACCATCGATCTTTGCTGCCTCGTATACAGAATATTCAATATTCTGAAGACCTGCCAGATAGAACACCATGTTATATCCTGTCCATCTCCAGATCAGTGCGATGATGATCACGATCTTTGCACTTGTGGAGTTACCCAGGAAGTTATAGCCAGTTGTTAAAATTCCAAGTTTGATCAGGATGCTGTTGATCAGACCGTCTGTTGCAAACATAGAACGGAAGATCAGAGAATAAGATACAAGAGATGTTGCACATGGAAGAAATACACATGTACGGAAAAAGCCTTTAAATTTCAGATCCTTGTTATTCAGAAGCTGTGCAAGCAGGATCGCAAGGACCAGCATGATCGGTACCTGAATAATAAGATACAGGAAAGTATTGACGATGGACTGCTGGAATACCTTATCCATCATGATACGTTTATAGTTACTGAAGATCGGATCCGCAAACCTCATGTTTGCTCCGGCACCTGTCTGTAAAGAAATGATAAATGCGCGGATCATCGGATAAAAACTCATGACAGCGATCATAATGGTTGCCGGTGCCAGAAAGATCCAGCCGGCCGCTCTTTGTTTCGCTACCAGAGACATGCCACTTTTTTTGGAATTCACAGGAACTCCTCCTTTCAAACATCTAAACCTTTACATAAGACAAGGGACTGCATGCAGTCCCCTGCCCTGTATTTCATTAATATTTCAGCTTTACTCTGTCATCTTGAATGCCAGTGTATCCTGTGCTTCCTGAAGTGCAGATTCTTTATCTGCGCCGTTTACAATATTAACAACAGCTGTGTTGATGCACTCTCTTGCCTCATAGTGGTACGGAGTTTTTGTAAATTCCGGAATGTGTGAAGAGTACTCTACAATTGTTGAGAAGATCGGCTGGTTATTGAAGAACTCGCTTGGCTCATTGTAAACCTCAGACTCACCAGCCGGCAGGTAGCAGGAAATTGCACCTGTTTCCGGAAGGATTGCATCATAGAAGTCTGTGCTGGAACCAAATGTGCTTGCAAGGAAGTCCTCAGCAAGCTCTACATTCTTGCAGTTAGAGGTAATATACCAGGAAGATCCACCGTTGTTTGCATAGTTTGTAGCTGTGTCAACACCGTCAACCTTAGGCATTGTGGTGATTCCCCATAAGCCTTTCTGATCTTCTGTGGACATCAGAGTAGCTGTAATCCAGTTACCATTTACAATACCAGCAGCCTCACCGCTTGTGATGGTTGCAATGTACTCATCCCAGTTGTTTACAAGTTTCACAACGTCGTTCTGAACCAGCTCTGTGTAAAGGTCGATACATTTCTCAGCTGTCTCATTGCCAACGATATAAGCTTCGCCGTCTTCGTTAACGAAGTTCGCACCACAGGACTGGATCATCATCATAAGGGTATCGCCGCCTGTTGCTTCGCTTGTAAGAAGGTATTTGCCGGTCTTCTCGTGAATATCTTTACCGATCTCTTCGAATTTGGACCATGTGATATCTGT
>OLIW01001307.1_pt1 | contig 22816 bp, 18 predicted proteins | sample 1601321 | NCBI WGS metagenome assembly OLIW01 (sample SAMEA2452114, study PRJEB22498) | human gut metagenome
CTGAAATGGAATCCAAATTCATTGGTGAATCAGAAGAAAATTGGAGAACACTTTTTTCAGAAGCCATTGAAAACCAGCCAACAATCATGTTTCTTGATGAATTTGACAACGTAGCCAAGGTGAGAAACACTGAAAACGACCCCTACGGTGCTAAGGTTACAAACCAAATTCTGACATTAATGACAGACATTGATAACAACAAGGATGATGTCTTCGTAATCGCAGCAACTAACAAGCTTGACGTTCTCGATGAAGCAATCAAACGTTCAGGGCGTTTCGGCAAATGGCTCGAAATGCAGACTCCTGATTTGAATGGAGTTAAGCAGATTTTCAAAATTCATGCAAAAAACAAACCAATAGAAAACGACCTTGATTTAGAAAAGTATTACAAGAAAATGCATGATTTAAATGTTACCGGTGCAGATATCAGGGCGATTATCAACAACGCTTACGACAACAGTTACGAAAGGCTCGGAATTTACGCCAAAATGGATGCGGGAACCTTTAAACCTTCTGATATGGAGGATTTAAAAATTACCCAGCCGGACTTAGAACAGGCATTGGAAAAATTCACCAAAATGCGCAAGCCGCAAAGAAAATCCGTCGGATTTATAAACAAGTAAGAAACTAGAAATCTCACCTTTATACAGGGCTTCGGCTCTGTATTTTTTTTATGGCAAGGTATTTCTTCCGCTTCTTTTCGTCAAATTTTTCAATCGCATACCTAAGCATTGTTCTGGGCATGTAAGGAGCGTTTTTGTCTAAGAATTTTTCAAGCGCCGTCTGATTGCGTTTGCCTGCTTCTCTAAGCATCCATCCGCACGCTTTGTGCATCAAGTCGTGGCTGTGGCCCAAAAAGTATTCACTAATATCAAATATATAATCAAAACTGTTTTGTTTAATAAAATATAAAGAACTTACAACGCTTATCCGCTCTGACCAAAGGTGCGACGACTGTGCAAGCCTTCTTAAATCATCTTCACTCCCGTAATTGTACACAAAATCCCCAGCAATATACGGAGCTGTCAAATCCACCAAATCCCAGTTATTTATGTAATTTGTATTGTTTATGTACAATTCGTAAATCTTTTTCTTATCAATGCCCCTTTGATACTTCAAAACGCACATCAAAAGCGCCCCCAAGCGGATTTCATGAAAAGAACTTTTTAAAAGCTCTTGTATTTCATCCAATGGCATTTCTTTATAGAATTTCTTTGCAATTGCGCGCGTCTGCGGCACGGTCAAACCTAAAAAAACATCGCCTTCCCCGTAATCGCCTTTGCCGGTCTTGAAAAATCGCGAAAGATGTCTCGCTTTTTCTTCATTTTTTAATTCTGTAAATTCATTTAAAAAGTTTTGTATCATTTTTTTATTATAATAACAAAAAAAATTTTTTACCAATTTTATTTACCTACATAAAAGGAAAAAATATGCAGATACAAAATAATTATTCACCAAACTTTAGAGGACTTGAGGTTTCAAAAGACGCTAAAAAGCTTATGAAATATGCTGACAGGGTTGTCAGAAAGGTTAATCCTGAATTCAAAGAGGTTGTAGTCGAAGAAGGAGGCAGGCTGCCAATTTTGTCTACTCTTATTGAAAAAATCGCCAAAAGGCAGATAGATAACCCTAACCATATTAAAATAGATCTTTTGGACAGAAATAAAAAATTACTTCAAATAAAACTTTTAGATAATAAAGGCTACACCAACCGCACCTGGGAAATGAGCCCGATGCCAAAGCTTGGGTCATTTAGAGAAATCTATCCGGATGCCCCTTTTCATTATTCAACGGATTACAACAATGGCAAAATCTACGGCAAACACGAATTTTACAATCTTCTCGACACTGTTGAATTTCACGCTGATAGACTTAAAGAACAGAACCTCGTAATCCCCAAAATCAGCCACAAAGCTTTACCAAAAGTTGAAAAAATAAAGCCGCACCATCAAAGAAATATTTTACACGTGCAAAGACCGTTTTTAAAACTTCGGAAAATGCTTGAGAATTTAAACAAACCTGAAAAGCACAAACCTTCTGAAAAACCGCACATTCCGCGCAAAATGAAAAAAGCGCTCCAAAAATCAGGTGCTTAAGCATTTTTACGGCGAATTGCGAGAACCAACGGGATTATTATAAATGCTGAAACTCCAAAATATCTGAAAGTTTCAACATATCCCCAAAGGCTGGCCTGCTGCAAAAGTTGATTATATATCTGGGTTTGAGCCATATGGAGCGCTGTTGCCCAGTCTGTATTCTGAACAAAACTTGCCGCTAATGAATTTAGTTTTTGCATGTAAGCATCCGATGAAAAGTTTAAATGTCCAACCATCATCATCTGGTGCATTTGCGAAAATCTCGTTATCATTGTTGTAGCAATTGATGTTCCAATGGCGGCACCTGTGTTCTTTAACAAATTCTGAACACCTGCCGCATTTGTCTGCTGCTCGTTTGTCAAAGTAGAACAAGATAACGTCATCATAGGCACCATTGCCATAATCATTCCAAGGCCAAACACAAAATTAGGCAAAGCAATATCAATCAGGGCGATTTGCGTGTTTATTTGCCCAAACATCAGCCCGCCTATCCCTAGAATTATCAAACCACATACAATCAACGGTTTCGCACCGATTTTAGGAGTCAAAACCCAGCACAAAACGGTCGCAAGCAAACATCCGCCTCCGCGAGGAACCATTGATAACCCGCTTAAAAATGAAGTATAACCCATTAACTGCTGCAACATTGACGGCAAAATAGCAGCCGATGCCATCATTACCCCCATAAGAACAAACAAAACCGTCGTTCCGAAAAAGAAGTTTTTATCTTTTAATACTGACAAATCAATCAGGGGCTTCTTCTTTTTTATTTGAATTGTGAAGAATGCAACCATCGCCATCATTGAAATAGCAAAGGTTTTGCATATCCAAGCCGCCGAAAACCAGTCTGCATCATTGCCTTTATCAAGTACCACCTGCAACGTCAAAAGCCAAACACATAAAAAGAAAAATCCAGAATAATCCATAGTTACACTTTTTTGTTTTTTAGCATAAGGCGGGTCTTCAACGAGTTTTTTAATCAAGTGGAAAGCAATTATCCCAAAAGGCACATTAATAAAATATATGAACGGCCAAGACAGGGTTTCGGTAAGCCACCCTCCAAGCGCCGGCCCCATAATAGGCGCCATTACAACCCCAAGCCCGAAAACTGCCATTGAAGCAGCACGCTGCTCTTTTGGAAAAATTTCAAAAATAATCGCCTGAGATATCGGCATAATTCCGCCGCCTCCAATGCCCTGCAAGATACGTGAAACAAGTATCATAGGCATTGAATTCGACAATCCGCAAAGAACTGAAGCAACTGTAAAAATAGTTACGCTTATGAGAAAATACGCTTTTCTCCCCAAAAGTTTTGAGAAAAAGTCAACAGCGGGAATTACAATACCGCTTGCCACAAGGTAGCTTGTAATAATCCAAGTTGATTCGTTATGACTGACAGAAAAACTTCCTGCCATATAAGGCAAAGCAACATTTGATATGGTTTCATCCAGTGCAAACATAAATACCGTAAGCATTACAGGTATCATTGTCAGCCATGGATTAACACTTGCCTTCCACGGTTCTGCCGGGGGTTGCTGCATATTCTCCTCCAATATTGTAGATTTATCTACATAAATTTAACCACAAAAAACCGGCTTTGCCAATGAGAAAATTTTTACTGTACAGGTGTGTAATTTATGACTGATTTTTCATCAGTTGCTTCAAGCTTGAAAATAACCGGGCGCAAACCGTCGTTACAAGAGACGATTGCAACACCAGGAATTTTAATCCAGTCGCCGTAGTAAAAAAGTTCTTTATATGCGCCGTGAGAAAGTGCAAAAACATATTGATAAACAGCTTTCCAAGCTTCATCACAAAAACCCTCGGGTTTTGCGTAATCTGCATAAAAAACTTGGCCTACCGTCATCATAGGACAAGCTTTTAAACCTTCAGCTCCATATTCTTTTGCAAGTTCTTCATCAAGAGTTGTCTTTAATACAGTGATTTTAACTTTATTCATAACCAAGTCCCTTTTTACAAGTAACACTTGCTTTCTTCGCCTTCGACACCCGCGTATAATTCAACGTATTGCTTTGCCGGGCTGGAGTCGATTTTGGTTAAGAGAACCTCTTCAATCTGGAAAAACCCCACATCGCCTGACATTGTAATATCAATTCTTATAGGCTTGCGCTCACCGTGGTGAATTCCGACGCGATTAATAGCATTCGCTGAATATTTGTGAATATCACCGACACGCGGAGTTGTATTGATTGAAAGCGGAATTCTTGCGCGGCCTTTTGTCATATCGCAGCCGTCTGCAATTAAAATTATACCTGCTTCTATTGAGTGGATTCTTTTGAACGACATATGGCCTGCTATAGCTTCTGTTGCAAGGGACTTTATAACCACGCGCTTGTGAAGATCTTGAGCAAATACATAATTCAATGCTCTTTCCATGATAGGCTGCGAAAGTATTACAGACATATCTTCATGCCCTTGTCTTCCGATTGACATGCCTAAATCGTGCATTAAGCCGGCTAAAATTACAGCGCACATACTGTCTTCAAATGTTCCTATTTCTTCTTTTTCAAGAGAAGTCTTTATTCCCGACTGTTGAAGAATATTAAGCATTTTAATTGCATTACCCGCCACCTGACGCATATGCACTGGCCCGTGGTCGTTGAACCCAAGACGCTTGATAGATACTGAATTTGCATATTCTTGCAATTCCTGCAATTCTTCGTCCGCAAAAAGGTAATTGACCAACTTCAAACAGTTTTCGCTGTTTTCTAATCTTTTTAAAATTTTATTTTCTAAAGCTATTTCTTTAACTGATTTCATAATTTTTGCCAATCTAAATTATTTACTTACAATATTATAATAACATATTTTGAAACAGTTTTGTACATTATGCGTGCCACCAGTGGGCAAAATTTCATATAAATTAAATTTATCAGGATTTTTGCAGCAGACAGAGCACATGTAATTTTCAAATTCAAATGAAATTACAGACTGCTTTTTACTCTTATATTCCGCCTCGTAAGCAGTCCAATAGCGGTAAAAATCTTTTTCATCTTCAAAATCACGTTTAAAATATTTTGAAAGCCGTTGAATATTTCTTGTTTTCATTTCCTCAATGTCAAAGCCTATGTCAAATTCATCAAACGCCGCAGCCGCAATGTTTTTTGAATGCGAAATACTGAATTGCAGCGATGGAATTTCAAATTGCGGTTTTTTATTCTTAACAATGATTTCTGTGTCTTTTATGTTGTAAAAATTTTTCGCCGCATAATTTACCAGAAACCTTGCCGCACTGTATTCTATACAGCGCTTTGGGGATTTGAATTCCTCTGTTATCAAACTGTTATCAACATTTTTCAAAAAATTATCTATTCTTATAAAAAAGATATTCATGTTAAAATTTTAGCATAAAGAGAGATTAAAAGGCACGTTGATGAAAAGGAAAGTTTTAGGTTTAATAAACGGCTCAATTGCCGCTGCAAGTTACGGTACAAACCCCTTGTTTGCCCTTCCGCTTTACGCCGGGGGCATTGGCGTAAATTCTGTATTATTTTACAGGTATTTTATTGCGGTTATTATTTACGGAATTTGGATAAAATTTTTCAAAAAAAGTTCGCTCAAAATCTCACAAAAAGAATTCTTGCCGCTGTTGGTACTGGGCATAGTGTTTTCGTTATCATCGCTAACGCTTTTTGATGCATTTCAATACATTGAAATCGGAATTGCGTGTACAATTTTATTTATATACCCTGTTCTTGTGGCTTTAATTATGGCAGTATTTTACAAAGAAAAGCTTACCAAAAGTGTGATATTTTCAATACTTTTGACCACAGTTGGCATTGCACTTTTATACAAAAGCACAGCTAATACTGCCTTAAACCTTCACGGCGTAGCGATTGTTCTGCTTTCTGCGCTTTTGTACGCCTGCTACATCGTCGGCGTCAAAAATAACAAAACCGTGAAACATATCAAAAGTGATAAATTAAGCTTTTATGTAATGCTTTTTGGGCTGCTGGTTTATGTAGTGAATTTAAAATTCTGCACACAGCTTCAAATCATACACAGTCCGTTTTTGTGGTTATGTACAATTGCGCTTGCTGTATTTCCGACGATAATTTCTCTGGAGACAATTACGATAGCCATCAAGCTGATAGGCTCAACCCCGACGGCAATCCTTGGGGCTTTAGAACCTTTAACAGCAATCTTTTTTGGAGTTGTGTTTTTCCATGAAAGACTTACGCCGCGGATAATACTTGGAGTTGTTCTTATCTTAGGCGGCGTAATCCTTATCATACTGAAAAATGTCAAGAAGCGATGAATTATAAATCAACTTCACTTTCTTTTATAGGTGCCCCGACTACACGCTCAAGCTCAGCAGCATTAACATTGTAATCCAAAAGATTTGAATAATAATTCAACTGTGCATTCAAATAGGTATTTTCCGCGTCCTTAAATTCGATTGCGTTGCCAAGACCGACCTGATAACGTCTGAAGGCTTGATACTGTTGTTCTTTTGCTTGTTGAAGCGCAAGTTTTGAAACCTCAAGGCTGTCTTTTGAATTCATCAGACTTATAAACGCGCTTTTCACTTCAAGATAGACGTTTTGTTTTTGCATTTCATAGTCAGCGACGAATTTTTTATAAGTCGCCTTTGCTTCGTCTACCTGCTTTTTCAAAAGCATAAGGTTTACGCCGGAATAACTGAGCTGAACGCCGAATTGATAGCCATAATCCGTATTCATCTGCGGGCCGCCTCTGTCGTAAGACGCATTACCCTTAATATCTGGTGTAAAAGCTCTTCTTGCCGCTCTTAGGCCCATTTCAGCAGCATCCATTTTCTTTTTGGCTGATAAAAGCGCCGGACGTGAAGCTTCGGCGGTCTTTATAAGATTTGGAAAGTCTACATCGTAAGCTTTTGTATTAAGTTTATCTTTCAGAATAACGTTCTCAAGTTCCGGAATACCAACAGCATTTGCAAGCTGTACACTCGCTAATTCAAGTGTGTTTTTTGCTTTAATAAGGTTAACTTTTGCATTACCGAGGTTGTATTCGGCTGTTGTAACGTCGATTTTCGCTTTTTTGCCAATGTGGTAATACGCCTTTGCCTGTTTAAGCTGCAACTCGTAGTCTCTGACAGTATCTTCGTATACAACCTTCTGAGCGTTAGCAAAAACCATGTTATAGTATGCTTCTTTTACATTGTAGATTACTTGTTCAATGCTTGTTTCAGCGTCGAATCGGGAAGATTCGTAAGTCCTTTTAGCCATATCAGCGCTTGCTTTGGTTTTGCCAAAGTCGAACAGAAGCATATTAGCAGAAAGCGTAGGTGTATAATACATTCCGTAACGTCTGTTCATCATGCCGGAAAACTGACTACCGCCGCTCATTGTCATAAGCATGTCGTTTCTTGAATAACTTACCCCCGCGCCCAATGTCGGAAAATAATTTGACCAGGCCTGGCCGATTTGAGATTTGTAAATTTCGGCATTGCTTATAGCTGACATAATAGCCGGATGGTGAGTTATTGCAAGTTTGATACAGTCAACAAGCGTGACTTCGCCATTCATATCAGAGTACTCGATTTGGCTGTTAATGACAGGGAATTTTGTTTCATACATTCCTTCAGCTTCTTTAGAAGATTTAGCTTTAGACTTTGCATTTTCAGCCGATTTTTTCTTCTCGCGTTTAAGGTTAACCTTTTTGGTCTCAGGTTTGACAATTTCAACTTTTTCAGTATTTTTAGTTTTGTTCTCTGCCGTAATCTCTTTTGACATCACAGCGTTTGATGAAATCGTCAGGACTGAACATATTAAACATACATTTATAATCCTTTTCATTTTTCTATGAACTCCAAATCTTTTTCAGTAATTTCTTTTTTAGGGAATTTGTCAACAAATTCCTGAACAATAACATAGAATGCCGGAGTTAAAACGGCCCCTATTGTTGCCGCCGCAACCATACCACCAAATACGGTTGAGCCAACGGATATACGTGAATTTGCTCCGGCACCTGCCGCAAATAGCATTGGCAAAACGCCTATAATGAATGCTAATTCCGTCATCATAATCGCTCTGAAACGAAGTTTCGCGGCTTTTATCGCTGCTTCTTTTACAGGAAGCCCATGTTTTTCATGTTCTTCTTTTGCGAATTCAACAATCAAAATAGACTGTTTTGCCGCAAGACCTATTAATGTAATCATACCAACTTGCGAATAAATATCAAATGACTGGTTAATCATCATTTGGAATATAAGTGCGCCTAACGCCGCAATTGGAGAAATCAAAAGCACCGCAACCGGAATCGTATAACTTTCATACAAGGCAACAAGGAACAAGTACACAAACACAAGCGCCATTACAACAATAATCGTGGTCTGCCCTGAAGCTTCGCGTTCTTGCGCTGAAGTTCCCGACCAGTCAAACGTCATATCTGAAGGCAATACGCGTTTTGCAACCGCTTCCATCGCATTCATCGCATCGCCAGAACTTTTTCCTGAAGCCTGCTGCCCTTGGATTTGTATGGATTGATAAAGGTTATATCTTGTAATTGAAGCCGTACCAATTGTTTGGTGAAGTTTTACCAGCGAAAGAACCGGCACCATTACTCCGTTTGTATTCTTTACGTAAATTCCTGATAAATCTGCAGCTGTGTTTCTAAATTTACTTTCTGCCTGAATTTCTACCTTGAAAACCCTGTCATATTTGTTAAAGTCGTTTACGTAATATGTTCCAAGCATTGAAGATAATGTTGAATAAAGTTCCTGTAAGTCTACGCTCTGTGCCAGGGCCTTTTCATAGTCTATCTCAAGAGTATATTGCGGGACGTTTGCCTGGAAAGTTGTATAAACACTGGAAAGCGAAGGATCCTGGTTTGCGGCAGCTATAAGTGTATTCGCCCATTTTTCAAGTTCTTGGGCTGTGTATTCCCCGCGTGAAAGCATTTGGAATTCAAAACCGCCCATCATACTCATACCCATAATCGCCGGCGGTGAAAATACCGCTATTGAAGCCTCTTTTGTATTTGAAGCAATAGGTCTTATTTTAGAAAGAATTGCTGTATGGCTTAAGTCAGTCGGACGCCCCTGAAGTTTTCTTTTTACCCAATCTACAGGCCCTATTTTTCTTTCAGCATAGTCATCGAGCATTATAATACCTGTAGCACTGTTTGAAGCACCAGTACCACCAAAAACCAAAGTCTTTTCTTCATCAACACCCTCAATATCTCTAATTTGTTCTATGAATCTTGATGAAACTTCGTCTGTTCTTGAAAGCGACGCCCCGTCAGGAAGAGTTATGCTTGCCAGCAACACCCCTTGATCCTCGTCCGGGATGAAGCCCGTTGATATTACCCTGAATGAAAGAAGAGTTAACGCAACCAGGCCTATGTATAATGTTATTGTAAGGTTTTTATCATAAACAAATTTATGTACAAATTCCATATAGAAATCTTCGACTTTCGTAAAGAATTTGTTAAAGTCCTTTACTATTACAGAAGTCTTTTGATTAATTCTATCTGCGATGTGTTTTATTCGTGAAAAACTATTAGATTTCAAGTCTTTTTGTTCATTCTTTTCCTGCCCGAGAAAGTGCGAGCACATTGCAGGAGAAAGAGAAAGGGCACAAACTGCTGATATAGCAATAGAAACCGCAATACATACCGCAAACTGCTTATACATAACCCCTGTCATGCCGCCCATAAAGATAATCGGTACAAAAACCGCCATCAATACCATCGCCATAGCAACAAGAGATGAACCGACTTCCTCCATTGTTAACTGTGTCGCAATAACGGCTGACTTTCCTTCCTCCAAATGTCGTTTAACATTTTCGATTACGACAATTGCGTCGTCAACAACAACGCCAACCGCAAGCACTAACGCAAATAATGACAAAAGATTTATACTCATGCCAAATGCCTTCAATGCTGCAAATGTACCGATTAACGATACCGGAATTGTTACACAAGGCACAAGTGTCGCCATCCCGTCGCCTAAGAACAAAAATATGATTATTACAACTATCAAACCTGTAAGCAATATCGTGAATTCAACTTCTTTCATTGATTCATGAATATATTCGGCATCATCTTTTACAACACGAATTTCTAACCCGTTATCAAGTCTTGAATTTAATTCAGCAACCTTTGCCCTAACGGCTTTTGAAAGGTTCAGAATATTGGCGTCCGACAACTGCGAAACCATAATCATAGCAGCAGGTTTACCGTTAATTTTACCTAAATTGGAATATGATGCTGCACCTAATTCAACACGCGCAATGTCTTTAATCCTGACTTTGCTTCCGTCCATATTTTCAAATTCTTTCACATCTGCAAGTCGGCCTTTAGTTTTCAAAGTCAATTGCAGCGCTTGTTTGTTGTCGGTAGGCAATGCACCTAAAGACCCTGCTGTTACCTGAGTATTTTGGTTTATAATCGCCGTTTTAACGTCAGTTGTGGAAATATTTAAACCCGCCATCTTCTGAGGGTCAAGCCATATTCTCATAGAATAGTCGCCTGCTCCGTATACGTCAATATCCGCAACACCTTCCACACGTTTTAACTCGTCTTTAATATATATAGAACCGTAGTTTGTCAAATCAAGCTGAGACCAATTGCCTGATTTTGGAAAAATATTCAAAATTAAAGCCCCTGAACCGGATGTTCTGCTTACAGCTGTTACACCTGTTCTTTGAACTTCTTCTGGTAATTGGGACTGAACCTGCTGGATTCTATTCTGAACATTCATTAAGTTAATATTTTTGTCTGAACCGACTTTAAAATACATATTGAGCGAATATGATCCGTCATATGAGGTTGAAGTCATATATGAAAGATTTTCAACACCGTTCAATTTGTTTTCCAAAACCGTGGCTATTGAAGATTCAATAACTTCCGCATTTGCTCCAGTATATGATGCTGATACACGAATTTGCGGCGGAGTAACATCCGGGTAGTTTTCTTGCTTTAAGGTCATCATTGAAACTAATCCCATAATTACGATACACACTGAAATTACCAGTGCAAACCGCGGTTTTCTTATAAAGAAAAAAAGTTTGTCTTTATCAAAAATCTTTTTCATATTTTACTTACCTGCATTTAAATTTTTAATATACTCTTCATTGTCAATAATTTTCAAACTCTGGCCGTCAGCGTTGATATTTTGAATACCGGCAACAACCACAACGTCATCAGCTTCAAGACCGCTTTCGACAACCCAATTATTGTTAATGTTATCGGAGACTTCAATATCTTTGCGGACTGCTTTGTTATCTTTTACTGTCCAAACGTAATACCCGCTCATCGCATCGCCTTTTGTGCTGGCTTGGGGCACTGTCATGTATGCAACTTTTTTTGGCGCAATAAGTTTAACTTTCATGTAATCCCCCGGAACAAGCCAGCCTTTTGTGTTGTCAAAAACTGCACGCAAAGCAATTGAGCCTGAGTTTTTGTCAATTTGGTTGTCAACAAAGTCGATTTTACCTATTTTGTCGTACCAGTGTCCATCTGCAAACTGGACTTTTACTTGAACATCTTTTAACTCTTTTTCACTTGCTCTCAAAAGGTTAATAAAGTCTGAGCTTTTTAAGCTGAAGGCAACATAAACAGGATTAGTACTTGAAATATTTACAAGAGAACCAGACGTTGCAGTAACGTAATTACCTTCTGTAATGTTAACTTTTCCGATACGGCCGTCAATTGGAGATTTAATATTTGTATAACTCAAGTTAACCCTTGCAAGTTCTAACTGCTGGCGTGCAGCATCTAACAAGGCTTTGTTCTGGTTGCGTGCAGCAAGGCTTGAATCCACATCGGAACGGCTTATCAAATCTTCTTTTACAAGCGCATTTGCTCTATCCAATTCTTGTTGAGCGTTTTTCAAAAGTGCGCTGTACTGGTTTACAGTGGCTACAGAATTATTTACTTGAATTTGGTATTCTCTTGGGTCGATTTGAAAAATAGTTTGGCCTTTTTTTACAAAATCGCCTTCTTTAAAGAATTTCTTAATAAGAAATCCCGGAACCCTTGCAATTACATCAACTGAATACTTGGCTTCAACACGCCCTGTTTCTTCGGCTGAAATAAAAATTTCTTCATGTCCGGGGTTGTCAACAACGACTTCTTTTGGCGTCATCATGGCACGTTTTTGGATTACCCCCATAATCTGCCCGGAAACCTTATTATATATAATCGGCACAATAATTACAAGCAAAATAATTATTGCGGCTTTTTTTCGTGTAATATTTATTTTCATTAGACCCTCTCCAGCTTATAAATAACTCTTCTAATAAATTTATACTAAAGCTTTTTTTTCTTCATGTCAATAAAGCATCCATACTACTCAATATAATAAAAATCTATTAAGTTTTTTTTATTTATACGGATATATACAGTCGTAGAATATTATTTATTTTCATTTGTTTTATTGTTTGAGTATAAGTTTTAAAGGTACCCACACCAAGGATAAAGCTATGTTTAATGATATAAATCTTGTTGCAGGCGCAGGAATATCAGGTGCTGTAATCGCTAGAAAAATTGTAGATACACTTGATGAAAAAGTTTTGGTTATAGATAAAAAAGATCATATTGCCGGTAACTGCTTTGATTACAAAGATAAAAACGGTATTACGCTCCATCGATATGGATCACACATATTTCATACAAATAATGAAGATGTATGGACATTTTTAAATAAATTTTGCACATTCAATACTTATATGCATAGAGTTTATGCCGTTATTGACGGGAATATATCTACTATTCCTTTCAATTTTAATACTCTTTATGATATTTTTCCTAAATCTTTAGCGCAAAATCTCGAATTTAAACTGTTACAAACTTTTGAATATAATTCCAAAGTTCCCATTCTTGAGTTTAAAAAAACAAATGATAAAGATTTAAACTTTTTAGCAGATTATATTTATAAAAAAGTTTTTTTAAATTATACATTAAAACAGTGGGGAGCTTCACCAAATGAAATTGACAGTGCTGTAACCGCAAGAGTTCCTGTTTTAATAAGCAAAGACAGCCGATATTTTCAAGACAAGTATCAAGGTATCCCAAAAGATGGATATTCAAAATTGATTGAAAATATTTTAAACCATCCAAATATTGAAGTAAAATTAAAAACAGATTTCAAAGATATTAGAAATTATGATTTTAAAAGAATTTTTTACACCGGTTCGGTAGATGAATTTTTTGACTGCAAATTTGGTATGCTTTCTTACAGAAGTGTCTCTTTTAAGTTTGAAGAATATGACATGCCTTACTACCAGGAAAACAGTGTGATTAATTATCCTGATAATTATGACTTTACAAGAATACACGAATACAAATATTATTTAAATGAAAATTCAAAAAAAACTGTTATCGCCAAAGAATTTTCCCAGGAATTTGTTCCTGGTGTAAATGACAGATATTATCCAATTAACAACAATGCAAATACAGATCTTTACAATAAATATAAACATGCAGCAAAAAATTTGAAAAATGTTTGGTTTTTGGGAAGACTCGGTGATTACAAATATTATGATATGGACAAAGCCGTCGCAAGAGCTTTGGAATGTTTTAATGAAGTTAGTGAGAATATAATCAAAGTTTAGGAGGAATAATGGACTATAAAATTTCAGTAATAGTACCTGTTTATAATGTTGAAAATTATCTTTCACAGTGTATGGAAAGTATTATTAACCAGACTTTAAAAGATATTGAAATAATTTGTATAAATGACGGCTCAACTGATTTATCAAAAGAGATTCTTGAAAAATTTCAAAAAGAAGATAAAAGAATAATACTTGTCAGCAAAAGCAATGGAGGTTACGGTTCTGCCTGCAACACGGGGCTTAGTCTTGCAAGAGGTGAATACATCAGCATTGTCGAACCTGACGATTATATTGATAAAAATATGCTCAAAGATTTATATAACCTCGCAAAGAAAAATAATACTGATATAGTTAAATCTGCCTTTTATGAATACAAAGATGACATTAACACCGTTTCAAAAATCAACTGGAGCAAAGAGTATAAAATGCCTCAAGGAGTATTTAAAATTAATGACTGCACTCAGCTTGTATATTTTCATCCAAGTATTTGGTCTTGTATTTACAAAAAAGCTTTTCTCGACAAAAATAATATCAGGTTTGTTGAAGCCAAAGGTGCCGGCTGGGCTGATAATCCGTTTCAAGTAGAGACGTTATGTCTTGCAAAAAGGATTTTTTACACTGATAACGCGTATTATTATTACAGGCTTACAAACCCAGCTTCATCCAGCAACATAGTTAACATAAAAAATCCATTTGACAGAAGTGATGAAATTCATGAATTTCTGAATAAAAATAAAATAAGTGATAATAATTTTTATGCGCACTTATATAAAAGGGAAATCTCTTACATTGATATAATTTTGGGAGGAATAACCCCGGAATTATTCGATTTTGCCAGTGAAAAAATTAACCGAATGGTAAAAAGAATGAATAAAGACATTTTGTATAAAAGCAATTTCGTAAATGAATATGAAAAATCAGTTTATGAAAGCTGTCTGAGCAAAACAGGTATTTCAAAATTGATGAAAAGCATTCAAGAACAAAAAAGAAACGCTGTGATTGTCAATGCGTAAGACAAGATTGATTTTAGGCGGAGAGGATTTTTTTTGTAAAAGAAATTAAAATATGAAGTTATCACCGCAGCAAACTTCTTTAACTTGAATATATTTAGAAAGTTCAACTTTTGAAGCTAAATCACAACAATGACAGGGATAAATAATATTAATACCATTTGCTTTTAAATCTTTAGCAAGTACGGATAAATCGGCTTTAGATATATTTAATAGATGCATACCACCCAAAATAGTATGTACTTTGTTATAACCTGTAACTTTGAGAGCATAATTTACAATATTAATTATACCGCTATGCGAACATCCAACTATAATAACTAAACCTTTTGAAGATTTATAAACTAACGCAGTATCGTCTATATCTGAAGAAGAATTATTTTCAATTTCTCCTAAATAACATAAATTTTCAGTTATCCAATACACACCTTTTTCTAATTTAAGATTAAATTTCTTTTTTAACTGTTCTTGAGAAATCGGACATCCATATTCCAAACCGTCAAAATCAATTTTTTTATCAAAAATATTAGGGTGTGCAATTAAATTAGAATTCAAGTTTTCAGATAAATAAACCAAGCCGCCAGTATGGTCGTTATGCCCATGGGAAATAACTATATCACTAATTGAATTTAAATCAATATTAAGTTTTTTGGAATTTTTAATAAATACATCCGAATAACCGCTATCAAATAAAATTTTTCTTCCCTCAAGCTCTAAATATAAAGATAGCGCAGGTTCAGCTAAAAGATAATTATCAATTCTGGAATTATTATCAACTAAAATTACAATTTTCATATATATATTATATAAGAAATAAAAGGATGGGACTAAACTGTAATATTTTGATTTACTCTTGAGACGATGTTATGTTTCATACAAAAAATTAGAGGAGATTTGTATCCTAACTCCTCTAATTTACCCTGGATGCGATTCGAACGCATGACCTACCGCTTAGAAGGCGGTTGCTCTATCCAGCTGAGCTACCAGGGCTTGGATCCAGAGGGTCTAAACAGACGTTTGGTTTTGTGGGGTATCCGTATATTCCCTCCGAAATTTATCTTATCATAAAAATTTTTGATTGCAATAATTTATTTTTTACCAATTTAAAAAGCGGGATTATTGCCCGCTTTTTTTACTTCCTAAAATCAAATTTCTTAAATCGGCTTCTATCTTATCACAATTCTTGGCATAATATGTGCCGGAAAAGATTATCGAAAGCCCTAATATGATAATTGCAAGCACAAATAACGGAGAATCTTTAAATACAGCGTATGCAAGATGTCCGATATATGAAAACACACCGATTGCGCCCCATACCATAAATACTTTTCGCTGAAGTAATATGCTGATTATCATATACACAATACAGAACATTGCAAACAGAAAATACGAAAGTTCATTATTCCATTCAAATTGCATTAATATAGACGGAATTACGCACCAAAGCATTGTTGAGCCGAATATATAAAGCCAGCCGGAATAATCTTCATTTTTCTTTTTATCAAATTTCAACGCAACACCCAGCATTAAGATTGCAAATACAGCGGTTGCGAAATTTCTCATTCCCCAGGTTGGTGCTGAGACATTTCCAAGGCACAGCGGCACAATATCCATTGACAAATACCACAGCGCCCAGCAAATCGGAAGGGTTAAAAACGGAAACTTGCGGAATTTCAAAAATACAAGCCCCGCACAGATTGTCGCAATTTCCATCAGCATAAATCCGCTTCTGACCCATATATGGAATTCTGAATATCTGTTATAGTTCTCCGGCATAATCCCGACTAATTTTTCAAAAGACCAGACCGCAAGAGGCACAACACTTACTGCGCAAACATACAAAAGCCCGCCCGGAGTCTTTTTATTATTTTTCCATAACAGATTTCCTATACCTGTGAAAATTACAAAATAAAGCCCCGAAAGCGCCAGAAGTCCGCCATGACCAAATGTGTCAAGGGTATTTCCTAAATACCAGCCCATGGCAGAAATTATAATCAATGCCCCAAAATAATATAAGAAATTTTCTAGTGTAAATTTCTTTTTTACCTCAGCTTGCGGCTCTTCGCAAGGCTTACTTGTATCAACTCTATACGCGTTCAAATTCTTTAAAAAATCAAGCAGTTTTTCAAAAACTTCCGCGGAAATTACACCTTTTTTCTGCGCGAGCAGCAAGTCTTTTTCATCAAAATTCATATAACCTCCTTTGCGTTTTAAGTATAGCATTTTTTTAAATTAACCGCAATACCAATACTTTTTTGACTAGCAAAGCTCTTTAAAACCAAGGTTAATCCAACCTAACGTAAAGAAATGTTAAAATATTTTGTTATTCGTAAACTTTCTCTATTCACCTGCCGTATACCAGTAAGTGTGTATTTGAAAGGAGAAAATTTTTTATGGTAGATGAAGTAAACGGTATTGTTCCTAAAGCGCAGGTTTCATCACGTGCTAAAATTGAGACGCCAGCGCAAAATGGGCAGGTTCAAGCATTCAATTACCAACTACAGGCAGAAGGCAAAGGAACTTCTGTCGGTTCTGATGTCAAGAATTTAAATACTTATGGAAAAGATATTACAAATTTTGAAAAGTTTAAAGGAAATGACAAGCACGACGCAATGCGTATGACTAATGTTGCCGCAAATGATGTTAAAAAAGCATATATGCAGCTTCAACACGAATTTCCGAATGTTGCAATTCAGTTTGAGCCTATGCCGAATCCTAAAACTTGCGGCAAAAGACGAGAGGGATTTTTCACATACCAGCAGCAATTAGAAGATTGGAAAGACATGGCATTAACTCAGATTGCAAACGCAAGAGAAACAAGCATGGTTGATGTTGCAGCCGCGGTTGTCAGCGCTGTTAATACAAACACAGACGCCAATGCCTCTATGAATGCCGGTGTTACAATAGCCGGGGTTGGGGCAATTAACGCAAACCTAGACGAACAAACCGAAAATATCAATGAAACTATTAAAAAAGAAGGCGCAGCAACCAGGCACACCGTAAAACAAGAAAGTATTGAGACCAGAAAAACAGTGGAAAATGAATCAGATGCAATTAAAACAACTGTTGAAGTGGAACATGAATTCACAAGAGAAGAAATAGCTCAAAAAGCTAAAGAAACTCAGGAAATTGAATCTTTATCAAACAAGATTTCGGATTCTTTGACACAGAATAACAGAATTCATACAGGCAAAACCATTAGAACAGTCGAAGCGATGAGAGATCGGATTATTTCATCAAACCTTCCCCATAACGACAAAAAAGCGCTCTTAAATGATTTAGCTGCCTGGTCTGATCAAGCTGTTTTGAGTAATTCAGAATTAAGACAGAAACAACATGAAATTCTAAAACGTATATTTGAATCTGATACTAAAATTTAAATTACTCTGCAAAAGCTGACGAATTTGTATAAAAATAGGTACTAAGTCCCTATTTTTTTGCATGGTTTTTTTGTTTAATATATAATTTTTTATGAGATTAAAAATTAAAAAGGAAAAAGATTATGCTAACCGGAAATCAAATTCGTAAATTATATTTGGATTATTTTAAAGATAAACACCAGCACACCGTTGTTGAAAGCTCAAGCCTTGTGCCGGATAACCCGACCGTGCTTTTGACAACAGCGGGAATGCTGCAATTCTTGCCAATATTTTTAGGCATTGTAAAATCGCCCTACGACCCTGCACGCGCAACTTCCTGCCAGAAATGCGCACGCGCCGGCGGTAAAGATTCAGATATTGAAAACGTAGGAAGAACGCCGCGCCATCATACTTTCTTTGAAATGCTGGGAAACTTTTCTTTTGGCGATTATTATAAAAAAGAAATTATCCCTTGGGCTTGGGAATTCGTAACTGAAGTTCTTAAACTCGACAAAGACCGTCTCTGGATTACGATTTTTGAAACTGATGACGAGGCTTACGAAATCTGGCGTCAGGTTGGCGTTCCGGCAGAAAGAATTAAACGCAAAGGCAAAAAAGACAACTTCTGGGGCCCTCCGGGCGCATCCGGTTCCTGCGGCCCTTGCTCCGAAATCCATTATGATTTGGGCGAGCAGTACAAATGCGATGACCCGAATTGTGGAATTGACACCTGCGAATGCGACAGATGGGTTGAAATTTGGAACCTTGTTTTCACAGAACTTTATCAGGATGAAGAAGGCAACCAATCCCCGCTTGAAAGCAAAAACGTTGATACCGGAATGGGTTTGGAACGTATTACAATGGTTTGCCAGGGCGTTGCCTCAACATTTGAAACAGACTTGCTGAAGCCAATTTTGGATAAAGTTTGCGAGATGAGCGGCGTTGCGTACAAAAAATCCGAAAAAACAGATATTTCGCTCCGCATAATCACAGACCACGCAAGATGCGTAACTTTCCTTATTTCTGATGGCGTAATCCCCGGAAATGAAGGCAGAAGTTATGTTTTAAGAATGATTTTAAGACGTGCACTCCGCCATGGCAAGATTTTGGGAATGGACTTGCCGTTCCTTTACAAACTCGTAGACGTTGTTGTTGAACATTACGGCGAAGCATACCCGGATTTGATCAAAAACATTGACATTATCAAAAAAGAAGAAGAACGTTTCAACAAAACCCTTGACCGCGGTTACAAACTTCTTGACGAATTCATCGCAGGCAAAAAAGACATTGACGGCGAAAGCGCATTCAAACTTTACGATACGTTCGGTTTCCCGCTTGAACTTACAAAAGAAATCGCGGAAGAAAACGGTTTGAAAGTTGATGAAGAAGGTTACAAAGCTGCAATGCAGGAACAAAAAGACCGTGCAAAAGCAGCCGCAAAGATTTCCGTAACAGGCGATATGAAATACGCAAAAATCGAAGACGAAGTCGGCTCAACTGAATTCGTCGGATACAGTGAAAACGAAGCCGATGCAAAAATTCTTGCAACAGTTGAGGGCGACGGATACGTTGATATTGTTTTAGACAAAACGCCTTTCTACGCAGAATGCGGCGGTCAGATTGGCGACAGCGGCATTATCGAAAACGATAATCTCAAAGCCGAAGTTTTGACAACTTTCAAAGTAAACAGTCTTTTTGTTCACCGTTCAAAAGTTGTTAATGGTGAAATTACAATCGGTGAAACAGTTAAGGCTGTAATAGACCTTGCGCGCCGTGAAGAAATACGTCTTCACCACACCTCAGCGCACTTGCTGCAAGCCGCATTGATTAAAGTTCTCGGCGACGAAGTTCATCAGGCGGGTTCGCAGGTCGAAGAAAACAGAATGCGTTTTGACTTCTCCTTTAACCGCGCAATGACGCCGGAAGAAATCTTTAAGGTCGAAGAAATCATGAACAACTGGATTGCAAAAGGTTACGAGGTCAAAACAGATGTTATGGACATCGAGCAGGCGAAACTTACCGGCGCGACCGCGCTTTTCGGCGAAAAATACGACAATGTTGTCAGAGTTGTTTCAATTACTGACGGCAAAACCTGTATTTCTAAAGAATTTTGCGCCGGCACACACGCGCGCAACATCCGCGACTTACGCCTTGTGAAAATAGTTACCGAAGGCGCAATTTCAGCAGGCACACGCCGTATTGAGCTTGTTGTATCACGCGCCGCATTCGACTTTATGAATGCAAAAGTCCGCGAAATGGACAAGCTTTCATTGATGTTCAAAACTCATTACGACGAAACAGTCGAACGCGTTGAAAAACTTCTTGAAGAAAACAAAGAGCTTGGCAAAAAAATCGAAAAGCTTGAAGAAGAAAACGCACGCGCAAAATTCTCAACCTTCGCTTCAAAAGCTGAAGAAATCGACGGCGGCAAGCTTTTCATCTCAAAAATCGAAGATGTTACACCGCTTGCGGCAAAAGTCGGCGTTGAATTTCTTTCAAACAAGCTTGGCGAAAGCGTAATTGTTCTTGCGAACAGCAAAACAGTTATCGCAAAAGTTTCAGACAGTTTTGTTAAAAAAGGCGTTAACGCGGGCAAAATCGTCGGCGAAATTGCACGTGCAACCGGTGCAAACGGCGGCGGGCGTCCAAACTTCGCGCAAGGCGGCATAAAAGACGCCTCAAAGCTAGACGAAATTTTGGCAAAAGTCGAAAGCAATTTAAAAAATACAAAAGTTGAAGCATAACAAAAAGCGGGATTAATTCCCGCTTTAATTTTAAACCCCGGGTCAAAATTACGGATTTGCCTCGGGGTTTTTGAATTAATAATATTTCCAAAAATCTTGACAGTATTTATTCAATATAATAAAATTATTCCATAGGGAAAGCCCAACCTCCAAAGTGCTCACAAACTATTTGCGACAATAGGGCAGAAAGGAGGTTATATGAATAGAGAACTAATGAAAAAATCTCTAGCTGTACTAGAGATTTTCATCAAAATAGTTTATCTGTTTTTATAGGGGCGACGGCTGATTGAGTTCCACCAGAGCTTAATCAGCTCCCTATTAATATTATAACTTATTTTAAAAATATTTCAAGTGGTACGTCTTGAATTTTCACGCCGGCCAGCACATATATTAATATTATTTACGATTTTGTCTGGTTTGTCAAGTGGTTTAATTTACAAAAGGCTCGCGGTTTTTACATCAAAGGCCCTGCATAGCTTGTCAAGATGGGATAGTTTCAAAATTTTTGTTTCGCCATTTTCTATTTTTGTAAGGTATGATTTTGAAATTTTTGAAAGTCTTGACAACTGGGCAAGCGTGAGTTTTCTTTCAAGTCTTAGCCTTTTGACATTATTTCCAAAAATTTTTCCATTAGTGTTTTTGTACATTTGTTCTCCTTTTAATAATTTGTATTATATAAGATAATCATTATTTAATATAGTGCAAATATACTCTATGAAAACATTTTTGTCAAACATTGATATAATAATTAGATGGATATAAAAAATGCAAATATAAAAACTCAACTAAAATTTCTTATGGCATTAAATCAAATGACTATGGAAAAACTTGCGCAAAAAATGTCTGAAAAAACAGGTAAGCACTACACAAGAGCTGTTTTGTACGGCAAAATTAACCGCGATTCAATTTCCTTTACAGAGTGCCAATTAATTGGGGAGATTTTAGGATACAAATTGGAATTTGTTGAAGAAAAATAGCGCTTAGCCCCATGCTTTTAGTTGACATTGGCGAAAAAAACCTTAAATAATTTTCGGATATATCATACAAAAGTATGATAACAGAAGGCGAAATTCAGGTTATAGTAGTAAAGTCAATTGATTAGTGAGGTAATGTAAGACCGGTATGGGGCTCAACTTAAATAACATATACCAGCGACCTTATGTCGTACAAGACAGAAAAAATCTTGTCAAAAGAAAACAAGATGAGGAAAATTCTGCCGCTAAAGCCCGCCAGGAAGAACAATCTTCTTCCAACTCCAAAAGCCGCGGACTTCAATACGTCGATAATCAGCCTAAAGTTACACCTGCTTACCAAAAAGCGCCATATGAAGTTTACAACGCAAACTTGAGCTACAACACAGGTGTTAACTCTCTTTCTCAAACTGACTTACGCAGTTCTAATATTAATATTGCGCAAATTCTTAAAGACTTCAAAAACACTGCCGCTGCCATCGGAACCCCCGCTGAATTAAATGAAGAAGTCAACGGATATTTATCCTTAATTCAAGCGCAGGTTACGAAAGACAACCCGAATGTAAGGCTCATTAAATCTAATTTGAAAAACGCCTCTACAATTCTTGACAGCTACATTTCGAAAACATTAAACAAAGAGTCAAAAGTTGTCGAAAATTGGGTTGACGCACTATTTTTACAGCAAATCGACTTTAAATACAACGAAGACGATATTAACCCGCAATTTCTTGTGAAATTTCCGAAAGGTTCAACCGAGCAGGAGGAAATCGCGCAAACCAAAGGTGTACCGGAGCCTCAGCCCGAGCCAGATCCGGAAGAAGTTCCTGCGGTTAAAACAACCGCTATGCCTCAGGATAAAGAATTAAAATCTTTGTTTATTAAATCTAAGAAACTCGCATTTGCTAACGAGCCGGCCAAAGCTATTGAAACTTTTGAAAAAGCGCTCAGCCGTGCAAGCGAAATCGGCGACACTGAAACCGGTGCAAAAATTTTCTTTGAAGTCGGAAAAATTTACGATGACCACGATTACTATGCGCAGGCTCTCAAAAGTTATAACAAGTCGATTAAGGGCACAACT
>OLIW01001322.1_pt1 | contig 22686 bp, 26 predicted proteins | sample 1601321 | NCBI WGS metagenome assembly OLIW01 (sample SAMEA2452114, study PRJEB22498) | human gut metagenome
GCTTAAGACGTTCTTTTCTCATGCCCTATTCTATTGGGTATCGGTGAATAGTAACGATTTTTCCCGAATAACCGCTTTCCGACAGTTTACTTTTATCCTGAAATAGCATAAAATTTAATCGTATGTGTATACGTGAACGTATATGCTAAGAGGAGGTCATTTATGAAAATTTCATCACTGCAGAACGCCAGATATGCGTATGCTCCGAAACTTCCGGGAATGCTGAGAAACGGCATCGCCGACATCTGTGTCAAGGAAGGCGAAGAAACGCAGAGCGTGGCTGACCAGGAAAAAATCAAGGCACTTTTCCCGAACACTTACGGTAAAAAGGAAATCACTTTTGAAAAGGGACAGAACACCTCTGAAGCAAAGAAACAGGTCGTCGGCGTCATTCTTTCAGGCGGCCAGGCACCAGGCGGACACAACGTCATCTGCGGTCTGTACGATGCCCTGAAGGCGACGAACAAAGAGAACGTGCTCTACGGCTTCAAGAACGGTCCGATCGGACTGATCGAAGATGATTACGTGATATTCGATGACGAATACATCAACGAATACAGAAACACCGGCGGATTCGACATCATCGGTTCCGGCAGAACGAAGCTGGAGACGAATGAGCAGTTTGCGATCGTCGCAGAAGTATGCAAGAAGCACGGCATCACTGCCATCGTCATCATCGGCGGTGACGACTCCAACACCAACGCCGCTGTGCTCGCTGAGTATTTCGCCGCACACGATACCGGCGTTCAGGTCATCGGATGCCCGAAGACCATCGACGGCGACCTGAAGAACGAAGATATCGAATGCTCCTTCGGTTTCGATACCGCGACCAAGACATACAGCGAGATCATCGGAAACATCGAAAGAGACGCAAACTCTGCCAAGAAATACTGGCACTTCATCAAGGTCATGGGCCGTTCCGCTTCTCATGTCGCGCTGGAGTGCGCGCTGGAGACTCAGCCGAACATCTGCCTGATCTCTGAAGAAGTCGCTGCCAAGAAGATGTCCCTTTCCCAGATCGCGGATTACATCGCCGATTCTGTCGAAAAGCGCGCCGCAAAAGGCATGAACTTCGGTGTAGCCATCATCCCGGAAGGCGTAGTAGAATTCGTTCCTGAATTCTCCGTGCTGATTTCCGAGATCAATGAACTGCTCGCCGGAAGCAAGGCTGATGCGTTCAACGCCCTGCCGACCTGGGCTGAAAAATATGCGTTCATCAAGAACGGTCTGACCAAGGAATCCATGGACGTATTTGCGATCCTGCCGGAAAGCATCCAGCAGCAGCTGTTCCTCGAAAGAGACCCGCATGGCAACGTACAGGTATCTCTGATCGAGTCTGAAAAGCTGTTCTCCGCTCTGGTCAAAGACAAGCTGGAAGAAAGAAGAAAAGCCGGCACATACAACGGAAAGTTCAATGCGCTCCACCACTTCCTCGGTTACGAAGGAAGATGCGCATTCCCGTCCAACTTCGATTCTGACTACTGCTACTCGCTGGGCTACAACGCATTCATGCTCATCCAGTATGGATACAACGGATATCTGTCCAAGATCTCCAACCTGTCCAAGCCTGCCGCAGAATGGGTAGCCGGCGGTATGCCGATCACCAAGATGATGAACATCGAAAGACGTCACGGCGAAGATAAGCCGGTCATCAAGAAGGCGCTGGTCGAGCTGGACGGCAAGCCGTTCAAGTTCTTCGAGGCGCATCGTGAAGAATGGGCTTCTGAGACCTGCTTCGTCTATCCGGGTGCGATCCAGTACTACGGACCTGCCGAAGTATGCGACATCACCACGAAGACCCTGGCGCTCGAACAGGAATGATCACTTCAGATCCTCACGCATAGTGGGGATCTTTTCTTTTTCTTAATAAAATGCAAAAAGGACTTGAAAATCGTGCAAAATCTGATAGAATCTAAATACACGGAGACTTAGCTCAGTTGGGAGAGCACTTCCTTGACGTGGAAGGGGTCATGGGTTCGAGTCCCCTAGCCTCCACCATTTTGTGAAAAAACGCCAGACGGTCACGTCCGGCGTTTTTTTCTGTTCTCTTCATCCTGCATCACTCAGCGCTCTTCGCGTCTGTGACCTTGATCGGAATATCCTCACATTCATAGCGATATTCTTCTCCGCCGATCGAAAACGCACAATATGCCCTTAATCGATAATCACCTGCTTCTTCCACACGGATGAATGTCTCTTTCTCGATTTGCTCATGCGCTTTCATCGCGGTCTGCGCCAGCACCGCACCCACGCCTTCTTCAGCCTCATCCTCTGCAGAGCATAGATACAGCACGATCAGCGGATCGCCATGCGAAAGAACGACATCATGATCGCTCAGATTGCTCAGCTGGGCGGTAAATCCGACCTCCTCGCCTGCGCTGATTTCCGTTTCCGGATCGATGACGCTGAACGAGAAGCTGTCCGCTGAAAGCTTTGGCAGCTCAGCCGAACATGCGCTCAGCAGCATCACCATCACCATTCCGATCCATACAGCAGCCTTCCGCATTCCCTGTTCCCTCCATTTCTTCATGTTCGTGCAAGACACGATGACCATGATGGCAGTCCTGCCTTTGAAACAATGATTCCTGCATCGCTATGTTCAATCTATCATCCGCTCCCTCATATCGTCAAGCGCGCTTACACAAAAGGACATGTTTTCCACCAGATCTCGCTTGTCCGCACCATCGATCTGCCAGATCATTCTGTCATCAGGCAGTCCTCATGCTGGATCAGCTTCTTGTAATCGATCCGAATGATAACATCACGATAGTCCGGCGTCGATCCGATCTTCCAGCACAAGAAGGAGACGAACGCAACCTGACGATCCGGATGCACCGCCATAAATGAAGAAACATGATGTTCCTGCTCAAACCGACTGCCATCGACCCATGCGGCGTTCAATGAAACAAGTTCCTCCTTGAAGCGCGCCTTGGCTTCCTCATCCCGCAAGTAAAACCATACACGTTTTTCCTTGTGTGTCTCTAATACGCTTTTTACATCATTCATTTTCTTTTCCTCCTTATCATGATCCTATAAAGAGAAAAACGACCCCATAGCTACAATGGGATCGTATGTGATGACATTTCCCATCGTACAAGCATTAGCACCTTACTTTCTGCAGGTTGCTGTGTGGTCATCGAGCTTGTCTCTCGCACACTCTTTATAGGCAGTTCCATTGTATCATATTCTCTGTCTATTTAACAATGATCGATTGCGCAAAAACCAAAAGGCATCATCTCTCAACATGCCCAACGTACTGAACAAAATGTTTTATCTACAGTTAGATAGCTCTTGCATTCATAATATACATGTTGCCGTCATATGAGTCTCATTGTAATCAAATACAAAAAAAGTCATTTATACCTATTATTGTTCAAATTATTATTCCTTGACAAATCTCAACCTTGTCATTATCCTGAAAGAGAACAAATTAGCTTTTGTATAAACTGTTTTTCTATTGATATTCTTTATTATTCGATCCTTGCATTCCCATCCTTTTGAATTTTCCAACAACTAACTGATAGTTTGAAAAACTCACTATCATTTATTCTCATGCGTGATCAACATACAATTATATTGAATGCTTATCAGGAACGGCAAATAATAATCTCAGTTTCCAAATATATGACATACATAATTTAAGAAACTGAACACTTGATATTATTGGAGGTATCTATGAACAAAACTAGAGGAAGAATATATTGGATCATTTTTGTGATCTTTATCCTTGTTTTTATCCTTTTGGCCATCAGCCATCAACAGGCCGCAACAGAAATGGCCGCAGATCGCAGATATTCATTTTCGCTCACACTAGAGTCATATGACCCAAGCCGTCAAAGCGCTTTGCAAAGTCAGCAGGAAAGCATGTACCTGAGCGCATGGATCGTTGGTTTTATCATTCCGGCAGCGCTTATGCTCATTTCTTATTTCATCCATGGATGTATCTATTATAATGATAAACTTGATTATATCGTCGACCACGAAAAACCATCTTATACAAGAATGATGATTCAGCTGTTGATCGCATTTATGTTCATCATGATTACTGGAACGACAGTATGGAATAGCTTCTATACGCTATTGTTGCTCATCTCTCCTGTTCTCTTTCTCTTATATCCGATCATCATCATCTTTTTCTTTAATTCGGGAACAGTACTATGCAATGCCATTTTGATCCCTGCCGAAAATGATGATGAGAACACAGAATACTTCCAATAAAGTTCAGAGAATTCTGCAAATGATGCGAAATATTCAGGCGCATTTGTGCCGTAAATATGACAAGAAGGACGTTTTAACAGTTGATAAATCGTCCTTTTCTTATTGTGGATCAAACGTCCAAAACTAGAAACAAAATAAATCAAGCGCGAAAACTAAGCGTGCATAACCGTATCTGCGTAATTTCTACATGATCATCATCCCTCCTTTTCAGCAAATATCACTTTGGTATGACTCAACCCTCGAATCAAGATAAGTTCCAGCTGATAAAAACGGTGTATTTGACAAATTGATCGTATAATCATATTATAATTTTGGGATTTGCTTAAGGTTATCCAAAATAATTACGGTTTGATATGAATCAGGCCGCATCTTGGATAATTGATACAGCATAATTCTGATGGGATAGGATTGGAGGCTTTTGAATGATGAACGAATATCGTTTTAAAACGGATATTCCCAAAGAAGAATATGAGCAGTTTGTACAAAGCCATCAACTTTGCAATTTGCTTCAAAGCTATGATTGGGCAAAAGTAAAAAACAACTGGGATCACGTCTATGCTGGCGTTTATGATAAGAACAAGCTAGCAGCCACCGGGTTGATCTTGATCAAACCATTGCCGTTTTCTTTTACGATGTTTTATCTGCCCAAAGGGCCGATACTGGACTATACGAATAAAGAGTTATTCAATTTCTTTTTTGAAAACCTGAAAAAGCTGGCGAAACAAAAGCATTGTGTGTTCATCAAATTTGATCCGGGCATCGTCATCCGTGAACTTTCTTTGCATAAAGAAGTGTTGAATGCTCATACAGATACACAGTCCATACTCGCTGACATAAAAGCGATCGGAGGCATCCACAAAGGATTCACTACATATATCGAAGAGACCGTACAGCCTAGATTTCATATGGGATTATATCCATGTGAGTTGAAAGAGCATTTACCGAGCTCTACCTTGCGTTCGATCAAAAAAGCGCAGAAGAAAAATGTCGTAGTTGAAGAAGCCGGCGTACAGGGCTTAGATGAATTTGCGCAAATCATGCACATGACTGAGGAGAGAAAGCAAGTGCATTTACGCGGGAAAGATTATTTTGAGCTGCTTTTGCGCACATATCCAAAAAATGCGCATTTATTTCTGGCTTATGTAGATCCAAAGCAGAAAATGCAAACGCTGCTTGAAAAAAAGAAACAATTAGAAGACATCATTGCTGAAAGACCGAACAAGAAGAAAGAACATGAGCTTCTTCAGACGAATGAGGAAATTGACTCGATCAAAACCGTATGTGAAAAATATCCGGGCCGAACGGCCATTGCCGGTGGGATCATGATCTGCTATGGCAAAGAGTGCGAGATGCTGTATGCGGGAAGCAATGATGATTTTATGAACTTTCGGCCACAGTATTTGTTGTATTTGACACAGTTTGAATATGCCTTTTCTCATGGATATGAATTTGTGACAATGGGCGGAATTGACGGAGACTTCAAAGATGGATTATCTCAATTCAAATCGAATTTCAATCCTGTTATACGAGAGTATATTGGTGAGTTTGATCTGCCTATTCACAAAATCATGTATGCTGCAGCAAATAAGCTTCTGCCTTCTATCAAGAAACTGCTGAAAAACAAAAAATAAATTGGAAATGCGTGCATAAAAATGATATGCACCATGTCAAGCACACAGGGCGCGTATCATTTTTTTATTGAGAAACACTTTTTCGAAATCTAAATCGGTGATCTGAGCAAAGCTCGAATATCCAAACCGGATTCAGGAATCTGTGTCGTTGCGATAATCATACCCCTCTGAAATATCTACCACTCTGTCATGGATAAAGATGTGATCATCATCCACCCATTTCATTTCCAGATAAAATGGTTTTTGTTCACCGTCAACCATGACATTGATGACTTCATCTTTTTTTACTCTCTCGTAAAATATCGGACGTTTTCCTTCCATTGGGCACCCGAATTCCATACATCCTTCTTCATCGCGATGACAAATAACAACATAAATATATGCGTCCTCAAAACCTACTCTTACTTGATAAATCTCTCCATAAGCCGCATATTCCTGATTCTCTGATATGCATCTTCCGGCACAACAAGTATATTTAAATTGGCTGAAATCGATCGGCTCAAAAAAAGGCAGATCATACACGATTCCTGGCAAAAAGACCAATCACAGCACAAAAAAGGCTATGCAGCTTGATATGATGATCATCTTGCTCTTCATATGGCTTCTCCTATGATATGAAAAATCTTTGTTCCATTGATCAAAAGAATTCGACGAGACGATCTAAGCAGTCCATTCACCTGATCAGGATATGGTTTAAGCGCAGAAATATGTGCAGCGAATTTTCTCTTGAAGCAAAGACAGACACTGTATTTGAATAATCAATCTTTGCTTAAATCAACGAGATATTATCACAAGATGATCAATGACCACACTGCTGATGGCCGCAGTATTCCTTAAATCGTCTCTATCCTTCAGCGCACCTATGGAATATATAGGCTCGCTATAGCTGTTTGTTTGCTCCGCTGCTGTCGCAGGGGATGTATATCCTTTGCTGTCTTTTTCTTATCGTTATATCAAGGACCCCAAATTGATCAAGGCAATTCGCATAAATGTCGTTAGTCTTTTTTTCCTCATCACGCTGTCTCCTCTCATCTCTATATTCAGTATACCCCCCCATACTAAAATATCAATATATATTATATATTTTTCTATTCGATAAATAACTTTTGCTTTAATGATGCCAATAATGGTCAGCCTGTACATCTCTTGGATCATTTCATCATTCTCTTTTACAAGCGATAAAAGATCCTGCAATGATCGATGTCATAGCCTGATCTGTATTGCATCGAATACATCATTCCTGTATAAAAGATGACGCCATTCACGAATGAAACTTTTCTGCAGCCTGATCAATTCCTGCTTAAATGATCAAATGATTTTCGATCCGCAGTTTTCTGGTAAATTCCAATCCCGTAATTTCATCATGAGAAGCGATCACGATGGTCTTTCCCTTTTCATGCAGATCCTTCACCAGTTTCGTAAATGTAATGACTGCTCGATCATCCAGGCCGCGTACCGGTTCATCAAGCAAGATCAGATCCTGATCTTCCATGACTGATTGAATAATCCCTACCTTTTGCCTCATGCCCAGCGAATAATTTTTCAAATGTGTCTTGGAATAAAGATCCAGCTCAAACATCTTACAAAGCTCTTGAACATATTCCTCATGATAGTTTCCGTTGAGGTTGGCAAGAAACTTCAAATTATACAATATGTTCTCATTTTCGATATACGATGGATTCTCGATCAACGCGCCGATCTGAGCACCAGATTTAAGCATGATCTTTCCAGAATCCGGTTCTTCTATTCCGCAGATCATCTTGAACAATGTCGATTTGCCCGAGCCATTGATCCCGGCAAGATGAATCAGCTCACCATCTTCAATTTCCAGATTCAGATGTGCAAAAACGACATTTTGTTTAAACTTCTTTGATAAATCAGATATCTTAACCATACATCCTCCTATAACCAGCTGTTTTACCCCTAATAATATTGCAAAATGATCACATAATGAAAATACAGGTTTGCCAAGGCGGCAAGCGCGACAAATACGATGTTTCTATCGAATAACAGCTGTAAATAAATCAGCGCTTCCATCAACGCAAACAGAAGCAGGCTTTCTGCGCAAAAAGCGATGAACTCCGCAGCCATTTCTGCAGTTTCGATGATATACACATTACCAAAGAACAAGAAAAGCACCGCGGCATAAATGAATAATGAACAAATCGAATATACCGCATTCCAGATATAGAATCGTTTATTCCCCGTTCTCGGGATGACGATATCCTTCAATTTCCGGAAAAAATGAATTCGTTTATAGATGATCAAAATATAAATATTGTTCAACATGATGCACGGATAGTGACTCACGATAAACCCATTGATAATATCAGTGATTCCCCCTGTAAAAAGAGGCGTCAACATGATCAATACCAAAAAGAAAAGCAGATATCTATATTCTGATCTGATATAGGCCTTTATCATCACCTGATCTCCCCAATTCTATCGTCTTTCCAACGATCTGACCAAAATCAAAGTCAGACCAGAATAGATCAATATCGTGACCAGATAGCTAAGGATGGATACTCCATTTGACTGTACCGTGACCCCCAGTTCAATGATATTGCTGATGCATAATGCGTGAAAAAGATTCTCCAGGATCGGCACCTGCGGCAAAACATGCTGCAACATGACTGGACCGATATACAATACGATCCCCACGATCAAACCCGAAGCATAATACACATATTTATTCTTTATAAACAGCTGAATAGCGAAAATAAATGAAGAAAGCACCGCATAAGCAAACGAAACGGATAACAGATAAATGAGCAGATTCAAAAACTCGTTGCTTACAAAGCCTTGCGGCGCATAAAAATAGCCGGTTTCAACCATTTCCATATGAATAAAATTGATCGGTCCGCAAGTAAAGTGGATCACTAACAACAAAAAGATTTCTAAGAACAACACGAACAGAAATGATTTAACGATATTTTTACCGAAAGACAACAAGCAAGTCTTTCTTTTTCCTATTCGCTGTATCATAAAATGGTTGAATCCGGAGACCCTGCGATCCAAATATTTAGATGACTCTAAATTCGGCAGGATGACCAGTATGCAGATAAATATCCAAAAATTCTGCCCTATTTCGTGCACTTTGTAAAAATACATCAGTGCCGGGCTTGGAAATACAGTGGCATCCATTTGCGGATAGACCGTACCTGCATAACTGATCGACAGATATGCACCAAGACAGATGATCATGATGCCCATGATCACACACTCCAGTTTATTTTTTGATTTAAACAGCGAAAGCACTGCGCCAGTTTTAGACATCGATCAACACCTCAAATCACTAATGGTCATCATCACTCATAGATAAAAGCACAAACTTTTGATCAGAAAGGATAAGCATACATAAAGCAATACAATGCTTCCGTTTTTCCTGATCCCAACATGTACAAATATAAAAAACACTATGTCATCTATAGCCATGGTCCATAAACCATAGCCTATGGTCGCTTTATTCACTCCCGCAGCCACAAGAAGGATCACGGATAACAACAAGCTGCTGATGAATATCCTGATCAACAGCTTCCTATGATAACTCTGTTTGCTTTTTCTGATTATCATCAAGTTTTCAATTGACATTAGATCATTGACTTGAGAAACTAGATATACCCCTTTTAAAGTAAGATACAGCAGAAACACCAGAAGGTTGCTTCCTCCCTCTGGCATCTTAAAAACGATGTCTTCGAATAGAGCTGTACCCTCTGTATACAATCGAAGAAGCGCAATAAAGCCGATGAATAGGATCAGATGAGGATTTATCTTTCGCGTGAGAGAATTTAAACTGATCGAGTCAATTCGCATAAATGCCGTTGATCTTTTTTTCCTCATCACGCTAGCTCCTCTCACCTTCATATTCAGAATACCATAATATCACAAAACATCAACATATATTATATTTTTTCTATTATGCAAATAAATATTATGTTCTTCTCACTTTTCCTCCTTGAACAGATGACCAAAATAGCTGACTAATTTTATCCGATCGCCATCACGAGGAATCTGATAACAACGACCTCCGATCTCAATATGATCATCCAATACAGACAGATTGAGCGACGCCTCCTCATTGGATAAGATGCAAGAAATCTGCCACCCATTTCCAATGTCCGCTGAAACCGCCTTGAGATCTAATCGATGCAAAAGTTCATTTAGTCCAACAATGTCTTCTTTATCACAGATGACCTCTTTGACTCCTTGTTCTGAAGTCATTTTAACTTCCATCACATGATATCTCGTTAAATCGAGCAGATTTGTTCTAACACAGCCGTTCATTGCGCAGCAAAGAAGAATCACGATCAGGACGATAATCTTATTTTTCATCACTTCTCCACTCCTCCAATTTTTTGTAAAATAAATGTCATTTCATTTAATTGGTGTTTATGGCCAATATATGACGCAATTGGTACGTCCGTCAGCGGCATCATATCTCCAGTCACTTAGCAATCTGTTGGTGAAATCAAAAAATCTAGGGGAAAATCATCAATATGCCTTGCATAACGACCATCCTGTTTTGCCCGGCTATCTTCTGATGATAGAATATCATAAATCTACATATATATAAACTGATAAATGACATCACTGTTATGTCATGACCAAGAAAGAGGGGATTACCGATTATATATAGAGCAATGATCATAAAGACCAAAACAGGATAGAATCTAAGTGACAGCTGCAGAAGCTAAAAAAGATGTCATACCTTTGATTAAAGATCCTAGTATTCTAGACATTTGGTATAAAGATTTTTTTGTGAGCATGACCTCTGAACTGAAAAACTGGTAACATTTGATCGATCAAATATGATTTGTATGCTCATTCATCGATGATCATTTACCATATTTAAAGGCACAGATCATATTTGACCATGCCTTTTACTTACATATTTTTATAGTAATTAAAAAAACAAAAAGCCTTATACATAAAGGCTTTTCGGTAATTTTCAATGGCCTCCTCAGTCGGCTGCACCTTCGGTTTTAGAGAGTATATTTTTAATGGAACACCGATTCGATTTTGTGTTATGAATGTTTCTAAGATCGCCAAAAGAGGTGGGTGTTGTGCTGATTTACACATTTTCCAGATACCGAGAGGTATATCAAATTTAAAATTTTTGAAAAATTGGAGAAAGTGTTTTATAGAACTTGTCAGAGAATTCTTTCTTTTGAACTATGCAAAAAAGGATTCCGTAACGCTTAACCAACTATGCTTTCATATTTTTTCATAGAACAAAAAAATTGATAATCAATCATGTTGCTATCCAGAGCAAATCGAATTCCATCTGAATTTTGACTGTTCCACTGGCTGATAGATTTATACAGACTGCTCCATTCTTCCGGAGGATATGTGCCTGGTTTATAGTATGCAAGCGTACAATGCAGTGTCAATGGATAAGGAAGGGGACATATTTCATCAACAGATTCATACATCTGTTGAATAGTATTATGAACCTGCTCATCGACCGGCTCAAACAGCATTACAATGGAACTTGCTACCATACTTACCATACCCTTTGCAACAAGGCTGATAGTTCCTTTATCTTTTAGAGAAAGCAAGAATGATTTTATAACGTTATCGTGTGATTCGATCTTTGGTGTTATTTCACTTTTTCTTGTTGATGCGCTTAGATCATGTAGTGTAATGTGCAGTGATTCCTCCGGAAGTATTTCTGATAGGAATTTTCCATGCTCTTGATAAAGCGATTTTTGGATAGAAGAAAGATATTGTTTCATACTTTTTGGAAGTTGAAACACAACGGTATCACCATAAAATGGACAAATTGAACCATCCTCTCTACATTTTTGAACCAGGTTTGGCGATGTTTTAAATTCTTCATCGGCTGGAGGAAAACAAGCTCGATGCTGAATCAAAGTTTGTATTCGATTCACATAATCAAAATAATTTTCTATCATAGTTTTTCACCTTTCCTTCCAAATATCTTTTTCGATATTTCAATTGTACATATGACATGATTCTGCCATAGTACACTGGGTTCATTGCACCACCAACGATACCTATCACAGGTAATCCCTGTATGAATTTCATCACCAGCATATCCGTTGCAAAGGTGTTAGAAGTTGATTGGATTTGTCTTCGTATTTCTTCTTCTGTTGGATTTACTATTGTCTCCTGTTCAATAAAGTCATCAACTTTTGTATTTAGCTCACTCCAATTTATTCCTGTTGACATAGATGTTTCCAACATCATTAATATAAACATCTTCTCTACAGGCGATTCATAATCAAATCCATATTTAAGTGCTGTTTCATAAACACCTCGAAGCAAAACCACAACCCAAATAACGATATCCGGCAGACCAATACCAAGTGCTCCTAAAATAATACCCTCCGCTGTTGAAAAAGCCATGTTCAGTGTATTCCCCATAGCCGCATCTCTTTTCATATTTTTGATTTCTCGTTTACCGCCTTTCAGATCTATTGCGTAATCTTTAATCTTAAAGTCTTTCTCAAACGATTCTTTATCATATGTTTTTTCAATAAGCATATTTCCATTTTCAAAAATAAGAGAGAATGCTTTGCAGAACATCTTTTCCAAACCGATAATGACCTTATCAGGAATCTTTTCTTCTAACTTTGCTTTCCATAACGGATTATCTTTATTTGTTGCCTTTTTTAATATCTGGTCTTCTTTCTTTTTAATCTTTATCAATTCTCTTTCGATTGCTCTCGACTTCATATTTGTCATCTCCTAAAGCGAAACCAAACAACATCCATAGCAGTAATATTTCACCTGGGTTCCGCAGAAGCAATGCGCCAATATCTGTGGATGTTATCAAAAACAGCTCTGCTAAATATCCTAATGCACAAAGAGAAAAGATGGATACCAAAAGAATCTGTGCAAAGGAGTTTTTCCTGATGTTGCTGCTCCTTGAAATTCTTGCAACAAAGTATAGTAAAAGTATTCCTGCTAAAAAAGCAACGATAAACGGCAACCAACCTTTTTGGTATTTAATCCAAAATAACGAACAGTTATCAACATTGAAGTAAAATGTATCATCTAAAAAAAGAGACATATCGCCAAACCAGGCATTCCAAGCCAAGCTCATACGATATCCGATCCAATTATCAGTATGCAAATTATCTATAGGGGCGGATGAGATAGGATTTATCAGGCTACTTATGATATTCGACATTCTTTCATGCTTCCAAAATATTGCTACAAAACTTAATGCGGAAAAAATGCTGAGTTCTAAAATGCTTTTCTCTATACCATGCTGCTTTTCTATTATACGCCACGAGGCAATTCCAATAACAATCATAAAAATCATTTCAACAGAATCTCGCCGATAAAACTCTGAGGGAATGAGCATATTTTCAATCAAGAAAATAGCAAGTGTAAGCAGCGCAAAATAAATTCCCATTCCAAGTATATATTGAGTTTTGCTTTTATCTCGATTGATTCTAATAATTTTGCTACCAAACAAATAGGTAAATACCGACCACAAAGAAAGACATAATTCTTTAATAGCATATAAATAATCATAGCAAAACAGGTTGTTTATAATAAAGCAATAAAGAATTAATGCACCAATTGCAGCAATTCCCAAATATTTTGTTTTAACTTTATTTTTATAAAGCAAATTCCCCAACACACCAAATACTGCCAGATAAAGGTATTTGAATATATAGTAGAACCCAACATCACGGTTAAAAAAGGAACCGTTTTCCGAAGCACTTAAGAGACTCCAGATGTAAATAGATAAGCTTAAAATCGAGCATAAAATAACACCTATATAGTATTTTTGTACATTATGCTCATTCGTATGAATAAAACGAATCATTCTACTATTACCAACCCTTTTCTATCAAAAATCAGATAACATTAACTTCCGATCTATTCGACAATTTTTCGTTTCCTCAGCTTTACCGTCTGTTCATGTATATCGGAAAGTTTTTGTTCCGCACTTTTGCTCCTCATATCATTTGAAGAATAACTGTGAAGAAGCGGTGCACCCGGAATGAAGTTTAAACAATCATCAACGAACCACCAGTCATAATATATTTCACTCCCATAGCCATCTTCGTCGGGACCATCTTCGCTTTCGTAGCTGTCAACGAGAACAAGACCTTCTTTGTCCACGCAATGGAGGGTATACTCACGTTCTTCCTCGAAATCCAAAAATCCCATGGTGTTCAGCAAATATCCTTGCAATGTTCCACCAAGACTGTTTGATAATCTCACAGTACGAAGTCGTTGTCCTGGATGAGCATCAGTCCATTTTGCTAAAAACATTTTTGCTTCTTGATTTCCATATTGATAAGCACGATACAGCCAAAAGTTTGCTGCCCTTGCATAAAAGGTCACATCCGGATATTGCAGTGATTTATGGTGGAAATATTCCTTCATTTGATACATAGCAGAGGCATCAGCTTCTGCACACCTTCGGGCAATACTCTGGAATTCTGATTCGTCCCAATGGCGTATCTGTGGCTGATCCGTCCCGCATGGCATAGTTAATCGTTTTCCCTGTATCCGCCAAAATTCATCTGCATATTCCACCGGATCACTTTTTTGCAATCCAGTTACGTCTTTTAGTTTTTCGCAATCATAAAATGCTCCTGCTTCAATATGCTTTATACTTTTAGGTAATGATACGGACTCAAAACCACAGGCAATAAACGCTCTTTCTCGAATAACCTGTAAGCCTTCCGGCAAGATTACCCGTTGCAGATTATGCAGTTCTACAAATGCCTGCATTCCGATTTCCCGAACACTTTTAGGAACGCTATATTCCGTCCCCGCAGCAGCCTGAGGGCAACAAACCAGAATACGACCATCTGCACTCAAAACCGGTTTCTGCAACCCACTGTCGTAAAAAGCCCAACCCGTGATCTGTTTGATGCTGGCAGGAAGCTGGATACTTTTTAATTTAGTGCAGCCAGTAAAAGCATTGGATTCTATGGTTTCAATGCCCTCGCATAGTGTGATGCTGGTTAAATTTTTACAATTGGCGAAGGCACGCACTCCAATGGTTTTAACACTTTCTGGTACAATTACAGAGCGAATACGCATATTCCCTTCATAAGTACGTGGATAAATTTGCTCAGTTCCAGAAGGAATAATAAGATGCCCCATTATGATAACTGGTTTCATATTCATTTCTCACTCCTCAAGTATTTTCAAATTCTTTTCGCAAACTCAATACTCTCATTGAGCTATTTTCGTCTTTACCTTCGTCCAGATGGATTTTCCAAAGGTATCATGTAATTACCTATGCGTTTATTTCTCATCCAAAACAATATATCTTCCCATATCTTTGAGCTTACGTCTATATTCAATCCGCTCTCTTACAGACATTTCCGCCATAAGTTTTTCATCTTCCGGGTAAAATTGCAACTTTTGACAGTGGAAAACAAGACCTTGTGTCTCGCTTCGCCGGTTTTCATCGTTATATTTCCAATTATGTAAATGTCTAGATATGAAATCAAAAGAATCTGGTTCGAAGCAGCAAAACACAATTTCCATATTGTAGCAGTAATTCTTTTTCTGCCAGTCAAGAACTGATGTAAAAGCAATTTTAGCCGCAGCAGCTTTAGGAAAATCAAATTTTCCGGTTGAAATCATCGGAAAAGCAATACTATGGATATCATTTTCTCTGGCAACTTCCAAACAATTGTAATAGCATTTTTTCAGCAATTCTTCTGCATCAGGTGTTCCATAGGCAGGTCCGACAGTGTGAATTACATACTTAGCCTTCAGATGATAGCCCCTTGTAATTTTGGCTTCGCCGATCCGACATCCATTCAGCTTTTGACATTCCTCTTGAAGTGCCGACCCTGCCGCTCTATGAATCACACCATTTAATCCACCACTAACAGCCAGTTTAGTGTTAGCAGAATTTATAATACACTCGCATTCCAGATTTGTAATATCTTGTCGGACTACTTTCATGCGGCATTCAGGGAGGTATTCGCTTAGAAATCCTGCATAAAGTTTTTGCCATACTTTGAGGTGCAGACACATCATATCGAAAGCAATCTGTTCTTCATAACAAAAAACTACTTCCATAGGGCTATTCCAATGTGTGTATCGCCATTTACGAGCAGCAAAAAATGCAACCGGAACGGCTTCATAGATTGGATAACCGTGCGTACCAGTCGAGAGCAAAGGGAACGCAATACTATGAATGTGATTCTCATTTGCTATTTCCAGACAACTTAAATAGCAATTTTCTAACAATGAGTCTTCATCTTCCATTTCATAATAAGGTGCGGCTGTGTTTATGATATAGTCTGGTTTTTCACAGGAATTTTTGATAAGGGTGCAACCACCAACATATTCTCTAATTAGTTTTCCATCTTCCTCCTCTTGAAAATTCGCTGCTTGATTAAGCTCTCTTACGATACATTGGCAATCGGATCTGTTGATATCTTCATTGATAATTCGAAATTTGAATTCTGGTGCAAAAAAAGCTCTGTTTTCTTCCATATTTACCTCCAGAGACGCTTGTTTCAAATCCCCACAAACTTTTCCATAAAAATTTTGTCTGTATGAACCCCTTTTACTGTTATAAACAGCCCCTCGCTGCATATCTCAAGTAAAATCACATTTCCTTGCTGAATTTTACCGCTACCATCTTTCTGAACTGTAGGACAAATGCTTCCATCGTTAATATACAGGTTGTTGTGTGTATCATCAAACTCTACAGTAGGAGAGAGATGGGTATGCCCTGATACTAATATTACATTTCTATTCATATCGAGTATTCCTTGAAATCGCTTATCCTGTTCCGCCACAATGTAGGGTGTCATATCTGCTGTTCTCTGGGGATTATGCAAAATGAGAGGGGGGTGACACATTATAATATGGTAATTACAGGAGCTTCTGTTGAGACTTTGTTGTAAAAATTCCAACTGACGACCCTTGTCTGGAAAGAAGAATTGCTTTTGACAATATGTAGGATTCAATCCGATCAAATCAATATGTTCATTGATACATTTATAAAACGCTCCACAATCATCAATAAGCGAAGGATATTCATTATTTACTTTTCTCTCAAACAACCTGTAATTCGTATCATCTCTTGCAGGATTATCGTGATTTCCGCTCACACAATAAACTGCCACATCATTAAATTGCTCTTTTAATAATGTGAGCAACATATTGTATTGTTTTTCTTCTGCTCGATCTGCAATATCTCCAACTATCAAGAGCAGTTCGATGTCATGAAGTTTTGAAAGTGCTCGCTCAATGTTAGTGGTCTTTTTATATAAATGCAAATCACTGATCAAACCAATTTTTGCGTTTATCATAAATACACATTCTTTCTATAGGCAGCACAACCTTGTATAAAGCAACTCATATAGTTTAGGATCAACACAGGAAAAGACAACTTTAATATCATAATCATCATTTTCCGTTATCCAGGTATGTACAGATTTTACAGCAATCTCACTAGCTTCCTTTTTGGGATAACTAAATTTTCCAGTGGAGATTGACGGGAACGCAATGCTGTGAATGTCATACTTTCTCGCTAAATCCAAGCTTGCCGTATAACATTTTGCTAAATTTTCACGACAATTCTCAGAGGGATATCTGTGACCGACTGTATGGATAATATACTTCGCTTTCAATCGGTATCCCTTCGTTAGTTTTGCCTCGCCCACTCGACATCCGCCGAGTGTGGCGCATTCTTCCCTTAATTCCTCACCAGCTGCACGATAGATCGCACCGTCAATACCACCTCTGCCGAATAGTGTCTCATTGGTAGCGTTAACGATACATTCACACCCTGACAGTGTAATGTCCTGATCGCTGATCCATATCCCATCAAACGGACCTGATAAAGAATGATAACAGGAGGATACATCAGGTATTCCGTTTTGCCGGATATAATCTCTTAAAGAAATGAGAATTTTTCCAAGATTATTTTCACCTTCACCAGTTTTTAAATCCACACCCCAATATAAATCTTTCCAGTAGTTTCCCTCTTTTAATATTCGATCCCCTGTATTCAACAAGTCTTGTGCAAGTGTTGGATTTTGCGTAAATTTTTCATACACAACTCGTTCCATGATCTTAAATTTTACATCGTCCCAGTTCCGCCGCATCTCTACCTTTTTTCCAAGTCTTTTAGCTTCATCGGCAGATAAAAGCGCAAACTGCTCTTTGTCTGTTTGTTGTAAACATTTCTGTGCTTGATAAGCCGCTTCCGAATTGTAGTATATAATACCATCAAATAATACCTTCGTTGGATAAAAATTACTCAGGAAGTCATATTCTTCACGAAAGTAGTTAATTTCATAACGTGGATTCTCATAATATCTCATTATGACTCCCTCCTTGCAGGATTCAGTCAATGGGGAACTTTGGATGATAAGTATTTCTTTTTCTGTGTCAGAGTTAATGCTTTTCTGACAGGCGGCAAAAAAATTCGTCAAAATAGATATCGTCATACTCCCATTCTGCTCCAAATCCATACTCATCTGGTGGTTCATAATCGCTCAAATAGTGCAGATCATAAATTCTTTTATCTGCGTCAAAAGACAAGTGGCATTCTTCATATTCCTGCGGTACATCGATAAACCCAATCTCATAAAGGACAGTACTCTTCCAAATACTTATGTAATCTTTACTTTTTCCGGTAAACATATCATAGGGGATATAGGATAATTTCTTATAAAGTGGACACTTCTCAATCAATTCTGCTGCATCCCCAGAACCGTACAAAGCAGCTCGAACCACCCACATCATATAGGCTTTTGCCATTAAGCTTAAGTTTTTCCGTGTAGATATCTTCTCAGCATTCTCCTGTGAAGGCTCATCCTCATATCGATCCAAAAGTTCAATTTCCTCTGGAGTACACTGGCTCCGCATCATATATGCCATTTCGTACATAGCCATTGCATCGCCAGTTTTACACGCTTCGGCAATCCTGACTTTTTTCTGGTTATTCGCCTGTTCTGATAAATGTTCAATGAAATCAATTATTCGACCCATAATCCACCCCTCCTTTTATGAAGCTCCTTCTCTTAGTCCATGCTTTTCAGTTATGATTGCTGTATAATATTTCGATTGTCATAATATCACGTTTTCCACTATAAAATTTGAAAATCACTTTTCCAAAGACAGAATCATATCCTTCGATTTCTGCGAATAGAGTCATTGACGAACACAATTTTAATGCATCAATACTTCCCATAACGCTATATGGATTATCTGTATTAAGTGTGAGCAATGCTTCACTGATCTCTTTCAACCTGGCTCCGAGAACGGGATGCGCAAGGTACTGTTTGGCTTCTTCGAGATCTTTTATACCATAATATTGAGCTGTTGAGCTACGACCGAGTTCTTTAAGCTGTGGGAAGATGTACCACATCCAATGTGTTTTCTTACAACCACTTTTAATTTCCTGTAGAGCGGCATTATAGCTGTATTCCTGCGCTTGAAGAAATCTTTCCAAATGATAATCCATGTTTTCCTCCTTAAATACAAGCATATTTTAGCTTAGTGTATGATTTCTTAAGTCAAAGCATTTCTTCAAGTCAAATAATCATATCAACTACGCCGATATCATTGTTTTACTTTCTTTTGTTCTTTATTATCTAAATCGTTTCTTTTCGTCTTTTGTGGTAAGGAATTTTTCAGGTTGTTTATTTTGTTTCTCTTTTCAATAAGAAAATTCTTATTAAGATACTCTTCAATTTGATAAACAAGAACTTCTGCTTTCATCTTATTCTCCCTTATCCAAGTAAACCTAATTGGTTGTTGATTTCATAGCGTTTTGCTAAACGATTCACTCTCTCAAACAAAGCATTGTATAGCTTTATATCATAATTACTTAGCTCTTTTGTCCGTTCGTCATTGCGATGGAAACCGGCGTTGGTTATGTTGCCGTCGTTACCATATTCTACGAAATAATCTTCATTACTAAAAACAATACCCTTAGCCGAAGAAACTGACTGAAAATTCTTTTTCAGAAGTTTTAAGTAGCATATAGCAATGGAATCCAGATTTTCAATTCCTTCACCATAGACCGAGGTACTATTTATTGCTTTAGTCAATGCGTTTTCCCAAACACGAGGGGGGATTAAATTATTCATACCAACAGTAATCCAAATATTTCTTAGTGCAATATTTACAATTTTTTCAATATCTGCACCTGTAAGAAATTTACAGTTAGGCTCCGTCACGAGGCTATCTATGATACGACATAAAAAACTATTATCGTAACATTCATAGTCAAAAATTTCTTTGCCGTTTGTTTGCTTTACCCGATATGAATGCATTAGCATTTGGTTGTGCAGAATCTCAACGCACTCATCTCTAGTCGGCATATACACAGCAAACAATGCATCGAAGCGACCGCTTCTAAAAAATTCTTTTGGTAATCCTGTAATATCGTTTGCAGTAGCAAAAATAAAGCATGGTTTAGTGTTCTCTTGCATCCACGTCAGTAGCTCGCCAAACATACGCTTGAAAACACCAGAATCCCCATCAGACTTGTTATTTCCTGCATTACTGAACGCCTTATCAAGCTCATCAATCCACAAAACGCAAGGAGACATAGCCTCAGCGAGCTTTAGTGCCTTATCCATGTTCTTTTCAGATTCACCAACCAAACTTCCCATAATTTTTCCGATTTCCATCTGTAGCAGCGGGATATTGAGCTTTGCGGCAACTGCTTTAGCTGCCATTGATTTACCGCATCCGGGAACACCACACATCAAGACACCCTTAGGTGGGAAAGTGCCAGTGTCATTATAGAGCGATCCTGCTTCCTTGATTGAAACAGAAAGTTCATCAAACCATTTGATAAAGCTGTCCATGCCGCCGATTTTCAGTCCAAAATCGGTAGGTTTTAGTTCTAGAATGGCATCTTTTTTCAATATCTGTTTTTTGCGCTCACGGATTATCATGTCGATAACTTGTTTGTCGTAAATCGCACTACAGCCATTCTTTTCTGGATAAGAAAGAATATTATCGATAATCTTATCAATCTGAACTATTGTAAATCCTCGAAGTTTATACGATAAGTCCTTGATAATACTTGAGTCGAAATTCTCTCTGGAATATTCATACACCTTACTTGTGACAGCATCTGCAATTTCATCTGTTTCTGGAAGCGGTACATCAATAATGGAACAATACTGAGACATTTCGTTATTTAAGTATGTTGGATTGCCATACATCAAAATCAATGATGAACGAACAATACTGTTATCGTCATCCGAGTGGGTATAGCGGTCTAAGAACTCAAGTATTTCACGTTCTTTGTATGCATCAATCTTTCCATTGATATACATAACCTTTAAGGAGGGTATAGCATCATCTGGAGACAATTTTTTTTCAATATAGAAGTTGGCAAGTTGGGAGTTTCCTTCTTTATACTTTAAGAAAACCTTTTGATTCTTAACAGGTTGATAGTTTACCTCCTCATCATTTGTCCGCTTCATAATAACCACAAGTTCGTTGGATGATGCGATTGCTCTTACCAATTCGAATTCCTCAGTTTTAATAAAAATAATAGGGTATTTATTTCTGTATGCATCAACACATGAAGCTAATACTTTTTCGTACACTTTCATTGTTGATATCTCCTTAAAAAGCAATCTATTGAGTGCACATTTTTGTTGCCATTGCACTTGGGATCGTTGCTTAGCAATTCTCCGGTATTTTTTAGCAGATAGAATCGGGTATTGATAATTTTCACTTCAACTAGGTTCAGATCCGAATACTCTGTCAGTTGCTCCAGAAGCACAGGTGAAGTACAAGCATCCAAACACAGTCTCGAATTATTGATATAAATTATCGAGTTATCATTTGTCGAAAAATCAAAGGACGATATATACTCATTGCCATAAAAGTCAAGCTTAGAGCTACGTTCGTTGTCAAATTTTAAAATATCTTTCTCAATGCCTATATTTTGCAATGTATATCCCTTTTTCGACTGAATCTTATCCAAAATATGGGCTATTTGACCATTTATTGTATTCACATATATATGTTCACCAGCAGGAATATTAATTTGTTGATCACCAACGCTGATTTTTACCATCCTATTTGAAAGGGAGTTTATTTTTCTGCTTGCAACAATTCTAAAGGTTTTAATTTTTGTGAAATCACCCTCATCAAATAACAAGCAAGAGTAAATTTGAGACGAGGGTTCCAAGGTTATAGTTTGAATATAATCAGACATATCATCTTCAAATTGAAGTTCAAAAATGTTTTTCTGCTCATTATCTTCTTTGCCTAAAAAGCTTTTTTTGGCTCTATCTAAATCCATTTTGGTTTCAATGTATTTATTATCCAAGAAAGCAAAGGCTGCAATCGAGATGAGCATTGCTTTCTTAAACACAATATCGTTAATTTTAGGCTCAAACTGTTTGGCAATTTCTTTCGTTCTATTCAACACTTCAGAAGAAGGAGAACATGATTGACAAAAAGCAAATGGATTATTCCAGAAATTTTCCGAATCACAAACATCTAAGTCCACATCTTCCGTTTTTTTATAGATGTCGTCACACATAATTACTGGCAAACGATTTTCTATGGCGGTATAAACCATTGCCGCACAATATGAGAAGGTTTTGGATAGATTAGCAAAATGAGACGAGGCAAAAAACATGAACTCCTTATTGTATTTCAATACGTCGTATATGTTAAAGTATTTATTATAGTCGTGGATGTTAGTGATTGGATATCCACTCATTTTCAACATTTTCATTTGAACATCTCCTCTGCTTTTGCCTTTCCTTATATACACCAACATCCGAAGGCGAACCTCCGGATGTTGGTGATATTTTTATGTGAGTACCCATCTGAGGGCCTCAATTATAATTCTGACATAAATAATGTCAGAATGTGGATTATA
>OLIW01001331.1_pt1 | contig 22560 bp, 19 predicted proteins | sample 1601321 | NCBI WGS metagenome assembly OLIW01 (sample SAMEA2452114, study PRJEB22498) | human gut metagenome
GGAGACGAGCAGATCGAGCGGCGAACGGCCGCCCCAGTTCTTTTTGACAGGGTTGCAGACGAGATAAATCTTCCCGTTCCCGGCGAGCACAAGATCGATGCCGCTGTTGTTGTTCGGCATCTTCGTGCGGTAAGCTATGCACCATGTCTCACCCTCGTCGGACGAATCGCTGCGGTATATCCTGCCACGCGAGGTTCTTGTGAGCATATGCACATTGCCGTCCTCGCTCTGCCACAGGGTCGGCTGAATCATCGGGACATAAAAGCCTCTGAGCGCCTTTGTCGGCACGGTGCGCATGCGCTTCCATGTGCGGCAGTCGTCGTCCGAGATATCAACAAAGCAGACCCAGAGCGTATTTCTTTCGTCCGAAGCGGGCGCTATAACTCTGCCGCTTCTGAGCCTTATCGGCTTGTTCTTGACAGGTCCTCTGCCGCCGCCTATATCGCCCGGCACAAGCTCGGCAGGCTTGCTCCAATCGACTCCGTTATCCGAGAGCGAAAAATATGTTTTCCACATCGGTATCTTCTTGCCGACTTTGAAAAAGAGCATCATTTTCCCGTCCGCGCGCCGAAAAAGCACCGGGTTCCAGTGCGGGATATTTCTGTCCGCGCTGACCCTGACCGGCTCGCTCCATCCGCCTTCGCTGCGCACGCTCGTCAGAATATCGACATCGTCCGCGCTCTCCTTGGTGCCGGCAAACCATGCGGCGACAACTCTGCCGTCGTCCAGCGGCAGAACGGTCGAGGCATGGCAAGAATCAGTCGGCTTGTTTTCAAATATAAATTCCTTCAAAATTTCCAAAGCTTATCCCTTACCTTAACTTTTGTTGTTATCATTATAGAATCCCGCAGCCCGGAATGTCAACTTCGGGTCGCAAATTTCAACTCACTTTCAAACAATATATTTTGCACATCGAACCATTTCTGCAAATTACATTTAATTTTCTAAATTTTTCTCTCAATCATTGACAGTATTGCCATTAAATGGTACAATGGAGTCGAAATAGGGTATAGGTCAAATATAGGAGGTCTTTAAAAATGGAATCATTGGGTATCGTCAGGAAAATTGACGAGACCGGACGCATCGTACTGCCAAAGGATTTCAGGCGCAGGCTCGCGCTTGAGCCCAACGCGGACGCGGTGGAGCTTTTTGCGGACGGAGATCAGATCATTATCCGCAAATATGCCGCGCGCTGTATATTCTGCGGCTCGTCCGACAACACGATCGAGTTTTCCGGCAAGAGAGTCTGCCGAGACTGCTCTTCGAGACTCAGCGAAGTCATTCGACTGCAGAGCAAATAATAACGCAAAGAGAAAAATCCGCCGAATGTTTTTTCGGCGGATTTTTTATATTCTTTTTACAGCTTCTCTATCGCTTCGACGGCATCTTTTACATACTTGTCGCCGACAAGCTCCGCCGCGCCCTCGTCAACGAGCTTCGCGGTCTTTTCTTCCATCGGGATCCTACCGAGCACGGGCACGCCGAGCTCCTTGGCGGTCTCGTCGATGTGGCTCTCGCCGAACACCTTTACCTGCCTGCCGCAGTCCGGGCAGAGAACATAGCTCATGTTCTCGACCAGTCCGAGCACGGGGATGTTCATCAGCTTTGCCATGTTGAAAGCCTTTTTGACTATCATTGTGACAAGATCCTGCGGTGTCGTGACGATAATTATTCCGTCGACGGGCAGGCTCTGGAAAACGGTCAGCGGCACATCGCCGGTTCCGGGAGGCATATCAACGAACATGTAGTCGACATCGCCCCAGACGACCTCCGACCAGAACTGCTGGATAACACCGGCAATGACAGGGCCGCGCCAGACGACCGGCGCATCCTCTTTTTCGAGCAGGAGATTGACTGACATTATTTTTATCCCGGTCTTGCTCTCCATGGGCAGGAGTCCGCGCTCGTCGCCGACTGCGTTGCCGTGGAGACCGAATGACTTCGGTATGGACGGGCCGGTGACATCGGCGTCCATTATAGCGGTCGCGTGTCCGCGCGCCTGCATAGCAGAAGCGAGCAGGCTCGTCACAAGGGACTTGCCGACGCCGCCCTTTCCGCTGACTACGCCGATAACTTTTTTAACATTGCTGAACTGACCGCACGGAACGCGCAGGTCTTTTTCAGAGCACTTTGATGAGCATGTTGAGCAATCGTGGGTGCATCCTTCACTCATTTTAAAACTTCCTTTCGGTTATATATCTGTTGAATATCTTTTAGTATATGTATCGTCCGCATGGACAACACATCGATTATCAATAAAATCGGATCTGCCTTTTATTGCTGGGATTGAGACTTTTGGGTGTTTCCTTTTGTAGGGGTCGTCGAGGTCGCCGACCCCTACAAAAGCGCTTATATGAGAAACTTGTTATTTTGCTATGATCTTTTCAACGACCCAGAGTATGCCGTAGATAATTGGCTGATGGGCTATATATATCACAAGTGCGTGGCGCCCGAGAAAGCACAGAGCCTTTGAGCGTTGGCGATAAGTGAACGCGGGGAATCTGCCGTTCGCTGCATATACGCCGACAAATGTGCCGGTCAGGAACATAAACAAATGCGGCAGCAGCGGGAAATAATCCGCCGAATGAAACGAGGAGTTGAAAAATCCGAGCGGCATGAAGTAGTTGGTTCTGTAGAGCACGGCGGGCAGATCAAATGTCTTGAGTCCCGCTATGCCGACATAGCCGGCCGACACGCCGTAGGTGAAAATATATATTGCTATACATATTATAATGCCGACTATCGGGTTTATCTTATCGAGTCCCGTGCGCAGCGCCGAGAAGATGAGCATCGACAGCGAAAGCAGGTGGAGGATTCCGAAATATATCTCCGCGCCCTCGAAGTGCATCATCGGCATGATAACAGCCGTCACGACGGTCAGCGCAAGCGCGACGCATAAAAGGCGCACGCCTCGTTTAGTATTATTGTGAGACAGGCGCGAGGATATGCCGGATATGACTATAAACAGCGCCGCAAAAAACGGCTCTGCAGGGGTGAAGAAATCGAGCAGCTTTGTGCCTATTGCAATGTTGAAGAACTCGGACATACTGTAAAACGCATGATAGAACACCATGCAGAAAACGGCAAGCCCGCGAAGCTCGTCGAGCAGATATATTCTTTTCTTTCCTGCTGCCACGGCGCACCTCCCTGTATTCGGTAATGTATATTCTATCACAACCGCTCTATTTTGCAAGCCTTTCTTGACAACAGACGGGTTTTCGCCGTATAATTTTATAGTATGTCAATACGACTTCAAATAAAACGGCAAAGGATGGGCTCAGCATGAAAGACACCTATGAATCCCCGCTCAACTCCCGCTACGCGAGCGACCGAATGAAATATATCTTCTCGCCGGACTTCAAATTCAGAACATGGCGCAGACTCTGGATAGCTCTCGCAGAGAGCGAAAAGGAGCTCGGGCTCAACATAACGGACGAGCAGATAGCCGAACTCAAGGCGCACAAGGACGACATAAACTATGATGTCGCCGCCGCCCGCGAAAAAGAAGTCCGCCACGATGTTATGTCCCATGTTTACGCCTACGGAGTGCAGTGCCCGCACGCAAAGCCGATAATCCACCTCGGCGCGACCTCCTGCTATGTCGGCGACAACACCGATGTTATTATCATGCGCGAGGCGATGCTGCTCATCCGCAAGGAGCTTGTCAATCTGCTCAATGTTCTCGCAAAATTTGCCGTTGAATATAAGGACATGCCCTGCCTCGCCTTCACTCATTTTCAGCCCGCTCAGCCCACGACTGTCGGCAAGCGCGCCGCGCTCTGGCTCAATGAATTCCTCATGGACTTCCAGAACCTCGAGTTCCAGCTCTCACAGCTCAAATTACTCGGCTCAAAAGGCACGACCGGCACGCAGGCGTCGTTCATGGAGCTTTTTGACAACGACACCGACAAAGTCAAGGCCCTCGACAAGATGATAGCCGAAAAAATGGGCTTTGACAGCTGTTTTGCGGTCTCCGGTCAGACATATTCGAGAAAGCTCGACTATCAGATGCTGACCGTTCTCTGCGGCATAGCGATGTCGGCGACAAAGTTCTCAAATGACATTCGCCTGCTCCAGCACATGAAAGAGATAGAAGAGCCGTTCGAGAAGCATCAGATCGGCTCATCGGCGATGGCATATAAGCGCAACCCGATGAGAAGCGAGCGCATAGCCTCGCTCTCGCGATATATCATAGCGGACATACAGAACACGGCGATGACCTCCGGCGCGCAGTGGTTTGAGCGCACGCTCGACGACTCGGCAAACAAGCGCCTGAGCGTTCCCGAGGCTTTCCTCGCCGCGGATGCGGTGCTCGACCTGTGCATCAATGTTGCGGACGGACTCGTGGTATATCCGAAGATGATAGAGAAGCACCTGCTTGAAGAGCTGCCGTTCATGGCGACCGAAAACATCATGATGGAGGCGGTCAAGCGCGGCGGGGACAGGCAGGAGCTGCACGAAAAAATCCGCGTTCACTCAATGGACGCCGGCAGAGTCGTCAAGGTCGAGGGCGGCAAAAACGATCTGCTCGACAGGATAGCCGCAGACAGCGCATTCGGCGTAACGCGCGAGGAGCTTGAGGGCATAATGAAACCCGAAAACTTCGTCGGCCGCGCTCCCCAGCAGACCCAGGAATTCGTGGACAATGAGATTCAGCCGATACTTGACAAATACTCCGACCTGCTCGGACTTGATGTGGAAATAAAGGTGTAAAAAATGGAAAAATTAAAGGCAATATTCAAAAAGATAGTCAACAAAGAAACAATACTCTATATCGTCTTTGGCGTGCTGACGACGCTCGTCAACTTCGTCGCATTCAAGCTGTTCACAATGGTGTTCGACAAACTCGTATCATCTCAGCTCGGCGTTCACATCTCGAATGTCCTCGCGTGGATATTCGCGGTCGCGTTCGCCTATGTCACGAACAAGCTGTTCGTCTTTGAGAGCAAGAGCTGGGAGGGCAAGGTGCTCGCAAAAGAGATCCCGTCGTTCGTCGCAGCGAGACTCTTCTCCCTCGGAGTTGAGGAACTCGGACTCATTATCTTCGTAAACTTCCTGCACTTCGACAGCAAGGTTTTCCACATTCCGCTGATAAACTTCGACCTCAGCGGCGAAATGACTGCAAAAATAATCCTCGCAGTCGTCGTGGTTATTCTCAACTACTTCTTCAGCAAGCTCGTTATCTTCAAAAAGAAGAAAGCTCCAGAGCAGGAAAAGGCAGAATAAATCAAAAATAGCAGTACAAATCTCCCGTCAAGCACGCGGCGGGAGATTTTTTCGGCAAATCCGAACTTTTTATGCAAAAAGGCTTGCAATTTCTGAAAAAGTGTGTATAATATAATAACGCACTGAGGAACAGAATATATCGCGGAGTAGAGCAGTTGGTAGCTCGTCGGGCTCATAACCCGGAGGTCGCAGGTTCAAGTCCTGCCTCCGCAACCAGAAAAAGCACTTGCAAAAGCAAGTGCTTTTTGTTTTTTCATTGAAACTTGCCATTACGAGCAAATAAAGCGGCCAAGTTTCAGATGTAAAATGTTTGCGGCGCAGAAATGTTCTTGCCATTCTATACAGCGCCGCTCTTCATATCTAACGCAAACCCCGCTTCTTTCGAAGCGGGGCTGATTTTATTTTACTCTATTCTTCCCCGTTATCCTGAACGTAAGCTCAATCATCGTTATCATCAGAACGAAGAAAAAGATGAGATAGAATGGCATTATCTTAAAGCTTACAGCATTGCCGAGCAGCCCGAACAGCGGCGGAATGAATGTCGAGCCGACATAGGCGCTCGCCATCTGTATTCCGATTATAGCGCCGGAGTTCTCCGCCCCGAAGTTGTTCGGCGTGGAGTGAATGATGCACGGATATATCGGCGCGCAGCCGAGACCGATTATGACAAAAGCCGCGGCGGCGAGGAAATAAGAATTCATCGGCACGAACAGGCAGCATATGCCGCAAAGGAGAATCGCCGTTCCCGTTATTATCATTTTGCGGTCGCCGAGCTTATCCGTGATAAAGCCGCTTATAAACCGCCCGACGGTGATGCCTATATAAAACAGCGACGCGAATGTAGCCGCGCGCTCTGCGGATATGCCCTTTACTTCAACGAAATATGTGCTCGCCCACTGCATGGCGGTCGTTTCTGCTGCGCAGTAGGCAAAAAAGCCTGTGAGCAGAAACGGCACTCCCTTTATTTTCAGCGCGCCGACGAGTCCGACGCTCTTTTTCTCCGTCTCGTCCGCCGCCTTGTTGACTTTCCACACCGGCAGGGTCACGAGCAGGAGTATCGCTATCGCGAGCTGTATCGCGCCGACTATGCGGCAGCCGCTGTTCCAGGTCTTGTTTGTCAGCGCATAGCCCATGATAAACGGGCTGACTATCGTCCCGACGCCCCAGAAGCTGTGCAGCCAGCTCATGTGCTTGGCCTTATAGTGCAGGGCGACATAGTTGTTGAGCGCCGCGTCTATCGCGCCCGCTCCGAGCCCGTAGGGCACGGCGAAAACAATAAGCATCCAGAAACGGTTCGAAAAAGAGAAGCCGAACAGCGCGATGACCGTCAGGAACACGCTCATCACCGTGACTATCCGTGTGCCGAGCTTCCTGTTGAGCCTATCTGACATCAGACTCGACACAATCGTTCCGCCGGATATGGCCATGGATACAATGCCCATATATGATATCGGCACACCGAGCTCAAGATGCATGACCGGCCAGCCCGAGCCGAGAAGCGAATCGGGCAGCCCGAGGCTGATAAAGGCGATATAGATAAGCGCGAGCAAAAACGAATACATTCGGGTTCTCCTTGTCTGCGCGGCGCGGCGCCGCATGAAATCATACAACTTATAACATAAATAGATTTTTCTGTCAATAAGATGCTCAGGACAAAAAATAATAAAATTCTCGTCCACAAAATAGTTGCTTTGTCAAACAAATTGTATTATAATTAAATTATCAAATTACTTATAAGCAATCTAATCAATATCCAAGTGACTTCTATTTCGGCTTTATGAGGTGGAAACGAAAAATGAAAGATTCAAAGAACGCAAAGAGGAGTACAAAAAAACAGCTTCGTATTCTAGATGAGGAAATACGCACACTCAAAAGCAAAAAATCTGACCTGCAGGCAAAAATCAATGAACTCAAAAGTTCTCTCGAATCGCTCTCGAAACAATACAAGTGGTACGAGTTAAATGATAAGGTCAACGAAAAGAAAGATTTAAAAGCCGATATCAAAAGTGCAGAATCAGAGTTATCTGCGCTTTGTGACAATTTGGATAAAACAATTAAAAGGAGGAATATTCTTGTCAGCAAAAGAAATGTAAAAATAATTTTAGCTGTTTCTTGCATCTTCTTTGTCGCGATTCTTACGGTTGGCATAGTGGCAGGAATCTTTTCGGATGTATCACTTCCCGAAAAATCTTCCGACTATACCAGCGATGTAGATTACACTTTTCTGCATGATAACGTTCTGCAAACAGACAAAACTACAAAAGCAGCAGTTACAGAACCAACCACCGTGACTACTGAAGTAACAACAAAACCAGCATCAACGACTTCAAAAGCGCACAGTTCAAACACGAAAACTACAAACAAAAGCAGTTCAACCAGTCAGACTACCGCCAAACACAATTACTCTTCCGGAAGCAACTCTTCGGGGGCAGTGTATATAACCGACACTGGAACGAAATACCACAGGGAAGGATGCCGCTTTCTGAAAAGCAAGCATGCAATTTCACGCAGTGACGCTATAAAAAACGGTTATGAACCCTGCGGAGTCTGCAAGCCATATTAAATTATTCAAGCCCGCTCACAGAAAACCACTGTGCGCGGGCTTGTGTCATAATTACATCACTTTATCAGCGAGAACACGAACACGACTATTCCGAGCACGACGAGGACGACGCCGGTCGCGCGGTTGAGGGTCTTGGGCTGAGCTTTGTTTGCTAACACTGCGGCGATGCGCGCCCAGATGAGAGTGAACACGACACACAAGATAAGCACAGTCATGTCGGGCATTCCGCCTATCGCAAAATGCGATATCGCGCCGGTGAGCGCGGTAAAAGTCATGATAAATACGCTCGTGCCGACCGCAGTTTTCAGTTCATAGCCGAGCACTGTGGTGAGAATAAGCAACATCATCATGCCGCCGCCCGCACCGACGAATCCGCAGATGAGACCGATTATCGTTCCGCAGATAACGGACTGTATCGCACGCTTTTTCGCCGGGACTTTTTCCATCGCCTCTTTCGTCGTCATGACCGGGCGGACGATGAATTTTATTCCGAGCAGGAATGTCATTATGACCGAGAAGCTGCCCATAGTAGCCGACGGGAGCAGACTCGCAAGATAGCTGCCGACGACTGTGAACGCGAGGACGGTCGCCATCATAATGAGTCCGTTTTTTATATCGAGGTTCTTTTTCTTGCCGTATGTATACGCCGAGACGGCGCTCGCGAGCACATCTGAGGCGAGCGCGATGCCGACCGCCATATACGGATCCATTCCGAGGAAAGTTATGAGCATCGGGCTTATGACCGCCGCCGCGCTCATGCCGGCAAAGCCCGTGCCGAGTCCCGCGCCCATTCCGGCGAAAAATGTTACGAGTACTGTTATAAATATTTTCATTTCTCTCACCCTTTGAGCATCTCATCGAGATTGCGGTCAATAATCCCGACCGTCTCGGTGAAGTTCTTTTTCATTTCGTCCGTCGTGTTTTCAAACAGCATATCGAAAAACGACTGCTGGAGCTGCCTCCCGCGCTCGACTATCGGCTGAGCCTTTTCGGTCAGCGAGAGGCGTATTTTTCTCCTGTCGCCCTCTATATTCGTGCGTTCAATATAGCCGTCTTTTGCAAGCTTTTCGACATTGACGGAGACGAGATTCGCCTTTATCTTTCTGACATTGACTATGTCGCCTGCGGTGCTGTAATCCGGGTTGTTCGCGAGAAACATCAGAATATCAAACGCCGTCTGCGGTATGTTCAGCTCACGGCAGAGCGGCTTGCAGACTGCGTTATACGCCGCCGTAAGTTTCTTCAGGAAGTCTATTCCCATATTCATGCTATCATCTCATTTCAAATTTAGACAGTTCATTTTTGAAGTATTGTAATCCAATACAGCGCATTTGTCAACAGAAATATTCTAAGATTGTCAAGGCTTAAAATGCGAAAGCATATAAAAATCGGTACAGCAAATTAGCTTTAAAATATGCCAACACAAAAGCAAAAACCTACTCAACGAAAAAGTTGAGCAGGTTTCATTGCTTTATAATCACTCGCAAAAGCGGGATTATTTCTTCTTTCTTCCCTTTTTCTCAGTATATTCATTGCCCTTAACTCCGGGATTGACGAGCTTGAGCTTGCGCCTCTGGCGGCGCTTGTAATTTTCGTAGACAAACAGCGCAATATAACCGACAACGAGAATGGCGACTATAGATGCGATAATTTTAAATATAGTGCTCGAAGCGACTTTCTTTATCGTTGCGCCTATGAACAGCAGAACATTTCTCGACACATCCTCGGACGCGACGAGCTTTATCCTCGCTATCTCCTCGCCGGCATAGAGCACGCGAGCCTCGCATATCTCCTGACCCTTTTTGACCGGCGCGTCAACGCTTTTCGGCACGGTCTCGGGCACGGGCTCGATAAGCACGCTTCCGGCGTCAGCCCCTGTCGGGACGAGAGCCAGCACTTCTTCGCCGGGGACGAGCGAAATATGATCGGTTCTGAATGAAAGTTTGAGCGGAACTTCGGTTATTATCTGAGTCGGGCTCGCTATCGACTTTAATTCGATGTGGTTGAACACCCAGTTGAACATCCTGCGGCAGTCGACAAACGCGCAGTTTTCGAGCGGCTCATCGTCGTCGATATTCTGCATCGGCGCGTTCATTATCACGCACAGATAGTTGTAGCCGTTGCCGGTGCCTTTTGATATGACGCAGCGTCCGGCGTTGTCGGTCGAGCCGGTCTTGATACCCACGGCGTAGGGCGAATAATAGTCGGCATATGCCTTGTTCATGAGATTATTCGTGTTGCGCAGGGTGCGCTCCTCGCTCTTGTTTGTTGCGGGGACTTTATATATTGTAGTCGAAGTTATCTCCGAGAAATACGGCAGGGTCAGCGCGTGTTTTGTTATCGTCATCAGGTCGCGCGCGGTGGTGTAGTGATTCGGGTCATCGAGTCCGTGGACATTCGCAAAGTGCGTATTCTTGCAGCCGAGAGCCGCCGCCTTGTCGTTCATCATCTTGACAAAGCCTTCGATAGATCCGCCGATGTGCATCGCAAGAACATTCGCCGCATCGTTGCCGCTTCGCACAAGCAGGCAGTAGAGCAGATTCTTTATGCTCATCTTCTCGCCCGGCTCAAGCCCGACTATCGAGCTTCCTGTGCCGTCGAGCAGGTGGATAGCCTCGTAGCTCGCCTCGACTTCTTCATCGAGATCCTTGCAGTTTTCGAGCACGACGGTGGCGGTCATTATTTTAGTCAGTGATGCGGGAGCCGCCTGCTTGTCCGCATTCTTTTCGAAAATAACCGTGTCATTGTCGAGGTTGACGAGCAGATAAATCTGGGCATAAATAGGATTATCTCCGCTGTCTGTCAAACTTTTCTCGTATACCGCGTTATAATTCGCGTAGGCAGGCAAGGTGCAGAGCACCGACGCGATAAGAATAAAACAAAATAAAATTTTTATGAGTTTTTTCATAGACAGTCACCGCCGAATGTTGTATTATATATATAAACGATAGAAGACAACTTTGTCCTGACACTAATTGATTATACCAGTTTCAGGCTGTAAAATAAAGTAATAAAACGGATTTTGTTTATCAGGGGGATTAAAAATCATGCTTTATGTTACGGGAGACACCCACGGAGATTACGAGCGATTCACATCTTCCGCGCTCAAAAAACTGAAAAAGGGCGACACGCTCTTCATCTGCGGCGATTTCGGATTCATCTGGGACGGCTCGAAGAACGAAGAGAAGCTGCTCAAAAAGATAGGCAAGCTCAAATACAATGTATGCTTTATCGACGGCACGCACGAGAATTTCGAAAGACTCAGAAGCTACGAGGTCTCGGAGTTCAAGGGCGGAAAAGTCCATCACATCACCGGCAACCTCTATCATCTCATGCGCGGTCAAGTCTATGACTTCGACGGCGTGAGCGTCTTTGCAATGGGCGGCGGCGAGAGCCCGGATATAGATATCCGCTCCGATCTCAACTCCTGGTCGGGCGACGAGATACCCACCGAAGCGGAGCTGACCGAGGGCGCGCAGAATCTAAAGAGGCTCGGCAACAAAGTTGATATTATCATCACCCACGAGCCGCCGATGAAGATAAAAGGCTTCCTCAGGCTCAAGGACAAGGAGCCCGTGCGCGTGACGGGACTCAATACATATTTCGAGGAGCTCGGCGCGGCATGCGAATACAAGCACTGGTTCTTCGGCTCGATGCATATCGACAAGTTCATCTCCTCGTCCCACATCGCGGTGTTCCAGCACATAATCAACGCAGAGACCTGCGAGATTGCAAAATAATTATAATACAGTCACACAGCGGCTCTCGGATTCATTTCTGAGAGCTGTTTTTATGCTTTTTGACATCATTTTTACTTTTCCAGATGCAAATAATCTAAAACAGCAACAAAATTACAAAAAATATGATATTATATAGGCGGAAAGAAAAATTTCACAGGAGGTGTTTTATGAACATCAAAAGACTTTTAGCCGTCATTCTCGCAGTTCTGGCGCTCTTGTCATTTGTTGGATGCAATGTAAAAAAAGACACGGGCAAAGAGCCTCTCAACGCCGCAGGAGGGAAAGCAGACGAAGCCATGTCGGAAAATCAGCCCGAAAGCACCGACGCGCAGGCAAGCGACACGGCAAGCGAAGCCGCCGGCAATGAAGCCTCTTCGTCCGGCACCGCCGAAACTGCAAAAGAAACGCAGAAGCCGACCGCCGCGGCGACCGCAAGGCCGAACAAGCCCGACGTAAAGAAGTCAAAATATTTCCTCGGCACCGACCTTGACGGATGGTACAACTGGGCGCTTGCCGGAAAAGGTTATAATGAAGGCGCAAATTATATCAAGGTCTGGACAGAGGAATTTGATTCTCACGACAACCTTGTAAAGCGCGTATCATACAAAACTCTTGACGGAGAAAGCATTCCCTCCATTACAACGACATACGAATATACCTATAACAGCAACGGCACCGTAAAAGAGATCCGCACCGACGGCGGCAACGGCTACATATACAGCTATGAATACGACTCTGCGAAGAGGATCACCAAAATCTCCGTTGTTGAGCCTATATCCGGCGACACTATGAACTCGTACAAGTTCACATATAACAAAAGCGGAAAGCTCATCGGAGTTGACAGCGGCAGGGTTGCCGGCGTGGACGGCACCGAATACAAAATCACCGTTTCGTATGACGGCAGCGGAAGAGTCTCAAAGAAAGAGAAAGTTTATTCCGGCGGTCTTGTAAAATCGTACAAATACGAATACAACAGCCGTAACGACATCTCCCGCAAGACCGAGGAAGTCAAGCAGTCGGATGACTATTTGAAGAATGTGACCGACTACAAATATGACGAAAACGGCGCGCTTATAAAGCTGACGGTGAAAAGCTCGGACGGCTCTTCGCAGGAATCCGTATACACCAACGACAAATACGGAAATCCCGTCAACATAAAGGTCACAAAAACCGCAAACGGCAAAACCGTAAGCTCGCATACTTATCCCTATACATATAAGTACGAATCCAATCGGATAACCGTGACCGAGCACGACGGCAGCAAAAAGATATACGAGTATCATAAGAATCAGAGCATTATGCTGGACGATTCGCGCATATTCTGATATTTTACAAAACAGAGATCCCGGCTTCGCGCCGGGATTTTTTCTGCTTTGCGAATCAAAAAGTTAAAATTCGCACATTTTTTATAAAAAGTGTGCTATTATATAGACGAGAAAAACTTTCAGGGGAGGTATTCCATGAAACTCAAGAGAATTTTTGCAGCCGTTCTGGCGGCGGCGATGCTGCTGTCGTTTGCGGGATGCGCGAACAAGGACACTCAGGGCGACTCTTCCGAGCCTGCGGGAGAACAGACGACCGAGGAGCGAACCACCGAGCCTCAGACTAATGAGGACGGCAGTCTCGTCAAGCCGAAAAACGCCGTCTCGGTCTCCGACGATGCGAAGATCAAGACCTATAGCGGCACTTCGCTCATCGAAATCGGCAACCGCGTCATGGAGCCCTACGGCAACGCGTATAAAAACATGAAAGCCTATGCCGACGCGCTCAACCGCCTCAAGGCGGAGATGCCGAACACCAAAGCCTACTGCCTCATGGCGCCGACCGCCATTGAGTTCTACGCCCCGAGCAAATATAACACCGGCGTGTCGAAGTCGCAGTACGAGGGCATGTGCTACATCTACGAGCAGTTAAAGGACATAACGCCCGTCAACGCCTATGCCGAGATGGCGGCGCACACTGACGAATATCTCTATTTCAGAAGCGACCACCACTGGACCACCCTCGGCGCGTACTATGCCTATCGGACCTTCGCCAAAGTCGCAGGGCTCACGCCCGTTGACAAAAATACTCTCCGGACCGGCAAGCTCTCGCCGTTCCTCGGGCTTTTCTACAAAGACACAAAGAGCACCGCGCTCTCGAACGACCCCGACTATGTCGAATATTTCATTCCGCCCGTCAACACAACGGCTATAGCCTCGGACACCGACGCCGCGATGAGCAACAGCTACAGCATTAAAGTCATCAACACCGAAACTACTTCGTCGAACAAATACTTAGCCTTTGTCGGCGGAGACCACGGCATTGTCAAGATAACGACCGATGCACAGAGCGACAAGAGCATCGTTGTTATCAAAGAGAGCTACGCGAACGCCTTTGTGCCGTGGCTCTGCGCGAATTATAAAACAATATATGTCCTCGACCCGCGCCAGCTGACCGTCAAGCTCGCCGATTTCGTCAAGACGAACTCGATAGACGAGGTCCTGTTCCTCAACTATATGTTCATTCCCAGCAACCCGAAGTTCATGAACGCGCTGGAAAACATGGCGTAAATAAAACAACAAGAAAGCCCCGGAAGATTTGACTTCCGGGACTTTTTGTTTAAGCGAGCCTTTTGCTCTCGTCTTTTTTCAGCGTGCGGTAAGTATAAATTATCACTATCGCCGAGGCGATAAATGCGAGGATATCCGCCGCAGGCATCGAAATTATTACTCCGTCGAGCCCACACACGAGCGGGAGTACAAGCACCAGCCCGACGCCGAAGACTATCTCTCTTATCATCGACAGCGCGGTCGAGGCGACCGCCTTGCCCATCGCCTGCAGGAAGATAAACGCCGCCTTGTTGACACAGGCGAGCGGCATCATGCACAGATATATTCTGAAGCATTTCACCGCGAACTCGGTATAATACGCGCTCTCGTTCGCCGCGCCGAAAATAGCTATAAGCCCGGTCGGGAACAGCTCGACTATGAGCGTCGCTATCGCGCCTGCAGCCGCCTCACATATCAGCAGTCGGGTGAACAGACCGCGCACGCGGCCGTATTTTTCCGCGCCCATGTTGTAGCCGACGATAGGAATACATCCCGCCGCCATGCCGATGCACACGGACATGATTATCTGGAAAAATTTCATCACTATTCCGACAACAGCCATGGGTATCTGCGCATATTCCGCAAGCCCGAAAACGGGGTCGAGCGCGCCGTATTTTCTGATCATATTATTTGTCGCCGCCATCGCCGCGACGAGGGATATCTGCGCCAGAAAGCTGCAAATGCACAGCGGAATAAATCTTTTTATCACACTGCCGCAGAGCCTGAACGAAGCTTTTTCGAGCTTCACGGAGCGCATATGGAACAGATAATATACCGCCATCACCGCCGTGAGCAGCTGGCCGAGCACCGTGGCGACCGCCGCGCCCATCATGCCCCATTTGAACACGAAAATAAATATAGGGTCAAGAATAATATTGACCACAGCACCCGCGACCGTAGACACCATCGCAAAGCGGGGGCTTCCGTCCGAGCGGATGACCGGGTTCATCGCCTGGCCGAAAACATAGACGGGGATGCCCAGAGCTATCCAGAAGAAATATTCTTTCGCGAACGCGAATGTTTTTTCGTTGACCGTGCCGCCGAACATGACGATAAATTCATCCGAAAAAATCAGATATAATATGCACAGCACTATGCCGCCCGCAGCGGAGAGCACAACTGCGTTGCCGACTCCCCTGTGCGCGTCCTCGCGCCTGTCCGCGCCGAGGGATATGCTCACAAACGCGCAGCAGCCGTCGCCTATCATAACGGCTATCGCAAGGGCTATGACCGTCAGCGGGAACACGACAGTGTTTGCGGCGTTGCCGTCCGAGCCGAGATATGCGGCGTTCGCGATGAATATCTGGTCGACAATGTTATAGAGCGCCGCGACGAGCAGGGAAATCACGCAGGGTACCGAATATTTGCCCATGAGCCTGCCGAGCTTTTCCTGCCCGAGAAAGGTCTGATCGTTATTTTTCATGGTTGTCTCCTTTGCAAAAAAATAAAAGGCGCAAACCCATCCGGATTTACGCCTTTGGCTACACGATGAAAAAATTATATCAGCTTTTGCCGTATTTTTCAAAGGCAGTAATTGTCAAACTTTTATTTTTTGCGCCGATGATTTTATATAAAAAACGCAGAGATGCTTGAACGGCATTTGCGGTTATGCTATAATCTTGAAAAAAGCAGGAGGAAGTTTATGAACAGCAGAAAAACAGCGGGCGCCGTCCTCGGAACGCTCGGCGGGCTGACCGCTCTGACTGCGGCTTCGGCGGAGATATTCTATAACTTCGCGATAAACACGAAATCGCCCATACATATGAGCAAGCTCAACAACCTCGTTCAGAAGGCGACAAACACGAGCGCCGATGAAGAAGAAGCGAGTGCAAAATACAGCGGCATGACCGGGACACCCGAAATGAAAAAGTGGTACGCCGACGAGGGCGAGGATGTCTATATAATTTCCGACTCTCTGCGCCTGCACGGCAAGAGATTCAAAAATTCCGGCTCTGACTACGCGCTCGTCTGCCACGGATACACGAGCAAGGCGAAGCACATGGCGGGGTTCGTCAAAAAATTCTATGATCGCGGCTTCAATGTTCTCGCGGTCGATGCGCGCGCCCACGGCGACAGCGAGGGCGCAAAAATCGGCATGGGCTGGCCCGAGCGCAGGGACATAGCCGGGTGGATAAAGCTCATTCTCTCATGGGATCCCGACGCGCGGATAATCCTGCACGGCGTGTCCATGGGCGCGGCGACGGTGCTCATGGCATCGGGCGAGACGCTGCCCGAAAATGTCAAGGCCGTTATCGCGGACTGCGGCTACACCTCGGAGTGGGATGAGTTCATCTGGGAAGCGGAAACGCTGCACATCCCGTGGTTCCCGGTGCTCAACGCCGCGTCATTGCTTTCAAAGCTTCGCGACGGCTATGATTTCAAGCAGGCGAGCGCGCTTGAGCAGGTCAAAAAGAGCCGTATACCGACGCTGTTCATCCACGGCACGGAGGATGAGCTGGTGCCCTATAAAATGCTCGGCGAGCTGTACTTAGCGGCGGCGTGCGAAAAAGAAAAACTGACCGTTGAGGGTGCGGGACACGCGCTCTCGTCATCGGTTGACCCGGAATTATATTGGAGCACGGTTGAAAGTTTTATCAAAAAATATATAGATAGATAAAAGAAAATCCCGACCGGTCAAGGTCGGGATTTTCTTTGTATAAAACGGGGGCAAGAAGATGGTAGGTGTCTGATTTATTCGGCCTGCTTCGAGTATTTCTTGAGATAGATAACTCTCATGAGCAGGCTCTCGATAGGATTGATCGGCTTGCACTTACCGAAGAGGCCGGAGCCTATGTAGGTAAGGCAGCTCTTCTCTGCGATCATCTCGACCGCACCTGCGTTGCTCTCATTCGAGCCGCAGCAGAGCGCGCCGCCGTCCTTGACGAGAACGCAGTGACGACCCTTGAGCGCCTTGACGACCTTCTTGGGCGAATTCTTCGCGCACTTGAGGCTCACGCCGATTATCTGGGCGCTGTCATCAAGCTGAGGTTTAACAGTCTTGCCCATGGCGGCAACTGCGAGCACCTCGGGAGCCTGAGAATAAAGAATAGCATTGATATCATCGCGCGCTTCATATATGGCGCGATGAAGCTCGGCTGTCGGAATTTCGCCCTCGCCGCTGACCGCTGAAGTTGCGGGATCGACGGTGACGGTATGCTCCTTGTCGCCCGCAGCGTAGAATACTATCTTTCCGCTTGCGTCTCTGTACGAGTTATTATAACAGGTTTCGTCATGCTTTACAATAGTTTTTCCGTGCTTTTGTGCCCAGGAAACACACATTTCGCTCAGGTCGGCAATTTTTTCTCCGAACTTTCTGTCAAAAAGGTCGAGAACATAAAGTGCGCTCTCGCGCTCGAGCGTGGCGGCGACGTTGAACGCCTCCTCGCTGTCCTTGCCGTAGCAGACAGCGCCGTGATGCGCCATGATAACTGCCTTGCTGTCCATGTCTGCGGCGATAGCGGCGGCGACGCCCTTTTTGAGCTTCTTTGTGCCGGGCAGACCGTATGCGCCGAGCAGAACCTTGTCGCCTATAACTTTGCGGCCTTTTTCACTGAGCGTCGGAATGCCCTGCATGGTCGCGCTTATAATGGAAGCGAACTTCTGATGGGTGTGAATAACAAAGCCCGCCTCGGGATGAGCCTTGTAGACCTCGGCATGAACGCCCTTTTCGGAGGAGGGCTTGACATTGCCCTCGTAGCTCAGGGTGTCGATCTTGACCTCGACGATATCGTCGGGGGTCAGTCCCTCATAGGGCTTTCCGCTCGGGGTTATGACAAAGCTGTTCTCGTCAACGCGGCAGCTGACATTGCCCCATGTTCTCGCGATGAGGCCCTTTTCGACAAGGCGCAGACCGGCTGCGATAACTTCTTTTTTTGCCTGTAAAATATCCATGAAAACCGTCCTTTCACGATAAAATCCGAATTGTGCTTGCGAACAATTTTGTACTACAGTTCAATTATAACACAAGAAGCCCAAAAGTCAACAAATTACTCTTTCGGCTCGCCGTCGGTCTCCTGATTCTCCTCTTCGGCTGAAACATCCTCCGGCTGGACTGCCGCGGCGTCCGCCTCAACGGATTTCTTCGAGCTGCGCCAGATATGGATAACACCGTCGTCATTGAGTACCTTGAGCACGGTTATGACTATCGGCATAATAAAGATTCCGATGAAGCCGAAGAGCTGAAGTCCGATATACATGCCCATGATGCTGACTATCGGCGGGATGCCGAGATTGCTCGCGACTATCTTCGGCTCGATTATCTGGCGTATGACAGTTATGCAGGCATATATGACAATGAGTCCGATTCCGAGTCCGTAGCTGCCGTTTATCAGCGAGAACACCGCCCACGGGATAACGACAGTACCTGTGCCGAGCACGGGCAGGATATCGACTATTGCGGTTATTATTGCGATAATAAATATATATCCGCTCTTGTACGCGCCGATGACTTTCAGCACGCTAAGACCTATCGACATCTCAGCAAAAGTTATAAGCATTATCAGCGCATAGGACTTGACGAGCTTGCCCATGGACGAGAATACGATTTGTTTAGTTTTCGAGAGCGTTCTGCGCTTCTGCGGGGTCAGCTGATTCTTGATGAAGCCGACTATTCCGTCATATCCGGCGGTCATGAAGCAGGCGGCGATAATAAACAGGAGCACGCCGACCAAAATACTCGGAATCTGCTTCGCGGTTGACCAGACGCCGCTGAGCGGAGTCTTGAGGATAGACAAGAGATTAATATTGGAGTTCTGCTCGCCGCCCTGCGCGCGCTGAGCCGCACGCTCTTCTGATGATAGCAGGAGCTTGTCCGAGAATGATTTTATCGCATCCTCGGCTGAGCTTTGAAGTCCGTCCGGCAGACGCTCGGCGAAGCGATAGAGCGAAGTCTCCCAGCTTTTGACATAGTCCGGCAACTTCTTGAGCCACTCGGTGAGTGTCGAGGCGAGTCCCTTGACCTCGGACACGACCCTTGCGCCGGTCAGGGCAACTATTGTTATCAGCAGCGCGATTATCAGCAGCACCGCGATAACCGAGACAATTCCCTTTTTGATATGGGTTTTCTTCGAGATAAAATTGGTCGGGCGCTGGAGCGCGGCGGCGACCAAGAATGCGAACAAGAACGGAGCGACTGTCCAGAATGCATATTTCATGAACAGATAAAACGCGCCGAGCACGAGCGCGATATATGCGACATTGATAAGTACCGCTCTTCTCTTTTCCACAGTGGCAGGGGACATTTTCTGCACCTCTTCTTTCAACCGTTTTTTCCTGCGTCCAATGACAAAACAGCATAATTTATTATATATATTATACTATTTTATCTTAAAACTCAATGAGTTTGAAAAATACTTCATAAAAATGTAAGAAAGTTTTCCTTTGGGGCTTTATCGCCGGGGCTGTTTGTGATAAAATAATAAAAATCAATGACAGTGGGGAGACAGTTATCATGTATATAGCGATAATGGGCTACGGCGTTGTCGGAAGCGGCGTTGCCGAGGTCATCAACAAAAATCATGACAGCATCGTGCGCAAGAGCACGCAGTCGGAGCTTGAGATAAAATATATTCTCGACCGCAAGGATTTCCCGGGCGACCCGAATGAGAAGCTTTTTATAAAAGATTTTAATATTATTCTCAACGACCCCGAGGTAAAGGTCGTTGTCGAGACAATGGGCGGGCTTCATCCGGCGTATGAGTTCGTCTCCGCCTGTCTCAAGGCGGGCAAGAGCGTTGTGACCTCGAACAAAGAGCTTGTCGCGGCGAAGGGCTGCGAGCTGCTCGGATACGCCGTTGCGATGCGGCGCGAGCTGCATGCTTTGCCCGAACTTTCGGGAGAGGAATACGCGACGAGCGCCGTTATCAGACGAGAGCTCGAAGGCATGGGGTATGCCGTGCGCGCCGTTCATACGGGACTGATCGCGGATACCGGCGGCAGCTTTCCTGCGATAGCGCTGCGCGCGGATTTCGACGCATTGCCCATCTCCGAGCGCACGGGTCTGCCGTTTGCCGCGACATGCGGACGCATGCACGCCTGCGGGCACGACGGTCACACCGCCATGCTGCTCGCCGCAGCGAAGCATTTTTCCCGGACAAAACTTTCCCGCAACGTGCGGCTGATATTTCAGTTCGGCGAGGAGGGCGAGGGCGGTGCGGCAAAGATGATAGAAGGCGGCGCGCTGGACGGCGTTTCGGAGATATATGCGTTCCATCTCTGCCCCGAACTTGAAAAGGGCAGATTTGCGACGAATACGGAAACGCTTTTCGCCGGAGTCATGGAGTTCGACGTACACATAACGGGCAGAAGCTCGCATTGCGCTTCCCCCGAAGCGGGCGCGGATGCGATAGCCGTTGCCGCAAGATTTATTACCGAAGGCAAGCGTACCGCTGAACGTAAGGGCGGCGCTCTGATGCACACCGGCAGGGTGACGGGCGGGCATGCCCGCAACATCGTCGCCGACGACGTGCTTCTCGAATGCTCTTTCCGCTATCGCGAAAAGTCCAGACTGCCGGAGGTGCGCGCGGAACTGGCGGAGCTTGCCGCGAAGCTCGACGGAGAGTTCGGGACGCATACGTCCGTGGCGGTGAAGTCGATATACCCGCCGCTCGTCAATGACCGGGCGTGCGCGGAGAAGATGAAACGCGTCACGGGCGCGGGATATATCCCGGGAAGATATACGGCGGAAGATTTTGCTTTCTATGCCGAGCGCGTGCCCGGCTGCATGTGCTGGCTGGGGATAAGAGACGATAAACATACCTCGCCGCTTCACAGCGATACTTTCGATTTCGACGAGAACGTTCTCGCAAAAGGTATCGAAGCGTTCGTTATGCTGGCGGAGGAATAACTAGACGGCGTGTCGTGCCGTCGGGGAGTATAAAAGAATGTCTGACGAAGGCGTAAAAACCGGACTTTGGAGCAAGATAGGCAGCGGAGCCGCGAGACGGGACGAGTATTCGACCGCTGCGGCGATCGGCGGCTGGGCAGCCTACAAGGCGATGTGGAGCGGACACTTCACGAAGATACTGTTCGTCAGTTTGCTGACGCTCATTTTTGTCGCGCCTGCGATCGCATGGGTGATAGTGTTCGGCGTTATCGGAGTAAACGTGGGTACGAGCGTGCCCTATAATATTTTCGACGGTATCGGTTATCCGTCGCCCGGATTCGTGGGCGGCGAATACGGCATGGGCGTGGCTGTAGGTTTGGGCAATCAACTGTATTTCGACGCCGCCGTGTTCGAATATTCCGTCATGATCGCATGTATAGCCGTTGCCGGAGTCGGCATAGGAGCGATGACCTACGTCGCGCGGCTGTATATGCACGGCGAACAGGTAAAGACCATACCGACGTTTTTCCGCGGAGTCGCCGCCAATTGGGCGGCGGGGCTGACGGGAGGCGCTCTTTCCGGTGCGGCGGTGTTCCTTGTGGTGCTCACGCAGTATTCGTTCACGCTTCACGGATGGAATATGGCAGGCAGGGTGTTCGCGCTCATCGGAGCGATACTGCTCCTTGCCTTCGTGTGCGTGTATTCGTTCTACCTCGTCAATCTGTCGTCCGCATATAAGATGAGCTATCCCAAGCTGTTGCGTGACGCGGCGCTCCTTACTTTCGCAAACCTTCCCAAAAATCTTCTCGGCTGCGTATTCGCCGCGCTGTTCGTGGGTGCGATGTTCCTGCTCAATCTTCTGTTCGGCGGTTCGCAGATGAGCATGCTGCCCTGGGTAGTGATGTTCTTCCTCGGCTTCTTCGGCATAGCCGCGATATTCGTTGCCGTCAGTCAGGCGGCGTTCGCGAAGTATATTTCCGAAGGGCTGGAGGAGCGCGAGACCAAGCTGCGCAACGAGCAGTATTATGCCGCCAAACGCGAGCAGCGGAAAGCGGCGAAGGCAGCGGCGGCGGAAAGCGGCGAAGGCGACAGACAGAACAAAAAGCAGCCTGCACGGTATGTCAACCCCAAGAAGAAAAAGAGCTCCAAACCCTCTCCGGCGGAGAGGCATGCGGCGGGCGAGGCGATACCCGCTCCCGCGCCCGTACGTGAGCAGCCGAAGCCGGTCAAGGGCGGATATACGGAAAAAGAGCTTGTCAAGATGGAAGAAGACAGGCGTAAGGTCGCGGAACTTTCCGCATCAGGGACAAAGGAGGCGAGCGGGCTGGAAGATCTCTCCGTATACGAAGACGACGAGATCTGACGGCTTACGGAGAAACTATGTCTGCCGAAATACTCGAATTCGAGAAGCCGGACGAGTGGTATATCAGACGTTCGGCAGAATGGAGCAGGAGGGGCGAACTTTCCAAGTCGCTCCTTTATGCGTATATGACTAAAAAGGACGATCGTGCGGCGCGCATGTGCAAAGCCGCTATCCTGTACGAGAGCGGCAATCTCACTCCCGCGCTGCGTATGCTCGTGTCCCTCCGGGACGCAGGCGACCGCGGCGGCGATATG
>OLIW01001335.1_pt1 | contig 22517 bp, 23 predicted proteins | sample 1601321 | NCBI WGS metagenome assembly OLIW01 (sample SAMEA2452114, study PRJEB22498) | human gut metagenome
TATATAAAGGTTTATGGGTAACCTTTTAAAAACCTAAATATATTATACAAGGAGGTGATGAAGGTGTGGTAGGAAATATAGAAAAGCGTGGAGAGAATTCTTATAGATTAAGAGTTTCTGCTGGATATACTGATGAAGGCAAAAGAATAATGTACAAAAAAACTGTTCAAGCTAAAAATAAAAGTGAAGCTAGAAAAGAATTAGCTCTATTTATATCTGAAATAGAAACTGGACAAGCACTGTCTGCTAAAAAGATGCGTTTTAGAGATTTTGCTGATTTTTGGATTAACAATTATGCTATTCCAAATTTATCCCCTAAAACCTATGAAAGATATAAAAGTATGTTAAAATCAAGGATTCTCCCCTATCTCGGCAATATGTATTTGGACAAAATTCAACCAATGCAATTAATGTATTTATATCAAGAATTAAGTGAAGCAACTTATATTAGAAAAAATATTAAACATAAGTTATCTTCAAAAACAGTACTAGAACATCACAGACTATTACATTCTATGTTGCAACAAGCTGTATATTGGCAAATGATTCCATATAATCCAGCATCAAGAGTACGACCACCTAAAGCTAGAAAGCCAAGTGTTAACTTCTATGATGATGTACAAACTATTGCATTAATTAAGGCATTGGAAGGCGAAGATTTAAAGTTTAGAGTCATTATCCTTTTAACAATTTTTACTGGATTGAGACGTGGAGAAGTTTTAGGATTAGAATGGCAAGATGTAGATTTAAAAAATTCTTCAATTACAGTAAGACAAGCTAGTCAATATGTTTCTTCTATTGGAATTTATACTAAAGATCCCAAAACAGAAACATCAAATAGGGTTATTAGTATCCCTGATTCAATTACTAAATTATTAAAAGAATACAAAAGAAAACAATCAGAAAAAAGATTAAAATTAGGAGACAAATGGATTAATACTAATCGTTTATTTGTACAATGGGATGGCTCTCCCATGCATCCAGATACAATTACTAGGTGGTTTAGAAATTTCTTAGAAGATAAGAATTTACCACATATTACTTTTCATGGCTTACGCCATACACATGCAACTTTGCTTATTGCACAAGGGTTAGATGTTAGAACTGTTAGTAATAGACTAGGACATGCTCAAACATCTACTACATTAAATATCTATGCCCATGCATTTGCTAAAATGGACAGAGAGGCATCAGATAAACTTGATAATCTTCTTTATAGAGAAGATACAAAAAAATATTTTAAAGCCAATTAAAGGCTTATCACATAAATTTAAACAAAAAATTGAAAGGAAGAAATTCTATGAAAGATTTTTATAATAATAAAGAAGTAAATCAAGATATAGCAGTTTCTGCTTAAATACTTTTTATTAATTTTACAATTTAATATTTTATAACTTAAGCAGAAACTTTTAAAATTTATTTCAAATAGAATTTAATCAAATATACTTTTAAATATCGAAAATTCAAGGTTTACCAATAACCTTTTTACATAGATCTGTGCCCAAATGGTGCCCAATTCATTTTATGTAACTTCAAATGGGCAAAAAATAAGAGTCTACAATCTCTTGCGACTCTAATAAAATCTTTGGTTGCGGGGGTAAGACTCGAACTTACGACCTTCGGGTTATGAGCCCAACGAGCTGCCAACTGCTCCACCCCGCGATGTAAAATTATATAATACTTAATAGTATACTCATAAAAACATGTTTTGTCAAGGTTTTATATAAAAAATGTGAATTTCTTGTAAATTTATAAAAATAAAAAATATTAATATTTTTTATTCAATTATATAATTGGAACAACATTGTAAAATAATTTTATTTTATATATTATATGCTATTATTTTAAAAAATATAACTGTTATATTAACAAAATAGAAGCTAAGTGCATGCTTCTATTTTTATTTGTAGTTTAAAAAACAGTTCTTTTAATATGTTAACATATTATGAAAGTAACGAATATATTATATTATGATAAATTCAATAAATGGGAGGATATTATGCAAGAAATTTTAAAAGCAGAAAATATTGCAAAAAAATATCAAGCCGAAAATGGTGAAGTTGAAGCTTTAAAAAATGTTAGTTTTTCTGTGCATGACGGAGAATTTGTGAGCATTATTGGTCCAAGTGGCTGTGGAAAGTCAACACTTCTTTCTATTATTGCTGGTTTAGAAACAAAAACTTCTGGTGAACTCTACATAGATGGGGAAAATATTAATGGGGTATCACCTAGAATAGGATATATGTTGCAAAAAGATAGCCTTTTAGAATGGAGAACTATATTAAATAATGTTATGATTGGATTGGAAATAAGGCATATTAGAACAAAGAAAAATGAAGATTATGCAATAGAATTATTAAAAAAATATGGTTTATATGAATTTAAAGATAAATATCCAATGCAATTATCTGGTGGAATGCGTCAAAGAGTCGCATTAATTAGAACATTGGCCGTTCAACCTGAAATATTATTACTTGATGAAGCTTTTTCTGCTTTAGATTATCAAACAAGAATTATGGTAACTAAGGATATTTATGAAATATTAAAAAATGAAAATATTACTGCTTTAATTGTTACACATGATATATCTGAAGGTAGATTCCAATGTAGACACCAAGTTAAATATGCTTGAAAAACAATTTGAATGCAAATTTATTATAAATAATGTGAGTTTTACAGTAGCAAAAAGTATGGCATATTGGCTATTTTTTCACTTTGGTGAAATGCCATATGTTTAAAAATGGGAAATGTTGATATTTGAGTACTTACAAAGAATGGTTGCCATATTTTAATGTGCTGAGGTAAGGATGCACTATCATAGATAGGGCATTCTTGCCGTGAAAGGACAAGTTATGAAAAGAGGGGGAAATAAAGATAAAAAAGCTGTAGTATATTAATTAGATATACTGAGATTATTAACAGAAAAGAAAAAGAATAACATACAGCTAAAATTTAAAATAATGTAGTGAAAGATAGAAAATAAAGTGGTATAATAAAATACAGAAATAGGAGTGAGAATTTTATGAGACAGAATATATATGATATTAAAAGTTTTTCAGATGCGTATGATAAAATGAGATATGAAAACAAAGGAATGAATGCAAATGATTTAGTTGAAATACCTAATTTTAGAAAATTAATACCAGATTTGAATAATAAAAAAGTTCTTGATTTAGGATGTGGTTATGGAGAAAATGACATATATTGCAAAGAATTAGGAGCAAAAGAAGTATTAGGAATTGACATATCTGAACATATGTTAAAAATAGCTTTAGATAATAACAAAGATAAAGACGTAAGATACAAATTGATGGCAATGGAAGATATAGATAAACTGGAAGAAAAATTTGATGTAGTTATTTCTTCATTAGCTATTCACTATGTAAAGGACTATGATAAATTAATAAAAGATATATATAATTTATTAAATGAAGGTGGAATATTAATTTTTTCTATTGATCATCCTTTAAGAATAGCTAATAAATTTGAATCTTGGATGAAAAAGAATTATACAGAAATTAACGGAAAATGGTTTTTACTTGTATCAGATTATAATAGAGAAGGCTTAAGAGAAAAAGAATGGAATGGAGTAATGGTAAAAAAATATCATAGAAATTTTAGTAGTTTAATAAATGGATTAGTGAAAAGTGGATTTAAAATTGATAAAATTTTAGAACCAGTACCTGATGAGGAAAGTATAAAAATTATTCCTAAATATATTAACCAATATGATAGACCGTATTTTTTATTTATTAGAGCAAAAAAATAGCAGGAAATTTTAAAAACTCTATTGATACAGAGTCAAACAAAGAAAGAACCAACATATAGTGGTTCTTTCTTTGTTAGCAATGAATTTGATATAGTTAGTTGCAATGGTCCTTTTCATAAATTTCTTTGATATTGAGTTTGTCAGTCAACATATTTCCATAATGGACATCCTCTGTTTCAGCACCAATCATCCGATATAAATCTCCCTGAGGGGAAACCATAAGACGGGTAGCTAATTTAGAAGGCATTCTTCCATCAATTTTAAGATTCGGAAACATTTTTTGTAACTGAGCAACTTTAGCAAAGAATTCCTCGTCTGTGATATCAAATCGATTTTTGTTAGGAACAGCACCTCTACCACTTGCTGAATTGAAACGTCGTAATTTCCAATGGTCAACTCCTAAGTCACTTAAAAGTGATCCAAGGTCTTCAAGACAATCAATATTCTCTTTATGAACACAAGTGTTTATGAGAACACCAATATCATTAGCTTCTTTAACCATTTTGATACGTGAAATGATAGTATCACGATGATATTTGGTACAGCGAATCTTCTCGTTTAATTCATCGTCAGCTGATTCGAAAGGAAATGCAATAGAGTTTAAGTGATTTTTAATTTTTCCAAACATTTCTTCTGTTAGAAGAATACCATTTGTACTCAATCTTGTATCAAGTCCTCGATTATATGCATCAATAATCAAATCAGGAAGATGAGGAATTAACAAGGGTTCACCACCGATATAACGCATCTTGGTTAAACCAGTTTCGATTAACTGATTTTGTACCATAAAATGGCCTTCTCTTGTCGTTATTTCATTCCGCTTGTTAGGACTAATACAATAGCCACATCTTTCTTGACAAGAATGAGTGATAATCCAAGAGATAATCACTTCTCCGACATGATTTGGATCTTCGATAGCATAATGATTTTTTTCATTACTAGTCATAATAGCACCTCCATAAAATTTTATTGACAGGTTTAAAATACAATTCGTTATCGAATTGAATGTATTATATCAACAAAGTAAAATTATGTCAACAAAATACAAAAAATGTTGAAAAAATTGTAAATAAGTAGTATAATTAGATAGAATTGTTATTTTGGTAAAAAATGGAGGAATTTTATGAGAACACCAAATATTATGTTGATTGGGTGTGGACCTCATGCAAAAAGAGTGTATGTTCCAAAATTAAAAGAGATTGAAAGCAATTTTGGAATAAAACTTAAAGCAGTAGTGGAATTAAAAGAAAAACAAGAGGATATTTTACCATTTGTTTCAAAATATTTTGAAAATGTTAATTATATTTTTGTTGACAAATTTGAAGAAAAATTTAAACAAAGTTTGCCAGATGAATTAGAAAATAGACTTAATAGTATTATAGCTGAAGAAAATATTAACTCTGTTATAATTGCAACAGATCCACTTAATCATATGCAATATGCATTATGGGCATTAAAACATAATTTGCATATTTTGATGGATAAACCAATATCAACTTATGATAATATTTCTAATAATGTTGAACAAGCTGAACAATTAAAAAGAGATTACGAATTATTAGTAGAAAATTATTCTGCAGATAAAGCATTTATAGTAAATGCTCAAAGAAGGTTTTTACCACAATTTCAAATTGTTCAAGATTTTGTAAATGAAATAGCTAATAAGTACGGAATGCCAATCACTTCAATGCAAAGTACACATAGCGATGGACAATGGAGATTACCAGAGGAAGTTTTAAAATTCAAATATCATCCATTACTCGGTTGGGGAAAAGTATCACATAGTGGGTATCATTTTATAGATATGGCATCAAAAATGGTAAAAGATTCATTTAAAGAGGCTAGTAAAAGTTTTGATGAAATATCTGTATATTCAAAATTTATTCGTCCATCAGGAGTATTATTACAACAAAATCAAAGAGATTTAGAGAAAATCTTTGGAGATAAATATAAACAATTTGATAGTAGAACAGATGAAGAGTTATTAAAAATATATAAAGGGAAAAATGAAGCAGAAGTTGATGCTAATTCTATTATTTCTTTATCATATAATGGAATTCCAGTTACAAATATTACATTAAATTTGATGCATAATGGTTTTCCACGTCGTTCGTGGTTAAATTCAAATATGAAAGATTTATATAAAGGGAATGGCAGAGTAAGACACGAATATCATAATATAGAACAAGGTTGTTTACAGAATATTCAAATACATTCGTATCAATCTAAAGATAAGCATGATACAAATAATGAAAGAGATTTCGAAATAGGTGGAAATAATCATTATGATATATATGTTTTTAAAAATAGTGAGATAGTTGGAGGACAGACATTACAAATTATAAAAGGCAAAGATATAGCAGAAAGATATTTTTTGGATAAAACAAGAATTATGAATGAACTTGCAAGACATGAAGCATTAAAACAATTCTTGGAAGTTATAGTAGGTAAGAGAAAAGCTAAAGAAACTAAATCTAATATTTTAGATCATAAAATGTCTGTAGAACTAATGTCACTAATTTATAAGTCAGGCACAAGTGAGAAAGAAATAAAAGAAGAATATAAAGATTAGTGGGGATATGTATGGAAAATAAAGATAATCAATGGAATAAGTTGTATGAAAATTATATAAATAAAGAATTTAAAAACTGGGACGAATATTTTAAAACAAAGATGAAATTAAAAAAGAAATTTTTAAATCAAGTGTTAAAGTACTATGATGGAGAAAAACCTGTATTAGAATGTGGAGCTGGAACTGGTAAATTTTCTGCATATCTTGCATCAAAGGGTTTAAAAACTTATGCAATGGATTTAGAAAAAGCAATGGTAGAACAAGCCAAGGAATTATCAAAACAGGTGAGTCCAAAAAATAATGTAAATGTTTTCCAAGGGGATATTAGAAAGATACCATTTGAAAACAAATATTTTTCAGTAACACATAGTAGTGGGGTAATGGAACATTATAGTGATGATGAAATTATAGAAATTATAAACGAACAATTGAGAGTATCAGATGTTTGTGTTTTTAGTGTTCCAACACCTTACTTTGAAAAGAAAATGTTAGGTAATGAAAGATTTATGAAAAGAAACAAATGGAGAGAAATAATTAAGAAAAGTAATGCGAAAATTATTAAAGAAACAGGTTATCATTATAAAACATTTTATAAAAGATTTATTGATATATGTAAGAAACCTAAAAAAATATTTAAACCGATAGCATTATATGTGTTTGTTTTAAAAGAAAAGGAGGAAAAATAAAATGATATATGTAGTTAGACATGGACAAACTGATTGGAATCTTGAAGGAAGATTTCAAGGTAGAATTGATATTGAGTTAAATGAAAAAGGAAGAAATCAAGCAGAAAAAACAAAAGAGAAATTAGAAGGGATTAAATTTGATAAAGTATTTTCAAGTCCATTAAAAAGAGCATTTGAAACAGCAAAAATAATCACAGATGAACCAATTGAAATTGATAATAGAATAATTGAAAGATGTAATGGTCAGTTAGAAGGAAAATTAAAAACTGAATGTGAAAACATGGTTGACTTTACTGATGAAAATGAACAAAAATTAGGAATAGAATCTTTACCTGATTTTAGAGGTAGAATAACAGAGTTTTTTGATGAACTAGAAGAAAAGTATGCAGGAAAAAATGTATTGGTTGTAACTCATGCAGGAGTAAGCATATATGTAAGATGTTATTTTGAGGGTGAACCTAAAGACGGAAATTACAATAACTATAAATTAAAAAATTGTGAAGTACTTGAATATGATAATACAAGAAAAAAAAATAAAGCAATTGAAGATGATTTTGAAAGATAAAATAGGTAGAAGGCATAAGTGTTCTATATATTCAGACTGTTGATAAAGTATATAAAATAAGATGATTTGATGTATAATTAAAAAAAGGATGTAAAATTATTGAAATTTTATGTCCTTTTCGATTATTCTCATGAGAATATAATAGAGAAAAAATAGTTTATTTAATGAGAGATTTTGAATAATTTAGAAATGATTGCAATTTTGATAAAATGTCAAAATGAAAAAATTGTATTTTTTAAGTATTAGGGGAGAAAATTATAAAGTAAACTACTGTATATATAATAGGAAACTTTATAGATTTACCATTTAGAATTTATGATGGAGGTATTGTCATGATTTAAAATCATTAAATTAAAAATAAGAATATAGTGTTTATCTTCAAAATATAACCCTTCACATCAACAACTTATATGTGAATAATAAATTTTTTAAAACATATAAATTGAATAAACAAATTAAAATGAGCAGGAGGCAGCTATGTGTGAATCATTTAAAATTAATATGTATTTTGATGAAAAGGGTGAAGAATTAGAAAGCTTAATAGAACGTTTATTAATTGATATATTAGAGAAAAAATAACAAAAAATTTTTATCATTTGAACATTGGAAATCTCTAAAAAATTATTTATAATTTAAGCTGAATTCAAATTGTTTTTTATCAAGCATGGGAAGGAGGAGCAATGCTTGAACAAATAGAAAAAACAATATACAATGTAGCAATTTATATAAGGTTATCAAAAGAAGATGTAGATAGAGGCTACGATGAAAGTGAAAGCATAAAAAATCAAAGAACATTATTAACAGAATATGTACAGAAATTAGGATGGGAATATGAACTTATAGATATTTATATTGACCAAGGTTACACAGGAACAAACTTTAACAGACCAGCTTTTCAACAAATGATTAGAGATATCAATTTAGGAAAAGTTAATATGGTTGTAACAAAAGACTTATCTCGTTTAGGTCGTGATTACATAGAAACAGGAGAATACATAGAAAAATGGTTCCCTGAAAATAATGTTAGATATGTTTCTGTAACAGATGGAATAGATACCTTTGAAACATCAAATGGAAATAATGATATTGCACCTTTTAAATCAATATTAAATGATATGTATTCAAAAGATTTATCCCAAAAAATTAGGACAGCTTTACATACTATGCAAAAACAAGGAAAGTGGGTAGGAGGAAAGACAGCAATAGGGTATATGAAAGACCCAAACGATAAAAACAAATTAATTATTTGTGAACAAGAAGCGGAAATAGTAAAAACTATTTTTAATATGGCTGTTTCACGGAAATGAGGTAGGAACAATAAAAAACTATCTGAATGACAATAAAATACCAACAGCAAATCAATTAAGGTATAACAAAGCAACATTTTGGGAAAATAAAACAGTGAAAAATATTTTGAAAAATGAAGTATATATTGGAAATACAGTTCAAAATAAAAGAAGTAGAATTAGCTATAAAAACAGAAAAATAAAAAGTAATCCACAAGAACAATGGAATATAGTAGAAAATACACATGAACCAATTATTGATAAGCAGGTGTTTAATAAAGTACAAAAAATGGTAATTGTACAAAGATACAATAGAAATGAAAAAAAGCATAAGTTCTTATTAGACGGATTGCTGGTTTGTTATGAATGCAAACACAAAATAGGAGTAAGAGGAAAGAAAAATGGCTATATGTTTATGATATGTAATAATTACCGTAGAAATTCAAAATTAGGACTTTGCACATCACATGGATTTAGTTATGATGCATTAGAAGAAAAAATATTACAATATATAAAAAACATATTTTTAGCAATCAATAGTAAAAAGATAGAATTGAACATAAAAAATAATCGAACAAAACAAGATTATGGAAAAATGCTTAAACAAAAACAAATAGAAATCAATCTTATAAAAGATAACATAGACCAAATGTATGTTGATAAATTAAATAACAAAATAAGCGAAGAAATGTATGAAAGGTTATTTGATAAACTAATAAATGAAGTGAAACAAAAAGAAAAAGAATACGATGAATTAAAGATGCAGAAAGAAGATAATAGGCAAGATGATAGAAGAGAAATAGAAAAGATTGTTAAAGAATTTTTGAAAGTAGAAAAGCCAACCCCTGAAATAATGAAAGTAATCATTAACAAAATAGAAATACATCAAGATAAACAAGTAGATATATATTTTAATTTTAAGAAATTAAATGATTTGAAAGATAAACTTTCATAAAGGCATTAATAAAATGACTAATTTAATATTGAATGTTAAATTAGTCAAAAAATAAAATTTAAACTGTCTACTTTGACCTCAACCAGAAAGTATCAGTATGTCAGATAGAATTGTAGTTTTGTCTGAGAGGCCAGCAATAGTGAAAAAAATATTTACTATAGATTTTGAAATACTAAACAGAAATCCATTAAACTGTCGCGAAAGCCCTAAATTCAGCAAATATTTTGACATTATATGGAAGGAGTTACAGTTGTATGCGAAATAATATATCAGATGACAGAAAAAAATATTTAAAAAAAATAAAGTGTAAAAAAATATTAATATTGGGAACTCAAATTTTTATATTAATTACTTTTATTACAATTTGGGAAGTCTTATCAAATTTGGGTATAATTGATAGTTTTATTACCAGTTCTCCTAGTAGAATATTAAAAACATTAATGAATTTGTCAGAAAATGATCTAATGAAACATTTAGGAGTTACTGCCTTGGAAACAATAATTGGATTTTTGTCTGGAACACTTTTAGGAGTGATAATCGCTGTAATTTTATGGTACTCTAAATTTTTGTCAAAAGTTACAGAGCCATTTTTAGTAGTTTTAAATAGCTTACCTAAAATTGCACTAGGTCCAGTTATTATTATATGGGTAGGAGCAGGCACGCCGGCAATCATTGTAATGTCATTAGCAATTTCTCTAATTGTTACTATATTGGAAATATTAAATGGATTTTTAAATACAGATAAAGAAAAAATAAAAATGGTTAAAACATTTAACGCTAATCGTTTTCAAGTTTTAACCAAAGTAGTATTACCAGCTAATATTTCCACTTTTCTTAATTCTTTAAAAATTAACTTGGGATTGTCTCTAGTAGGTGTTATATCCGGAGAATTTCTAGTGTCAAAAGCCGGCTTGGGATATTTAATTGTATATGGTGGTCAAGTATTTAAATTAGATTTAGTTATGACCAGTGTTATTATTTTAGGAATATTTGCTGCTCTTTTATATCAATGTATTGTTTTATTAGAAAAATTTATTTTAAAATCCCATAAGTATGGAAATTAAGCAAGGAGGTTAATTTTGAAAAAATATATTATTATCCTATTTATTGTAGCAATTATTATTTTAGGAGTATTTCACTATTTTTATCAAAATCAAAATGAACAAGTTAACAAATTAAAAACAGTTAAAGTAAATGAAGTTACACGCTCTGTATTTTATGCCCCACAATATGTAGCTATTAGTAAAGGATTCTTTGAAGAAGAAGGCTTAAATATTGAATTGACAACTGGTCAAGGAGCAGATACTGTCATGACTGCTGTTCTAGCAAATCAGTGCGACATTGGATTTGCAGGACCAGAAGCATCTATTTATGTATATAATGAAGGAAAAGAAGATAATACACAGGTTTTTGCTCAATTAACTAAAAAAGATGGATCGTTTTTAGTTAGTAAAATACCAATAGATAATTTCAGCTGGACTGATTTAGAGGGCAAAACAATAATACCAGGCAGAAAGGGAGGAGTCCCATACATGACGTTAGAATATGTCATAAAGAAAAATGGTATGAATCCAGAAACGGATATGATATTAGATGATAGCATAAAATTCGACTTGATGGCAGGAGCCTTTACAGGAGGAGAAGCAGGTTTTGTAACGCTATTTGAGCCTACTGCTTCTTTAATAGAACAGTCAAAAAAAGGTTATATAGTTGCATCTGTAGGGGAAGCAGCTGGGGATATACCGTATACCGCTTATTTTGCCAAAAAAAGTTATATTAATAATAATTCTGATACAATTCAAAAGTTCGTAAATGCAATAGCCAAAAGTCAAAAATGGATATCTATTGCAACAGATAGAGAAATTGCGGAAGCCATCATTGACTTTTTCCCAGATACAGATATAGAGTTATTAGAAAAAGTTGTAAACAGATATAGAAGTATAGATGCATGGAAAACAAGCCCAGAGCTAAAAAAAGAAGATTTTGATTTATTACAGACAGTTATGATTGAAGCTGGAGAGTTAAAAGAAAAAATGCCATATGAAGAAGTTGTTAATATGGACTATGTAAAATAAATTTCTATAATAGAAGAAGTTAAAAGAGAGTTCTAAAATGATGATATTGAAAAATATCTATAGATCTCTCTTTTATTTGTAATAATCTTATAGTTTAGCCATAAGTTTACTATAAACTCATAATTTTTTTCATTTCTTCTTGTCTTTTTATTTTTTTTGTTGTAGTTTTGGTTAACTCTTCGTCTGTTAGAATCATTCCTTTAATATACTTGTATTTAGGGAATGTTTTATTAATTTCCTTTATTTTATTCCATAAAATACTATATAGTTCATTAAAAGATATGTTTCCATATTTTTCTTCAACTTGTTCTTTATTGTAGACTACTTTTATAGCTAATCTTACATCATTATTATCTTTCTCACCTTGGAGTCCATATGCCATTGATTCTTCTACAATGTCTATACGGTTTACTAAAGTTTCAATCTCTTCTGGAAAAATCTTTTTACCATTTTTTAATACAATCATATTTTTTTTCCTGCCGGTAATAAATAAAAAGCCCTCCTTATCAATGTATCCCAAGTCTCCTGTATAAAACCAACCATTTTTTAATACTTGTTCTGTTGCTTCTTTATTTTCATAATATCCTAACATTACATTAGGTCCTTTTACTCTTATTTCTCCTATTCCTTGCTTATCTTTTTCAACAATTTCTACATTTACATTTTTCATAGGTATACCAACAGATCCTTCTTTTTTACATTTTAAATTTTCTGCACATATAACCGGAGACGTTTCCGTTAATCCATATCCTTGTACAGTTTCTATTCCATAACTGTCAAAGTTTTTTGCTATTTCGCTATCTGCCGGTGCTCCTCCTGATATAATAAATCTTAAATGTCCTCCAAGTCCTTCTATAATTTGTTTAAATAATTTTCTTCTAATATCAATATGTAATTTCAGTAAAAAATTACTTATAATTATTGCTAATTTAATAGTTTTCTCTTTACCTTGTTTTTCAATTTCCTTTGCAATATTTTTATGCATTGCTTCAATTAGTAATGGAACTCCAACAAATACAGAAACTTTGTACTCTTTTAAGTTTTGTTTTATGTACCTCAATCCATCTGGAAAAACAGTTTTTACTCCATATGCTAGCATAACAACTAAACAAGTAGAACCAAAAATATGATGAAATGGTAAAAAGGCAATATTAACATCATTATCATAAAATTTTTCTACACATTGCATTGCATATATATTAGAAGCTATGTTCCTTTGTGATAGCATTACTGCTTTTGATTTGGACGTAGTTCCAGAAGTAAAAAGTAAAATGCTTAATTCATTATTATCTATTATAACATCTGTAAAATTTGTTAGTCCTGTTTTTAATAGTTCTTTGCCTTCTTCAATTAATGTATCTATAGAGTGAAACCCATCTAGAGAATTAAAGCATATATACTGGGTCACATTTGTATTGTTGTTTTCTTTTATTTGTAATATTTTATCTTTATATTTTTCATCAAAAAATATTACATCTGCTTTACTTCTAATTAAAGAAGACTCTAATTCAACAAATTGTAATTCTTTATCCAAAGGAATAGATATATTTCCTCCAAGTAAATTTGTTAAATGAGCAACTGCCCATTTATAACTATTTCTACCAACTATTGCAAATCTTTTCCTTTTTAAGCCCATGCTAAATAATTTAGTACCTAAAGCATTAATGTCTTTTAATAGGTCACTATATGTTTTGTTCTCATAAGTAACATTGTTTTCTAATTTATGTTTTGTAACAAAAGCTATATTATTTTTATATTTACTTGCTGAATAATATAATAGTTCTTTTATGTTTTGGAACTCTTTTGCTTCGTATAAATTATTTTTTTCCATATTTAATATCATTCCTTCCCAAATTACAATTATAATTAGATTATACTTTATTAATTTAATGGATACAATAATTTATAACATATATTTAATTAATTTTCCTTATACTGATGAGTCAGTTCAATTTTTAATTTTTTTATATTACATTTTTATGAAGCATTTTATACACATATTTGTTCTTGTATAGCATTATATTTTGCATCTCCTATCCCAGATACATTCTTTAATTCTTCAGTAGATTCAAATTTTCCATTTTCACTTCTATATTCAATAATTTTTAATGCTGTAGATGGTCCTATTCCGAGGAAGAGTTTCTAGTTCAGTTTGAGTTGCTGTATTAATATTTATTTTATTATTTTGTTCTTCATTAAATAATATTTGCATCTCATCAATGTCTTCTTCTAAGTTACTTGGTATTTTTATTTTTTGCCCATCTTGTAATGGGTATGCTAAGTTTATACTGTTTAAATTTGCATCCATAGTTAAACCTCCCGCAGCTTCTATTGCATCTGCCACTCTAGCACCTTCATCTAGCTCAACAATTCCTTCATTTTCAACACAGCCTACTATATGTACTATAATTTTTTCTTCTGAAATTTCTATTTCTTCTTTAGTTTCAGATACATTTTCAACTGCAGAATACATGTTAAATTCCGTCTTATTTTTGTTTTGGAAAAAATAATAGCCTATAGTTATAATCATTATAACTATTAGACTTATAAAGATTATTTTTTGTTTTGTTGTTAATCCTTCCATTATAACCCTCCATATTTTTAATTTATGTAAATAAATTTCTTGAATTTTACAAACTTTTACTATATATTATTAGTTGAAAGGAACAATTATATGAAGATAAAAAAAATATCTATATTCTTTATTTTAATTATTTGTTTTTCCTTTAGTCATTGTTTTGGAGTAGGCATTACGGTTCAATCTCAAAGTGCAATTTTAATTCATGCAGATACAGGTAAAATACTTTATGAAAAAAACTCAAATATACCAATGTATCCTGCTAGTACTACAAAAATAATGACTGCTATTTTAACATTAGAAAATACAAATTTAAACGATATTGCAACAGTTAGTTCCAGTGCTTTAAATTATATCCCTAGTGGATATTCTACTGCTAATTTACAAGTTGGAGAGCAATTTACTATTGAGCAATTATTACATGTTCTTTTAATTCCTTCGGCAAATGATGCTGCTAATGTTTTGGCAGAACATGTTGGAGGCTCTATTATTGAATTTTCAGATATGATGAATAAAAAAGCTGTTGAAATTGGATGTAAAAATACAAATTTTGTTAACCCAAGTGGTATTCACAGTAATAGTCAATATTCTACTGCTTATGATTTAGCATTAATTGGTCAATATGCTATGAAAAATCCTACTTTTAAAGCTATTGTGGCTAAAACTACATGCTCTTTGCCTCCTACAAATATTTATCCTTTGGATAATAGGCATTTTAATACTACAAATTTGTTGTTAAGAGAGTCCTCTAGTAGTTCCAATAGCTATTATTATCCATATGCTATTGGAATAAAAACAGGATTTACTACCCCCGCTGGTAATTGTTTAGTTGCAAAAAGTTCTCACAATGGTTTAAATTTTATTGTCTGTATATTAGGTGGTAGAAAAGATAATTCTGGAAATGATCAAAGATTTTCCGATGCCATTAACCTTTTTAATTATGCATATAATAATTACTTGATAAAGGAAATTCACCCTGAAAATTCTGTTGTAGATATTATTGAAGTAAAAAATGCTACTCAAGATACTAAATACTTAAATTTATTAGTAAAAGATAATATTTCAGTATTTATTTCTAATAAGGATTTAGGTAAAAATATTTTACCAGAAATAACATTAAGAGAAAATTTAAAAGCACCTATTGAGCAAGGAGAAACTGTTGGCCATATTAAATATGTTATTGAAGATATTACATATGAGTCTGACTTAATTGCTCAAAACTCTGTAGAAAAAGAAACTATTTTTTCTATTTTAAAAAAAATACTTTACTTTATTACATTACCTTTTAAATTTTTCAAAGTATATCGGGGAATTTTTATAAAAATAGTATAAGTTTGTAATAATTTTATATTATCATATATTAAATTCATTTTTCAATTATTTTCGTACTCCAATTTTCGACAATTTTATTTTTTATTTTAAAATTAGGATTTGTTGTACGGTAAAAGCACATAAATTACATGGTTGTTTTGTAATTTATGTGCTTTTAATTTTATTTTTTCACTTATTTACTCTATAGTATTAGAAACATCATTATTTATAACTGCATTTTCATTCTGGTCCGTATCTTCTACATCATAAAATAATTCTTCTACTATTTTTTGTGTTTCTTCCTCATCCGGATAGAAAAACCAATAACCTGTTTCTTTAGCTCGATCATCTCTTCCAGGTACTTCAGCTGTTTTTAAATTTTCTGTATTAAAGTTTACTGCATATGGAATATAGTCTTTTATAGTATCTACAGATAAATTTGTTTTTACATTTTCATGAAATATGTCTATAAATTCACCTATTTTCAATATATTTTCTGGTTTTAATGTTTGCTCTGCTACTGCCTTTATAAATGCCATTTGTGTTTTCATCCTACCATGGTTTTCTCCTCCATATTCAGCTGGATAAGATGAACCGGTCATTGTTGTGTCTAAACCTTACAACTTGTTCTGCTTTATCTCCGTCTAACAATTGATACCCTTTTTTTAAATCAATGTATAAATCTTGTTCTGTATCCCATGTGTAGTGCATATCAATTGGAACATCAAAATACACTCCTCCAATAGCATCTACTAATTCTTTCAAAACATTTGTATTAATTAAAACATAATATTTTATGTCTAGTCCTGTTATTTCGTTTACTTCTTTTACAGCATTTTCTGGGTCTTGTCCCATTCTATATGCATTGTTTATTTTATAATAAGGTGTGCCAGTGTCTGGATTTGTACCAGTAAATGTATCCCTTGGTATAGACAACATAGAGGCCTTCTGAGTCTTTGGATCATATTTGCAAGCAATAATAGTATCTGTTAGTCTTGAATCTCCGCTAACACTTTCCCCTAATAGCAAACAATATAAAGGTTCAAGGTCTTTTAATGTTTGAGAATTATGTCCTACAAGTGTTGCAAGCATTCCTTGCACCCCACCTCCATTTTGGTTTGTTTGGTAAAAGAAAAATATTGCCCAGCCTATTAATGCAATTAATATAGCTAATAAAAAAATTCTTACCCAGTTTAATTTCGTTTTTTTACTCTTTTTCTTTGTTTTTACTTCTTCTTTTATATTTTCATGTCTTCCCATTTTTAATAATAGTCCTTTCTAAAACAATTTATTTATACTTTAGTTAGTATAGCAAAGTTTTTTTAAAATAGCAATGTTTAAAATAATATTTTTAATAATAAGTTATTATTATAAAAAATGTTTCCTAAATATGAATTAGTAATAGCATTTAAAGGAATGTTGTTAAATATAGGCAATATCAGCGATACTACTCCAAATAATAAATATAGTATAAAAAACCCTCTAATTACTCCATATATTGTTCCTCCTAATTTATTAAATTGTTTAATAATAGGCATATTCGTTAATTGTTCACTAAATAGTTTTAGTACCAGTAGTATAATCTTTGAGGTAATAAATATTATAATAAAAGAAATAGCATTAATAATTGCAAAAGTTACATTTTGTGCTACCACAGTTGCTATTTGATTTTTAGCGTTTTCTGTTGCTTTAATCATTTCTTCTTGAATATATTCTGTTATTACTTCTGGCATAGTTTGCTCTTCTATTGATTCTTCTTCAATTTCATTACTCATTAAAGTGTTTTCTATTGGTTTTTGTATACTGTTATCAATTGAAGTATTATTAATTATATAGTTTGATACCGGCTTACACAATACAAACGCCAAAACAATAGAAAGAAGAAAAGAAATTATTTTAAATGCTACTCCTATTAAACCTTTTTTATATCCTAGCAATGTAGATAAAATAATAGTCATAATAATTCCAATATCAATAAAAAAACTCATGCTACCTCCTACCACTTTTTTAGTTCTATTAATTATATGCTTAGTAGCTCAATTTTATCTTTATAAATAATTCCAGCTAAATTATCACAAAGGACAATATCTTTTATTTCTCTTGTAGAAGTATATTTTTTTATAAGCCATCCATTGGTTCCGAATAAAATGTATTTCTGTTCCTAAACTAATTGCAATTATATTTTCCCTTGTAATTATGCTTTTAGGAATTCCTTGTATCTTATATAAATTTTTGTTGTCATTATTAATATTTCCTATCTCAATATTAGATTCTGAACTAAAAATTCCTGTAGATTTCTTTTCCACTTTTATAAAATTATTCGTTAAATTAATATCTGCAAAAATAGTGTCTGTTCCAAATTCCAATATTGTTTTTACTTGATTGTCTTTAACTAGAATAAGTCTATTGTCAAACATTCCAACTAAATTTTCTCCATCTTGGTATTTAATGCAATTAATTAATTCCTTTGGATTTCCTTCATAAGAATATATTTCAGACTCAGATGGATTTGTTTTTGCAACTTCTAAAGAAATTATTTTTATACTTGATTGAATTATGCTTCCTGTTGAATTAATTTCTGCAAAAGCCAAATTTTTATTATCGGAAGAAATGTCTGTATCAATTGCATATGTCCATGATCTATATACCATTGGTAAATCATTTCCTTCTACATCATATGTGCATATAATTGTTTTATAAATTGTTCCTGTAATAATGATTGAAACATATCCATTTTTATTTACATTAACATTAACTATATTTCCCTCTATATCTTTTTGCCATATAATGTTTTGCCCTGAAATTAAATATAGTTTTTGTCCTCCTTTTTCAGCTAATACTAAATATTTACCATTTGATGCAAACAATGGAGTAGATATAGAAACTTTTACACTAAACTCTAAATTAGCATTACTATTATAGTGTTCTAATAAATTTTTATTTAAAACAGTAATATATTTATCATAAGTATAAACATATGGATTATCCTCTTGACTAATTTGTATAATATTTCCTGTATTTTCTGTTATTTCTTTTTGTAAAACATACCTATCAATAAATCCTCTAAACTTTTCGTTTCCTATATAAAATGCTGCTAAAACAATAAGTACAATTATTGTAATAGCTATAACTATTGTTTTTACCAATTTTTTTTTATTTGACTTTTTCTTTTTTTCTTTTTTATAGTCGTCTAATATATAAAGTTTCATAAATAATTTTTATTCTCCTTTAATCTATAGTAAAATTTTTCATTTTTATTATATAGTTTTGTTAGATTTTTGGCAATAATTAAATTTAAATTTTAACTTTTGTGAAAATACAATATATATCTATTGTAATATAATGAAAATAATAGAATATATTTTTTAGTACAAATGCATTGGAGGTAATTATGTACCAAGTTATTATTTCTTTCTTATTGGTCTTTTTATCAGAATTAGGAGATAAAACTCAACTGCTTGTTCTTTCCTTTTCTACAAAAGTAAAAACCATAACTATTATTTTAGGAGTTGCATTAGGTTCCTTATCTAGTCATGGTATTGCTATTACTTTTGGAAGTTTTTTGGGAAATACTAGTAGTTTGTTTTTGCATCAATTTTTAGAGTTTATTACATATTCTTCTTTTATTTTTATAGGACTTATTTCTCTTATTCCCAAGTCTAAAAAAGAACACACTCAGTCTAATAAAGTTCTAAAAAAATTATCTAGTTTTAAATTAAATTATATTTTTATAATAGCATTATCTATTGCTATTGGAGAAATTGGTGATAAAACTTTTTTAGCATCTATCGGGCTTGGAATACAATATCCTAGTGAAAAATTGTTTTTAATTCTTGGTGCTATTTTAGGAATGATTGCTAGTGATTTAATTGCTATTTTTATTGGCAAATTTTCGAGTCAAAAGATTCCTACAAAATATATAGAAATTTTATCTTCTATTTTATTTTTATTAGTTGGTTTTATTGGCTTATTCAATTTTTTATTTTAATTATAGCAAATCTCATTTAATATTATAAAAATGTTAAAAATTTGAATAAATGAGCTGAAAAACAATTGACTTTTTAAAAAATACATGTTATTATAATTAAGTATTGGACCGGTAGCTCAGCTGGATAGAGCAACGCCCTTCTAAGGCGTGGGTCGGACGTTCGAATCGTCTCCGGTTCACCAAAATAAAAAATGCACTTTATTTTTTAAAATATAAAGTGCATTTTTTATTTCATAGCAAAAAATGCACTTTTGTTTTCAATATAGAGACTGTAGGAAATAAAAATAAACATATATTTTTTTCTAAGTTCATTTACTTATTTTTCAAATTAAAATTTTAATTTTTTACATATTTTTCTATCAAATGGGCAATCTACTTATTAAGGAGGCAAAAATGAAGTCTTATTGGTTAGAAAGCACATCTGCTAATGCTTATCCTAGATTGGAAGCAGATCTTCAAGCAGATGTATGTATTGTTGGTGCTGGTATTGTTGGTGTTACTCTTGCTTATCTGCTACATAAACAAGGATTAAATGTAGTAATTCTAGAAAAAGATTCTGTTTTATCTAGTACAACAGCTAATACAACTGCTAAAATTACAAGTCAGCATGGTTTATTTTATACTTACTTAATTAATTCTTTTAGCAAGGATTTTGCAAAAAAATATTTATGTTCAAATGAAAATGCAATTTCTTCTATAATGCATATAATTCAATCAGAAAAAATTGAATGTGATTTAGAAATCCAAGATTCGTATGTTTATTCTTGTTTAGAAAAAGACAGACAAAAATTAATCTTAGAAGCCCAAAATGTTAAATCTCTTGGTTTCGAAGCAACATTTTGTGAAAATATACCTTTGCCGTTTAAAACAATAGGTGCAGTTAAATTCCCAAACCAAGCACAGTTTCATCCACGAAAATATACACTTTCTTTGTTAAATCTAATTCCCCAAAACTGTATTTATGAAAATTCTAAAGTATATGATATAAAACCTAACAATAAAACTTATAAGGTTCTTACAACTGCTGGCACTGTTTCTGCTAAATATGTTGCAATCACAACACATTATCCTATTATAAATTTCCCTGGACTGTATTTTTTAAAAATGTATCAAGATACTTCTTACATTATTGGTGTAGATGTAAAAGAGGAATTATTTCCTGGAATGTATATTTCAGAAAATGAACCTGTAACTTCTTTTCGCACTATACCATTTCAAAATAAACGATTATTACTGTTAGGTGGTTCTGGTCATAAAACAGGTAGCAGCAATATTGATTTAGATAATAGCTATAAAAATTTAGAAAATTATGTTAAAAAACTATATCCAAAATCAGAAATATTATATCGTTGGCATACTCAAGATTGTATTAGTTTAGATAAAATACCTTATATCGGTGAATATTCTAATCTAATGCCAAATGTTTTTGTTGCAACAGGATTTAAAAAGTGGGGAATGACTACTTCTTATGTTGCAGCTAAAATTATTTTAGATAAAATTATTGGAATTTCCAACCCATATGATAAGATCTATTCTTCTACAAGGTTGCATCCTTTAAAAAATAAAGATGAACTTGGTAATATGATAGCTCAAACTTCATATTCCCTTATTTTTAATAAAATGTCCACTCCTATTGAAAAATACGAGAATTTGGAAATAGGCACAGGTGGTGTTGTAGATTATCATGGTAAAAAACTAGGAATATATAAGAAGTCTAAAAATGAAATATTTGCAGTAAAACCGTATTGCTCTCACCTTGGCTGTGAGCTTTCTTGGAATAACTTAGAAAAAACTTGGGATTGCCCTTGTCATGGCTCTAGGTATGATTATAAAGGAAATTTATTAAACGAACCAAGTAAAAAAGGCTTAGAAATAGTTAATTTAGAGTAATTATAAAAAAGTGAATTTGCACAGTTTTGATTTAGCCTTGTTGTATAGTAAAAATAAAGTGTACTTTAAATATAATATTTATTAGTACACTTTATTTTATTCTATTGACTAATTAATTATTTAGTAAATGATGATAATATATTATTTAATATTTCTTCTACTTGTTGGTAATTATCGGTAATCGTTCCAGCTGTTAAAATATATACTTTTTCATCTACTTTTATTACTTCCTGAAAAACTTTCATTTCAATTTCATTTTGTTCAGCAGTATATGAAATAACATATGCTTCTCTTCCGTTTAAATTAATTGCCTCTTGTTCAATTTCACTTGTTAAATTCATTTCTTCTCCTAATGTGTTTTTTGCAATTTCAATATATCCTTTTAAGCTAATTAGACTTCCAATTTCCTCATTTACTAAGTTTACACTAGTTCCTGTTAAGTCTGGAGACATAAAAAATAATGTACCTTCCTCACCAACAGAAATCCAATCAGTTGGACAATAGAAACTAATTCCCTCCTCATTTGTATGTTTAGTATATTCCTCATTATTAGCAACTAGGTTGGTTACTGCTTTTAAACTACTTAAATCTGGTTCTTGTTGTTCTGATGTAAGAATACTACATCCTGTTAATAATACAATTAATAAACTTAGGAATATTACTAATAAAATACTTTTTTTGTTTTTCAATTTAACTACCCCCTTTTTATCTAATATAATATTAATATATTTTTTGAATTTTTACAATATTTTTTGTTTTTATTTTTATTTTATGAACAAAGGGACGGCAGGCTGTCTGAGAATTAAATAAAAACGACCTCAACATATATATTTTATGATTAA